>OKRZ01001233.1_pt1 | contig 20144 bp, 14 predicted proteins | sample 1601141 | NCBI WGS metagenome assembly OKRZ01 (sample SAMEA3541524, study PRJEB24748) | human gut metagenome | biome: human gut; feature: human-associated habitat; material: faeces | place: China | collected 2012
GATAAGATTTTTGTATCTGGTATGTGATAAAGGAGGAGAAGAGAATAAATGAAAAGATGTTGGCGCTGTAATGCAATTTTAGAAGATACAAATGAGATATGTCCATTTTGCGGAAACTATGTTGGAAAGGAAAATCTATATTATAGTAAGCAGCAATACAATACCCAAACCAGTGATAATCCATTTTTTATTCCAGGGGATATTGGTGGGACTATGGGAAACAATAATTCATTTGACAAGATACATAAATATGAAGAACCATATGAAAATATGAATTATTCATATGGAGCAAATAGTTATAATATGTCAGAAAATGGATATGGTTTTAATCAGTTGAATTCTGGTAAAACGGAGCAGAATAATCAACAGAAGACTATGAAAAAAAATAAAGGGAAAAAGAAAACAATTATTGGACTGGTATGTCTGTCGCTATTTTTAGTAATAGCAATCATATTCATAATTCTTTTCGGAAAAAATATTATAATAAAACATAAAATCAAAGAGAGAACAAATGAATACAAAAGATGCTTAGAAAATTTGGATGGGAAAGGAATTATAGAACTTACAGCACCAGAAAAGTTAATAGAGAATATATATATTGACATGTGGAGCCTGGAAGGCGATAGCATGACTAATATTTCAGATAAACGAGATGAGTTTAAGGAAGAATACGATTACATTGTCAATAACTATATGGATGAATTTGAGTTGAGCAGATATGACATACAGTTAGAGATTAATAGATTTAAGATTAATGATATTGAAAAGTTTAATATTGAAGAAATATTTGACAATACAATAAGCGCATACAAAAGGATAGATCAAGATAATGATTTTTCATATGAGAAAAAAATGTATTCGCTCTATAAGGCTGAGCTGGAAAAGCATGATATTAGCTTAGAAGATTTTTACAAAGTAGATATTTCGTTTGATTTTGAGTTGACCATAGATGGGCGTGTAATGACGACTGATGAGATCCGGGAAACATGTAAGACTGATTTTTGGATAGATTTTGATAAGGCGATAGACCATGTATATGCATATAAGTATAATGGAGAATATTATATATTGCCGGCAATAGAAGAAAGTGTATTTTATCCGGCAGTTAAACAATATGAGGAAAGGTACAATCATAGCAAAGATATTTCCATGGCCGACACAATAAGGACGAATATTGAAACAGCGATGTCGTCTGAAGAATGTTATAAGGATATAGAAGAAGCAGGATTATTCGATAAAATTATAATTATATCTGAGGAAGAATTGCGACATATTCCATCCAAGCTTCAGGATGAACTTGGATTCAATAAAGAGTTGCCGGAACCGAAATATAAGGCTGATGAGGGATTTGACCATTTTGCTATTAGAATGGATAGTGGTTATAATCCGCCGGTTGTTGTATATATTACAGATGGTGATGAGTATTTGGAGATTTCGCCATATATAGATCAATATTAAAGTGCTACATAGGAAAAGTATACATATTATAGAAATGTTTAAATTAACATACAAAAAGAAATGGGGCTGTCGCTTTTAACGACAGCCCCATTTTGTCAAAAAAGCAATGTATTATGCATAATCTGCATTGGACGGTTATAAATAAATTACTATGATATACTTTTTTTAGAAAATGTCGTAGAAAGAAAAACATTTACAGATAAATAAAGGTACGAAATAAAAATACATCATGGAGGAGAAGTATGGGAAACGATTATAATATGTCGGGAAGCAGGTTGAAAGGAGCATTATCAGAAAAAAAATATGTGGGAAGTCCTTCTGATACAAACGAAGGTGAAGCTAATAATATAGCTTTTAATTATGAAAATACCTTGTTTCAACAATCACCTGCATTAGCGACATCTGAAAAAAAGATAATGACAGAAAATTTTTCAAACAGGAATATATCTGATTCTGTACCGATATTTGATGAGCTAGTAGATAATTCGAGCATCGGATCAATGGCCTCACCAGTTTCGGGATTAAATTCAGGATCAATGCCCGGATCAAAACCAAATCCAATGTCGGGACCGAATCTAGGAGAAATGGTATCGCCAATGTCAGGACCAATGTCCGGATTAAGACCAAATCCAATGCCGGGACCGATCCCAGGCAGGATGCCAATGCCAGAATCAGCACCTAGGACAAATATGTATGGACCGGGTGCAGGGACGATGAGAAAAAAGGATACATATCATTCAATTCCATTTGAAAAAAAGGATACAAATGCTTCAAAAATTAGAAATCTTAATATCTATGCCGGTATTGTAACAAGTATTTCAGCTATACTATTGATCATGGCAGTTATAACTGTTGTGTGGTTTGGTGCAATAGGATCAGATATTAATAGTGGAAATTTTCTGGATCATTTAGGTAAGAGCCTGAGTCAATACAGTAGTTTCCTTTCATATTGTGATGTCACAATGAAGCTGATATCACTGGCATATTTTATGTTTATAGGAAATATTGTTTCTATTATTTTAGCATCGAAATATGATAGACGAAAAATGGGATGGGGAGTTTTTGGAGTAATAGCTTCAATTATTTATATTATGGCGATATCCGGTATAGGGGATGCGGTTAGTAGTGCACTTAAAGCAAAAGATATTGTAGATTCATTCTTTTTGAATATTTTGAATATTTAATAATTGAGGGAAGGAAACAAAGTAAAAATGATAATATTGTCTGCGACAGCTTCAATGGAGACACCAAACGATAATGTAGCATGGATTATCGGGATAATTATATTGTGCATAATTGGTATATTGATAATTTCCCTGATAGTTAATTTAATCTATTACAAAATAACAGGAGAATGGCTGACAATAGGTCGTTTGTTGAAACGAAAAGAGAGTCATTCATATGAAAGCTTAGGTAAGCCGGAAATTCATATGGGAGGTGCTCTGGATACAGAGGCAGGACCAAAGATCGATCTGGATATAATCAAGGATTCATCAATCGAGAGAGAAAAGAAAGCTGAAGAACAGAAGACAGAAAGAAAAGAACATGAGATTAAATTATTATTTGAAGAAATATATAATGCAGATATTATTGGAAAATGTACCAGATGTGATGCAGACTTAGTAAAAAATCAAGTTATGTGTGCAGTTTGTGGAAAAAAGGTAAATAGCAAATAAATGCAGAAGGGAAAAATGATGTTTTGTAAATGGTGTGGAATGCATATTCCGTCAGGAATGACAAAATGTAAAAATTGTAATAGAGAACAGGAAACATTATCAAATGGAAATATTTATGAAAAAATAGGCATATCTTCGGAACATAACACAGCGGTTTCCGGATTCCAGAAGGATAATCAATCAGATATACGCAGTCAGAATCAAAAGGAAATTGTGAAATATATAGAAACAAAATGTGTGTGCCGTAAGTGTGGAAAACAGTTGGCGAATCAACAGGTATTATGTGCGAATTGTTATTCAGGTGAGAAAATACATCAAAACAAGATACTCACCAGATGGAAGAAGAAAAATACAGCATTAATAATAATAACATTTGTTTTGCTGGGAATTTGTATCCTAACCTCAATTGTTTTAATAAGTAAAAATCAATTAATAAAAAACAAAGAGAGCCAGCTGGAGCAGATGCAGGTAATAATGAGCAGCAAAATGGATCAGCAGAATACGGAAAAAGCAACCATATCAGATTCTGAGGCTCTGACAGAAGCTAAAACGGAACAAGAAGATACAGACATAGAATCTATCGTAGAATGGCCGGAAGCCGGAGAACAATTGGCAGAATCAGAGTCGGGAACAGAGACCATTAATACGATTGATGAGACAGCAGGAGTATATATTGATTATCAGTTTGATTCAGACGGCAATAAGTATGTAGTGACAGGCAATAATTTATTTCAATATATGAATGCCGGTTTAATAACGAATGAGATCAATGTTTATTGGTATAAGTTATTGAATCATAGTTGGATTTCCATAAGCCCATCGGATATAGGAACAAATGATAATGTAAATTCTTTGTTAGAGATGCCTGAAAGTGAAATAGGTGATGCGGAGGTTATTGCCTGTTATTTAAAAACGGATAATCATGTTTATCGTATGAAACGTAATGCCGTTATGTACAAAGGAAAATACGAGCCGGATCAGATGAGTCACATAAAAGATTATCTGGCAGATGCTAGAATTAATAATATTCCAGAAGTATTAACGGATGCAGAACTCTCATATAACAAACAAGAACAGGCATTTGAAATAAAATGGAATTATCTGACAGAGACCAATAGGGATGAAATACAATATTATTGGTATACAAAAAAAGCAGATTCTACAGATTGGGAATATGTGGAGAATGCGAATGAGTTATTGTATATCAATAATGATAATATATCTCCGGGGGATCTGGTCGTATGTTATCTTGTGAGCCGGGAGGATGTATTTGAAATAATACATGAAGTAACATCAGAGGAAATGACATCAGAAGAGATAACATCAGAGGAAATAACATCAGACAAGATGACGTCAGAAGAGATAACTTCAGAGGAAATGACATCAGAAGAGATGATATCAGAGAAAATGACATCAGAAGAGATAACTTCAGAGGAAGTGACATCAGAAGAAATAACATCAGAGAAAACAATATCATAAGAAAATAAATCAGAGAATGAAATAAAAAAACAATATCTGAAGATGAGATAACAGAATTTGAAAATAACAAGAGAATTTATAATGTAAAGGAGAAAATATATGGGTAGTAATTATAAGATATCATATACAGTAGATATGGTTTTTTGTATCGATTGTACGGGAAGCATGGATAATATTTTGGAAATTGTAAAAAACAATGCGTTGAATTTTTATAATGATGTAGTGCAAAGTATGAGTACAAAAGGAAAAAATGTGGATAAGTTGCGTGTCAGAATTGTTGCGTTCAGAGATTATATAGCGGATGGTGACAATGCGATGATGGTCACCGATTTCTTTACATTGCCAGATGATGCAATGAATTTTGAGAGATGCGTTCGCAGTCTGGTTGCAAAAGGCGGTGGTGATGAGCCGGAGGATGGACTTGAAGCATTAGCTTATGCTATGAGATCAAATTGGAATACAGAAGGTATGAAGAAACGTCAGGTTATTGTTGTATGGACAGATGCCTCTACTCACCCCCTTGGATATGGAGCAAGGATGAATAATTATCCACAAGGAATGGCAGGCTCCATGCAGGAGCTTACCGCCTGGTGGGGAGATAAGCAGAATGAGGGCTATGTTGACCAGAGAGCAAAAAGATTGCTGTTGTTTGCACCGGATAAGCCGGGCTGGTCAGATATATCAAATAATTGGGATAACGTTATTCATTTTCCATCTGAGGCTGGAAATGGATTAAAAGAACTGGAGTATGGACAGATCATAGCCACGATAGCAAATTCAATATAATATCATGAGGTGAAAGATTTGAATAATTTTATTGACATATTAAGTACACATTTTCTGATATGCCAGGAAATGATAGAAGGCAAGGGTGAAGATAGCGGATTTGAAGAATATAATGAAGCTGCGGGCATTTCATGTGTATGCGATGGCTGTGGCGGTCTTGGAGCATTATCATATCCAATGGCAGAAAATAAGACAGGCGCATATCTTGCATCAAGGATCACAGGTGGGGCTGTAAAAGCTTGGTTTGATGATTCAATAGAAAGAAATTGTGTATTTGATGTTCAATCATTGAAACAAATGATATTTGTCTGGTTAAAATCATGTGAGTCAAGAAGTGGTTCGTCAGGATTAAAAATGAAAGGTTCAATGATACGTTCTTTTCCTACGACACTCGCATGTATAGCTGCATATGAGCAAAGCGAAGGAATCATGACAAAACATATATGGGCAGGAGATTCACGAACTTTTTATCTGACACAGAAAGGGTTGCAGCAAATATCGGAAGACGATATAGAGGGAGAGGATGCACTAAGTAATATTTCCAATGATGGAGTGTTAACGAATGTTGTGACTGCAGATGGAAAGTTTGAATTGCACGAAAAAGATATATTAATAAATGAGCCGTGCATATTATTTGCAGCAACCGATGGGTGCTTTGGTTATTTGTCATCACCAATGATGTTTGAATATTTGATCCTGGATGCATTATACAAAGCAGATAATGTTGAATCATGGAAGAATAATATACGTTCGTTTATTGGAGAATTTTCTGAGGATGATTATACAATTTCACTTATGGCATTTGGTTATGACAGCTTTGAAGCAATGAAGCAGACATATATGGACAGACATGATTATATCGGGAATATTGCAGTTGCATTTGAAACTGCATCAGATCAGGAAAGAAAGCAATTATGGCAGATTTATAGGGATGTGTATTACGCATTAAGTTAATGCATAATTGAAGAAACGGCGGGATGAGAGCATGGATGAGGATAAATTAAATATAAACGGATATGTACTGGAAAAAGAATTGTCAAATAATAACAGCGGCTTTTCTAAATGGGGCTTTGCCAATAAAAATGGAAGAAGATATTTCATTAAAGAATTTTTAGCCCCTAAATATCCGCTAGACAGTAGCTCAATATGTGAAAAGCAGAAAAATGACAGACTGGAAGAGTGCAGAGAATTTCAGATTAGTAAAATTAAATTATATTCTGCGATCAATTCATCATCTGATGGAAACATTATAAAAATTCATGACTTTTTCAGGCAGGATTCTAAATATTATATAACAACAGAGGTTGTACAGGGAGATACACTGTCTATAAAAGATATATTTTGTCTCCCAGAGAAAAAACGGTTTTTGGTATGCCTGATTGTGGCGCATACGGTAGTAATGCTGCATGGTAAGCATATTGTACATGCCGATCTGAAGCCGGACAATATATTAGTAACAAATGAAGCAAACATAAAAGCAAAACTCATAGATTTTGATTGTAGTTTTTCTGAATCTGCTGCCCCAGATCTTGGAGATGAATTGAATGGTGATCTTGTTTATTTGTCTCCGGAAGCATTTATGCATATGGCGGAGATTAATTCATATTTAACGTGTCAGATGGATATTTTTTCACTTGGCATTATTCTTCATCAGTACCTTACAGGTGAAAAACCGCAATATAATAATAAAAAGTATGATTATATATATGAGGCAGTACTTGATAAGGCAAAGATTGAGGTAGACGAGGCATTACCGGAAGAAATCAGAGCAATGATTCAGAAGATGTTGAGTCTTGATCCGAACATGCGGCCAAGTGCAGCGGATGTATTTCATGTGTTATATGAAAGGTTTCAATATATATGTGGAGAAAATGATTCAGCGCCGCAAACAACTGAAGATTCACAGTTGCAAGCCGGTGCGGGTGTATATGGAATGTCAGATGATGCATATGCTGGTTATATACCAGAAGAAACACAGAATATCGGATATAACAGCTATGCAGTCCAAGCTGCAGCTACTGCAAATGCATATAGCGGTTATGATACGTCGGGTATGTATGATAATACATATGCTGGCTATGATACGACTGGAATGTATAATAATACATACGGTGGCTATGATATAGCCGGAATGTATGATTATACATACAGTGGCTATGATGCAGCCGGAATGGGTAATGATGCATATAGTAGCTATGAGACATCTGTAGAATATAACAATAACAATGCATATAATGGGTATGGCAGTTATGATACAACAGAAAATGATAACAATCCTTATAGTGGATCTGCTGTTTGTGGTTCTTATGACAATGGAGTGGGAGGATACGCTTCATCTGAAATACATAATAATGCATATAATATGTCAGAAGCGGCTGAAATGGATTCCGGGGAACAGACAGATGGTTATATACACGCAGGGAGTTTAAAGGGAGATTTGTATAATCGGGAGATAAAAAAAGAAATGCCAGAAAAAGAAGAAACAGATACAGAAGAAAAAAGTTTTTTCTCATCGGCTGGCAATTTGTAAGTTGAATTATTATAACATACAAAGGAGAAAAATGAAGAAAAAAAGAATTCAGACTATTATTTTGGCTACTTGCTTATTATTAACCAGCGGATGTATGTCGAAGGGTAAAATTATCAGTACTGCCAATGAAATCGTAAATAATTATAATGAGGAAAGTCTTGACTATGATCAGGCATCAATGCAATTGAATGATTTATTATCAGAAATAGATGATAGCGATAGTGAGGTATATATTCAAAATTTACAAGAATTGATGGATAAATTGAAACAGTCAAAAACAGATTTTTCTGCAGCAGAGCAAGCATATTCAAAAGCAGATTATAAAGATGCAATCAGCAAATATGCGAAGGTTATTTCAGGAGATAGTAATTATGACGAATCAGTATCAAAACTTGCTGAGTCGAAGAAGAAGTTTATAGAAATAGCAGATCAGAAAGCAAAGATTTATTTAGATGATAATAAATATTTAGAAGCTGTTTCTGTTTATGAAACAGCACAAAAGACCTATGATGATAATACCCTTGATTCAAAAATAGCAGATGTAAAACAAAAATATAGAACGTACCTTGAAGATAAGGCAAAGAAATTTGAAAAAGATAAGGACTGGGCATCCGTTATACAGACTTATAACAAATTAAAGGATTATTTTCAGGATAATTCATATGAAGTGAAAATAACAAATGCAAAAAATACATGTGTAAATAATGCCATAAATAAATCAGAAAAAGCATTGAAAAAGGGAAATTATAATGATGCTAAATCTGCTTTGTCAGTTGCAGAAGGAGTAGTGCCTGATAGTAAGGAATTAAAGGAACAGAGAGAAAGAGTAAATAGTTTTTGTCCTGTTGCGTTAACTGATATAGATCCATTCTATCAAAAAACAGATTCTTCTTATCTTGAGATTGACAAATGGACAGCACAGGATACAGATAATTTAGGGAATGGAGGAAAATCAGGAATAAAGATTATAAATGAAGGTGCTAGGAACGAATGGGTAACAATATCATATATGCTTAATGGAGAATATGATACATTGACAGGAACTTTTTCATTAAGTTATGACAGCAGGGATTGTACAGACGAGGAAGATTTTGGAGCGCAATTGGTAATATATAACGATGAAGATGAAATGATTTTTTTGACAGACCAGTTATTAGGTGGAGTAGAACCAATCGATGTAAATGTTGATATTTCAGGAGTCAAAGAATTAAAGGTATGTTTTTATAGTGGAAATAATTCTTGGTTCAGTTCGTCGTCATTTATTTTTGGCTTTGTAAATCCAATGTTACATAAGAATTATGAAGCACCAAAAAAATAATATCGGAAAACGAGGATAATAATTATGACTATATTGAATTATATTAATTTGATAGCTGGAATAGTAGGAGGAATAGCATTAATAATTATTCTTATGCTGCTTACATGTTATGTAAAAAGTACAGATAAAAGCCTGAAAAATATGAAACTCAGTATTTTATCTATTTGCAGTATAGGATGTGTATTACTTTTTGTTGGAGTTATGGGATATAAAATGTCAATGGAAAACAGCACAAATTCTGCAATTAAGCGGGGACTTAGCACAGAACAGTTAGAAGGATTAGCTATAAGAAATGATCAACTGGGATTGGATGGAACAATTTCATTAGCTTCGAGTGATATTGATCAAGAAAAAATAATATATGGATCGGAAACTATGCAGGTATATGGATATATATATGGGAGACTTATATCAAATAAATCCAATGATAGCGATTATAGTAATGGAGATGCGGCTTCAAATGCGGCTAAAGCCGCAATGGAGATATATGAATATACTGCAAGATATAAAATGTATTATATTGCACAAGTATTGTATAATGGACAACTTGTATCTTTTAATATTGTAAGTGTTGAAGACGACATGAATCATTAAAGATCTAAAAGATATATTTGGGAAAATGGTATTCTAATGTTGGGAGAAAGAATATGAAAAAGACACTGAAAATAATAGGAATCATCATAGGCTCGTTGATTTTAATAACAGGACTTGTTAGTGGGATATTTATCTTAAAGACACATAGAGATCAACGAAATTATCAGATTGCGGATGAAGTAATAGATACTGTTTTATCAGATGAAAAGTATAAAGAAAAAGATATCTATGCACGTAGGAATGAAATCTCTCAATTATTATCGAGTCTAAAGGAGCAGAATTTCATATATGATACCCGCTATAATGAAAATACCATGATGTATGAATTTACATATGCAAATGGAATATGGGGAGGGATTTCTCTTGGTAGTCTGTCGAGTTATCAGTTTGATGTAGGAGCAGATACTGACTTAAAACCAGAGAGCTTAAATGTACAAAATGCATTATCAACGGATGACATAAGAGGATTGAGTAAAAGAAAGCTTGAGACAAATGAAAAAATAAATGCATATCTGGCATATGGTGTAGGATCCGAGTTTAATATTTTTTTTAAACATACAGCTGAAAATTGGGGAAGCCAGTATGTTGATTTAAAAATAGACGGAAATTATACAGTCGACAAATTAAAACATATAGAAAAAAAGGATGTATATTTATTTTTAATGCATGGAAGTGAATATAATAATCAGTCAGTGTTAGTAATACAAGAAGACGACCATTTATTCCAGTATTGGAAGGATCTGAAAAGACATGATATAGCAAAGGTAAAGATAGATGGAAAAAATTATTATTTCATCTTTCCATCATTTTTTAAACAATATTATAAGAGTGGTGAATTTAAGGATTCTTTGTTGATTGTTTATGCATGTAAATTTTTCGGGTGTGACTGTAAAGATGACAAAGTTAACACTTCCTATGCGGATATGTTTATAAAAGATCTTGGAGTTGATACGGTATTAGGTTTTAAGAATACGGTTAATGCGTATTATGCATCCAATATAGTAGATTGCGTTATGAATGAGATGTTAGAGGGGAGAAGTTCAATAGCATCAGCATTGAATATTGCAACAAAAAGATATGGAGACAATGAAGGGTATGAGAATGTAGAGGAAGATGATGATTATTGTGCATTTCCGGTTCTTAGGGGAGATATACAAAAGACATTTATAGTAAATGCAAAAGAAACGAATAATGTGACTACAGAATCAGAGATAGGAACAGAAGAAAAAACTACGATAGAATCAGGGGAAACTCAGACAACTGAGGCTTCAACAAAACAGGCCGGTGACACAACAGAAAAAGAGAATGAAAAAGGCGGAGCATCAGAATGGAAAGGATATATGAAGAAGGAAGATGCGGAAGCTATATATGAAGGAGTCATTTGTTCTTATATAGAACACTGGAAACAGTATCTGGAAGATGGAGATATAAATCCATTGCGGGATGATTATAAGTATGAAATCAGTGATCTTACATATGGAGGTTATAATATTTTCTTAATGGATGGAGGATTTTCAGATGTAGGATTTAAGGTTGAAGATATGGATGGAGATGGAATCTATGAACTGATAATCGCAAGCAAAGATAGTTCTCTGATATTTGATCTTTATACATTGGTAGATGAGAGACCTAAATTGCTTCTAAGTAGTTGGGAGCGTTGCAGCGTTTTATATTGTGGCGATTATTTTTACCGGGAAGGGTCAGGTGGAGCAGCATACCACAGTGTTGAGCGTTATACCTTAAAAGACGGAGAAATGCAATTAATTGATGATGTTTATTCGGAACCAACAGAAGAAAATTATGAAGCGTCAATTTATTATTATTCAACAGAACCAGCATATGAAGATGGAAACAGAGAAGCGATATCACCGGATCAGTATGATTCATACATAGAAAAATGGAATGAGAAGAATGAAATAGTAAATGATCTGATGTCCTTTGATGCATATATAAAAGATTCCGGATTGACATCGTATATGGCATGCAAGGCAGTCGAGAAGTATTGCAGGGAGCAGAATCCATCATTAAATGATATGGATCCGAATGAACACGTTTTTTATTGGAATATTGAAGGAGAAACAAATAGCAAGTATACGATTTTGTTTCGTTCTTATACTGGCTCCATGAGTTATTTCTATATTGATGTTAATACAGGAGATGTTACTCTGGTTGAAGAACCACCATCGGATTCCATAGATGATGTACAAACATATGAAAATGCGTTCAATATATGGGATTATATCTTATAGATACAATTAATCATATATGGATGAATTGAAATAGACAAATAAAATAATTGAATTGTAAAATCAACAGAATAATTGTATATTTTGCAACGCTTGGTTATAGGATTTTTTTTATGATACAATAATAACGTAACTTTAAGTAGTTAAGTATTATGATGTTACAATAATATAGAGTGTTATTAATGATACTTAATGGTTTTATGAAGGGAGAAGAAATATGAAAAGGAAAGTACTGGCAATATGTTTTTCTGTTTTATTGTTAATGATTATAGCGGAATCTGCTATAAAATCTTCGGCAAATGATGCTGAATTTGTAAATCTTAATACAACAGTTCAGGATGCTATAACAGAGGATGTAGATAATAATTTATTATATCAGATAAATATAAAGACGACTGGTAGATTAAATGTTGTATTTGAACATGATAATTTGTTAGATACGAAAACGTATTGGATAGTTTATGTTTATGCGGAAGATTTATCTACTATTTTACAGACATTTCGGTCAACTGGTACAGATGAAAAACTTATAGGTGATAGTCTTGGTTTGTCTTCTGGTACATATTATATTAAAGTTGTATCGGATGATAGTTGTAGTGATAAGTTAACATACAGTGAAGCTACTTATTCGTTGACTCCTAAATTTAAAGCTACAAATAATTGGGAAATTGAGTATAATTCGAAGTCCAAGAGAACAAATGATGAACAGAATGGAGCAAGTAATGCATTTGTGAATAAGACAACATATGGTTCAATTGGTTCAGATGATGATGTTGATTTTTATAAAGTTACAATCCCGGGAAATGGATATATTACTTTGAATTTTAAGCATAAAAATGCTTTGACATCTGATATATGTTGGTATGCGAGCCTTGTTAATGCAAAGACAGATGGAATTTGTAATGTTGCTTCAAAAGGAACAAGAAAAAGTATAACAACACCGGCTATTGGAGTTACAGCTGGAACGTATTATATAAAAATAACTAGCGGTGATGATCATTATAATACGATGGCATATAATTTTACAGTAAAATATACACCGTCAAATTCCTGGGAAAAAGAATATAATTTTAAATCAGGAAAGTTTAATGATAAAATTGCAAATGCAAATACTATAAAATACAAAAAAACGATAACTGGAACAATATCGGAGAAATATGATGTTGATTATTATAAAATTAAATTGAAGTCAAAGAAGTCTGTAAAAGTTGTTTTCAGCCATAAATATATGCCGAAGAAGCAGTCGTATTGGAAGATATATGTATATGATTCAAGATTGCATAGGATTGCGTCTTTTCGATCGAAAGGAGTCGATGATACAACATATAGAGTCCTTCGTTTAAAGAAAGGAACTTATTTTATAAAAGTTACAGGCAATGATGACAACTACAAGACGACAAAATATAATTTAACAGTTAAATAATGCAAATATTGATAAGGAGTAGAAGCAGATGGATGGTAATTCATTCATCTGCTTTTTTAAAAAATGGAAAAACTTAATTTTACAAAAGAACAAAAGCAGATTTTAGATATGCAAATATTGTATCCTCAAAAAGGCGTATGTTACATCGGTGGATCTTTAAAGGAAAAATTAACTTCAAGTCCAATAATTTTTATGACAGCTATAAAATATGCGCTGGAAGATAGTTTAATATTTCATATACGGATAACAAAGGACAATACACCTTACTTAGCGAAAACAGAAATTGAATTATCAGAGTGGAAAAATAAAGAAGAGCCTTCAGAGGAACAGGTGCAGAAATGGATGGGGGAAACGCGTCCCTTTTATAATGCACCATTGTATGAGCTGCATTACTGGACTGATGGTGAATATATTATTTTTTATTTAAAGGCTCACCATATAATTTTAGATGGGTACAGTTTTACTTTGATATTAAAAAAATATAAAAGATACTGTAGAGAATTAATTTCAGATAAGTATCCTGCTAGACAAGTAGATGACAGCTACATCTCACTTATGAAAAAAGTGGATATAAATAATGATAAAGAAAATAAATGGATATATGATATGTTGTTGCCTGGAATGCCAGAGCAATGGAAAGTGAGAAAAACAGAATTAGGGAAAATAGAATCTAAAATAGTAAAATTAACTATAGAAAAAAGTGTATGGGAAAAAATAGCAACATTTATAAAACAGAGACACTTAACGTTTGAAATAATCGCTTTTGGAGCATTAAGTATTTATTTGTCACGGATTACAGGGGCTGATCGTGTATGTATTGGACGTAGTATGTTTAATCGTACAAAAAAGGATATCAATATGGTAGGCATAAAGGTTAATCAAATGCCAGTATTTATTGATATAGACGAAGAGAATTCTTTTGCTAAACATTGCAAAATAATAGCAGGAAGATTATTTGAAATGATGCGCTTTTCTTCAGCGTCCATAACGGAATATTTGAAAAAAAAAGGTATATCCGATAACTATTATTATATAACTGTTTCATATAGAAATAGTAAATTGCTTCCATTATCTGAAACAAATATGCAAATAAGAGAAATTACGAGTGGTTATCAAGAGATACCATTGCGCATTTATCTGAATGAAAAAAATGAAAAAATAGAGATAGAAGTTCAATATCAGACAGAAGTGTATAAAAATATTGATATTCAAACAATATTTGGAAGATTGCTTCATATAGTTGAACAAGGAATTGATGGAGTTGCAATTGGTCACTGTACACTTTGTTCATCTTATGATTACAAAATGTGGGATAAGATAAACAAAGGTTATAATAAAAAAATAAATACTAGATTATTAATAAATGAGATTTATAATCAAAATAATAAAGATGCTTTAGCAGTAATATATGACGATTTAATGGGAAAAAGGGAAAAAATGTCATATCAAGAATTATGGGACAAAGCAGATAACATAGCATATTGGTTATATAATCATGATGTACATGCAGGAGAAATAGTTGGAGTACAGATGCGTATATCGGAATTGGTGCCTGCTGTTTTTATCGGGATATGGCAGGTGGGTGCGGCTTTTTTGCCAATAAGTATAGATGAATCATCAGAAAGAGTGGAAAGGTTAACGGGACAATGTAGCAGGATTATAACACAAAAAGACGCATTGAGCGCAGTGAATTATAGTAGAAAAAATGGTAAATTGCCGATAATTCAACCAGAAATGACAGCATATTGTATGTATACATCGGGAAGCACGGGAGTGCCTAAATTAGTTATGATATCGCATGCTTCTTTGACATGGCGTGTTCATTGGATGACAAGCAACTATGGAAATAGTGGGACAGTTTTACAAAAGGCTGCGTATACATTTGATGTTTCTATGTGGGAATTCTTTTTGCCGTTATGTCAGGGAGAATTATTATACTTACTTCCAGATATTTATCGTGCAAACCCTGAAAAAATTGTGAGAGTTATTCAAAATGGAGAAATATCTACAATACATTTTGTTCCAGCTATGCTAAATATGTTTCTGTCGTATATTGAGGAGAAAAAAATAGTGTTGCCAGAAATAAAACATGTATATTCTAGTGGTGAAGCATTGTTATCATCATCTGTTCAGAAATTTTATCGATGCTTTCGCAACGCAAAATTACATAATTTATATGGGCCAACAGAATGTACAATTGATGTAACATATTATGATTGTACTGGAGAGGAAACTATTATTCCGATTGGAAAACCATTACCAGGAACAATAGTGGAAATTATAGATGATAAAGGAGAAAAAGTTCCAGTTGGTATAGAAGGTAATTTGGTTATTGGAGGGATTTTGGTTGGACAAGGTTATTATGGTAATATCGGTGGAGCCTATTATACAGATTTTGAAACAGGAGTTAGAAAGTATAATACTGGAGACAGAGCGGTGTTAGGATATGATGGATTGATATATTATTGTGGTCGATCGGACAGGCAATGTAAAATAAATGGAATGCGCATTGACCTTGATCAAATAGAAGATTGTATACTTCATATTCCAGAAGTAATAAGGGCAGCTGTTGTAAAAGTTGAGAATCAAATAATAGGAATTTATATGTCACAAATGCCAATTGGAGAAATAAAACAGAAAATAGCAGAAAAACTGCCTCGATATAGTGTTCCGACAGATTGTATATGGATTGATAATATACCACTCACTAAAAATGGAAAAACAGATTATCATTATTTAAGGCAATATATTATTAGACTAAATAGGAAAAAGAAAATAAAAAAACCGAAAAATCAAGAAGAGAAAATAATTGTATCACATATAAAACAGGTGATGAATAAAGACGTTTCAATTGATGAGAATTTATTCCTTGCAGGATTGGATTCACTTCAACTTATGGAGTTGATACTTAAATTAGAGAACGATGGATATTTTTATACAGCGGAAGAATTTTACAATTATGGAACAGTTGAAAAGATTGTTTCGGAACGGGAGAATAAGATTCAGTGGTTATACAAGGGAAACAACCCAAGGGTGGTAATTGCATTTCCATATGCGGCAGGTACATCAAATGCCTATAGAGAACTGGCATATGAATTAGGAAAATACGGGATTGATTTTGGAGTTACTCGCTCAGATCAGTTATTAGATGTAGAAGGTCAATATGAAAATATTATACTTTTAGGATATTGTACAGGTACTGTGTTGGCATTAGAAGCGTATGAAAAAATAGAAAATAAAGGGAGTGTATCTGGAATTGTGTTATGTGCAGCATTGCCACCAGATAGGCTTTTAAAAAGAATGAGATCTCCCTGGAAAAAGATAAATGACAAAGGACTTGGGATATTAATAGAATATCTTCATAGAGAGCATGTTGAGATTTCAGATGCAGTTATAAAAAAATTTAGAAAGGATAGTGATGCTTATATAGAATATTTTAGAACATTTCATAATATTAAGACGGATAAAGTTTTATTTATATTTGGTGAAAAAGATATTTTAACCTATAATTGCAAAAAAAAATGGGAAAGATGGACGAATTATATATGTGCATCTTTTAAAATGATTATTTTTCAAGGTGAATATCATTTCTTTTTGAATTCGAAAAAAAAAGAAATGGCAGAATTAATTAAGGACATTTTAATTAAAGAAAGATAGAGGACGAGGTTATGTATCCATATATCCACATAGGAAAGTATTTATTGGAAAGTTATACACTTTTTATTAATCTTGGTACGTTGATTGGAATTTTAGTAATGTATATAATTTTAGGAAAATGCAATATATTAGAAAAAAATAAGTGGAAATTAATTATAATTTTGTTGACAATCATGGGTATGAGTTCACCATTTGCACGTTTTATTAAAGGCCTGTTTTATAATGGAAATGGAACTGCAACACATTTTATTGGACGTGTTTTGGTAGCATTAGTAGTTTTTGAATTAATATTTGCATTTAGCAAGGATAACAATTTCCGTTTAGAACAAGTGGGCAATTCGATTGTTATGTATTTGGCAATTCAACATTTTTTCAATCGCCTTTCATGTCTAATGAATGGTTGTTGTGGTGGAAAAATTATAAAAGGTTGGAACAAACCATTTCCAAGTCAAATATTTGAGATGTCAGGTATGTTAATTTTGATGGGCTTGATTGTATTTCATTTACATAAGCGAAAATCGTTTTACTATCTCTTTTATATATGTTTTTCAATTATTATTTTTATATCAGAATTTTATATTGACGATACGCGAGTTAATGCTGACAAGTTATATCCTATCACAGGTGTTCAATTAGGTGCTATTATTTTATGTATACTGTCACTAGTGTTTTATATTTTAAAAATGAAATTATTCAAAGAGAGCAATCAGATGATAATAGCCGGTAATGGACAATAGATTAAATGCAAAACTGCTGCAATAGCTGATTCTATCTTGCTATTTATTTTGTTCAATGTTAAACTGAAATAAGCTATAGGTTGATGATATAACCTATAGCTTATTTGTTATATCATGTTTGTATAGAAGGGAGCTTGTAGAGATGGGAATGTTCGTAAATCCTGATAATTATGCATTTCAGGTTGCAATTAATTCAGAAATATATATTGATAAAACAGGCCTGATTGAATATACAAACAAAGTGATGAATACGCTACAGGGGTATATCTGCAGTAGTCGTCCGAGACGTTTTGGCAAGTCTGTTACAGCAAATATGCTTACAGCATATTATAGCAGAGGCTGTGATTCCACACAGATGTTTTCAAAATATGAGATCAGCAGATATCCTGATTTTAAGGAGCATTTGAATAAGTATGATGTAATACATCTGGATATTCAGTGGTGTCTGGAGCCGGCAGGAGGACCGGAGAATCTGGTATCTTACATCACAACAAAAACAATTGAAGAATTAAGAATGTATTATCCGGATGAGTTTCCACAAGAGATCACCTCCCTGCCGGAAGCACTTTCGCGTATCAATACTGCAACCGGCAATAAGTTCGTTATTATTATAGATGAATGGGATGTGTTGATCAGGGATGCAGCAACCAATATTAAGGTACAGAATGATTATATTAATCTGCTTCGGGGCATGTTTAAAGGAACAGAACCGACAAAGTATATCCGGCTTGCATATCTGACAGGTATTTTGCCGATAAAAAAAGAGGTAACACAGTCTGCGTTGAATAATTTTAAGGAATATTCGATGTTGAATGCAGGACCGATTGCTTCATACGTTGGATTTACCGAAGAAGAGGTTAAGCTTTTATGTGATGAGTACGATCGGGATTTCGAGGAAGTAAAACGATGGTATGATGGTTATCAGATTGGAAAATATCATGTATACAATCCGAATGCCGTTGTAAGCCTGATGCTGGAAGGGGACTTCCAGAGCTATTGGTCGGGAACGGCATCCTACGAGGCGATAGTCCCGTTGATCAATATGGATTTTGATGGATTAAAGACTTCGATCATAGAGATGCTATCAGGATCTGTTGTGGAGGTGGATGTTACATCATTTCAGAATGATACGATCAGTTTTGTAAATAAAGACGATGTTCTTACCTATCTGATTCATTTAGGCTATCTTGCATATCTGAAAAAAATTGGAAGCGCATATGTTCCAAATGAGGAGATTCGGCAGGAATTAATTCGAGCTATAAGAAGAAAAAAGTGGAATGAATTAATTGGTTTTCAACTGGAGTCAGATGATTTATTAAATGAGACGCTGAATATGAATGAAAAGGCGGTTGCAGAAAAGATAGAAAAGCTTCACACAGAGTATGTATCTGCTATACAATACAATAATGAGAATTCTTTAAGCTGTGTATTAACGATTGCATATTTGAGTGCAATGCAGTTTTATTTTAAACCTGTGAGGGAACTTCCAACGGGAAGAGGCTTTGCTGATTTTGTATATATTCCGAAAACAGAATATGTACATGATTATCCGGCACTGGTTGTTGAATTAAAATGGAATCAGTCAGCCCAGACAGCGATAAAGCAGATTAGGGAACAAAATTATCCGGAATCTATTTTGAACTATACAGGAGATATACTTTTGGTTGGTATTAATTATGATAAGACCAATAAGAAGCATGAATGTATAATAGAAAAATATGAAAAGTGATATTTTAAATGCATAAGTCAGAAAGACTTTCCGAAATATATTCCAAAATTTTTGAAATTTAGGGGTTGATTTTTCAAATCAAAAGGAGTATATATATTGTATCAAATAAATAGACGAAATGAACAAAGGTGTTCCAAATCATTGGGACACCTTTCTTTTTTTGTTTTATCAGAAGAAAGGAAGTACAAAATTATGATGAACAAAATTTCAGCCGTATTCGGTTCACACGTTTTCTCCGATCAGGTTATGAGAGAGCGTCTTCCAAAAGCAGTTTATAAATCCTTGAAGAACACAATCGATAAGGGCGAACCTCTTGATACATCTATTGCAGATTCTGTTGCAGCAGCAATGAAGGAATGGGCAATGGAACTTGGCGCAACACACTATACTCACTGGTTCCAGCCACTGACAGAGACAACAGCCGAGAAGCATGATTCATTCGTAAGTACAGTAGGTGATGGTACCTGCAGCAGCCGGTGCGCTATGACAGCAGCAAACGTGTCCGCAGAGT
>OKRZ01001245.1_pt1 | contig 20038 bp, 25 predicted proteins | sample 1601141 | NCBI WGS metagenome assembly OKRZ01 (sample SAMEA3541524, study PRJEB24748) | human gut metagenome | biome: human gut; feature: human-associated habitat; material: faeces | place: China | collected 2012
TGTAATTGATGGTGAAGGTTCAAAGGTTATTTGCAAAGACTAATTTGAAAATTCCAATAAGTTGGGTAGATAACCAGTTGAAATTATCAACCTTTTATTATATAATCGTAACAAGAATTAGTAATTTGTAGGGAGGTAATTTATGATAGGAATTTTTGGATTATTGTTAATAGCTATGGTTTTGGTTGTAAAGTTTTGTAATAAAACATTAAAAATAGTATTATCTATTATAATTATTTTAGCAACAATATATAGTGTTATGATTTCTATTGATATAAACAGAGTAGAAAGTTTTAGAGAGCCTATTTTTGCAGTAGTTAAGCAAGAAAATGATTTAACTACAAAAACAATAATGTATCAAGGCTTAGGCTATGAAGTTGAACTTGTTAAAGATGTAACAAATAACAAGATAATACAAGTAGAGATGTATATGTTTAATAAATGTATAGCTGGAGCAATAGAATAATCAGTAATACAAATTACAATTTCTAGGACTGATAATATGTTGATATTATCAGTCTTTTGTTATATAATAAGAGCAATTAATTACGTTTTTGTAGTATTAAAGGTGATGTTATATATGTCAGATAGATTAATTGATAATAAAGAATTAATGAAAGAATGGAATCAAGAAAAAAACATTTTATATAATCCAGCTGATTTGACTTCAGGTAGTAGTAAGAAAGTCTGATGGAAATGTAAAAATGGTCATGAATGGGAATCTGTAATTCATACTAGGGTTAAAGGTGTCGTATGTCCTTATTGCATGGGTAAAAAAGCAATTCAAGGAGTAAATGATTTTGCAACTTTGTATCCAGAAATGTTAAAAGAATGGGATTATGAAGAAAACGATAAATTAGGTATTAAACCAAACGAATTATTAGTAGGTTCAATAAAAAAAGTATATTGGATATGTAGCAAAGGTCATAAATATGATAGAAGTATTTATGATAGATTACATGGTCGTGGAAATTGCCCATATTGTGGAAATAGAAAAGTTTTGCAGGGCTATAATGATTTAGCAACTACCAACCCTGAATTACTAAAAGATTGGGACTATGAAGAAAATGACAAATTAGGCATTAAACCAAATGAAATTACTAATGGTGGCAAAGAAAAAGTATGGTGGAAATGTGAAAAAGGTCATAAATGGAATTCTATTATTAGAAGTAGAATCACAGGAAGTGGTTGCCCATACTGTTCAAATAATCTTGTAAAAAAAGGCTATAATGATATAGCAACTACTAATCCCGAATTATTAGAAGAATGGGATTATGAAAAAAATGATAAATTAGGTATTTTTCCATCCAATCTAAGTCATGGATCTACAAAATTAGTGTGGTGGAAATGTAAAAAAGGTCATGAATATCAAATATCAGTAGCACAAAAAACAAATAGAAATGTTAATTGCCCTATTTGTGCTAATCAGCAATTATTAAAAGGCTATAATGATTTTGCAACCAAACACCCAGAATTATTAAAAGAATGGAACTATGAAAAAAATGATAAGCTTGATATAAAACCAGATGAAATTATTTTAGGTGGTAAAGTCAAATTTTGGTGGAAATGTGAAAAAGGTCATGAATGGCAATCTAGTATACCAGCAAGAATAAGAAATGATAAGCTTTATAATCGTTGCCCTATTTGCTCTAGTTATTTAAGAACATCCATACCTGAAAAGATTATTTTTTACTATATTCATAAAAAATTTTCTAAAACTATAGCAAATTATAAACCTGAATGGTTAAAACCAAAAGAAATAGATATTTTTATACCAGAGCTAAATGTTGGTATAGAGTATGATGGATACTATTATCATAAAGACATAAAGCATGATATAGAAAAAGATGATTTATGCTCAAAAAACAATGTGAGAATAATTAGAATTAGAGAAAAGAAATCAAAACCTATTAACTCAAGTGCTATCATATACAATATAAAAATAGATAATAACACAGATTATACATATGTAGAAGATGCTTTATCTTTCCTAAATAGTTATCTCAACATAGATTTAGACTTTGATATTAGGCGTGATTTAGATGATATTATTAAGATGATTAACTTTATGGAAAAAGAGAACTGTATATCCAAAACAAATCCAGAGGTTTTACAAGAATGGAATTACGAAAAAAATGATAAACTAGGAATTACTCCAGATAATATAAGTAGTGGAAGTGCATTAAAAATATGGTGGAAATGTGAAAAAGGTCATAACTATCAAGCTATTGTTTCAAACAAAGTAAATCAACAAACCAAATGTCCATATTGTGCCAATAAGAAGATTATCATAGGATTTAATGATTTGGCAACAACTAATCCTGAATTATTAGAAGAATGGGACTATGAAAAAAATGATAAGTTAGGAATCAAACCAGAAAATGTTGTTCTCAATTCAACTAAAATGATTCATTGGAAATGTAAGAATGGTCATGAATGGACAACAACATTAAACAATAGAGCTAGAGGTTCTAATTGTCCGTACTGCTCTGGAAGATATGCTATAAGTGGAGAGAATGATATTGCTACATTATTTCCAGAATTATTAAAAGAATGGGATTACGAAAAAAACGACCAATTAGGAATTAAACCACAGAATGTAAAGAAAAATACAGATAAAAAAGTCTGGTGGAAATGCGAAAAAGGTCATGAATATAAATCTTCAATTGTTAATAGAACAAAATCAAAAGGAACTTGTTGCCCATATTGTTCTGGAAATAAAGTTCTTAAAGGATTTAATGATATAGCATCAACAAATCCAGAATTATTGAAAGAATGGGATTATAGTAAGAATACCATTAAACCTGATGAAGTAACTAAAGGAACTCATAAAAAAATCTGGTGGATTTGTAGTAACAATCATAGCTATGAAGCTACTATTCCAGCTCGAAGACGTGGTACAGGGTGTCCGTATTGTTCTGGAAACAAGATATTAGTTGGTTTTAATGATTTAGCAACGACGAATCCTGAATTATTGGAAAAATGGAATTATGAAAAGAATAATAAATTAGGAATTACGCCTAAATCAATTAGTAAAAGTTATAGTAAAAAAGTTTGGTGGAAATGCAAAAATGGTCATGAATATCAAAGACATGTTTATAACGAAAGAAAAGGCAGTGGCAGATGTCCTATTTGCAAAAAATTAAAACTATAATTCAGTTATAGAGTGGTTTATAAAATATCACTCTATATTTTCTTCTTAAATACTTGATTTTTATAAAATAATTTGGTAATATATTTATAACTTGAATGACTATTTAGTCATTCGTCAAGAGAGCTAACGAGTTGTAAATGTCTACGTCGTTGGCACCATTAGAACCTCAAGTAGTTCGTAAGATATACTTGAGGTTTTAATTTATAAAAAAAGCAAATTTTCCTAACATTTTTCCTAACACTTTTCAATTTTCTGTGTAAGTTAAGAAAATGTTTTGAAATATATTCTTTTGAACATTTATCTAATGCCAATAGATATTTGTTCTTTTTTATTGTCATTTGATATAAATGACATATTAAATTTTGTTTCAATCATATTTGCTGGTATAGACTTATCATTCTGATCTAAATGAGAATATCTTTGAGTAGTAACAATATTTGAATGACCTAGCCATTTTTGAATTTCTGGAAGTGGTACATCATTTCTTAAAAGTAATGTAGCACAAGAATGTCTTAAATCATGTAATCTAATATGTCTAAATCCATTTTCTTTTAATATTCTACTAAAAGTTCTATCTACATAGTCAGGTTTTACTAATTCTCCATTATCCATTAAACAAATAAACTCTTTATAGTCTGTTATATAAGTATTTCCAAAGATTTTTTCATTTAATTTATATTTTTCCTTATACTTCTTTAATAAATCAGCAATAAAATCAAACATAGGTAAAGTTCTATAACTTGATTTATTTTTAGTATTTTATATTCTCTACCAACTTTAAGAGATGGAATAGTTTTGTTTCTTACTAATCTATAAGCAAGATTTATGCCAATTCCAAGCATTTCTTTTAGTTGAATAATGTTTACTATATCTGGATATGCAGTAAACATTAATTCATAATTTTCCTTTATATTACCCATATAGTTTGTCCTCCTTCTTTAAAATTTATAAAATAAAAAGACTTTCTTGCAAGTCCCTTGATTTACATACTATAACATCTATATTTGTATTTTTGAGTTGGAATAGGAATGTTCATATTTATTGTTTTTGGAACATCATTACCAACTTTTATACCTTTGTTAAGTTTTAAATTTACTTTTTTATCTGTATGATAGATACTTGAATTATATTTTGCAAAAGCATAATCATTTATATTGCTATTAGAATATGATAACTCTAAAGAATCTTGATTTAATAATGCTTGTAGTTGTTCATAAGAATTATCTTCTTTCTTTGGTCTATCATAATTTTTAAAATATTCTTTCATATAATTCTTTCGCTTAATAGCATTAGTATTTTTGCGAATTTGTTTTTCTTCTTTACATCTAATATCTGATTTTATTACTTTTGAAACATATTGTTTAGAAACACCAACCATTGTTGCAATATCTTTTTGTTTTAGATGTTTATTATAGTATAAATCTAAAATGTTCTCTTGATTTTCCAACCTAAAATACCTCCTTCCAAATTGGTTGACTTTTTGTTTACAAGATTTTTTATACAATACACCTATTGACATTTTTTCCTAATTGTTGTACTATTATATTGTAAAAAATCTCACATAGCAATTTGATATTGTTATTATATAATCATACTTTATATTTGCCAATACAATATAAAATATTTTTGAAATTTTTTACATATATTTTATTGGAGGAATAGAAATGAGAGAATTACCTCGTCATTTAATATTAAAAGATTTCTATTTATGGTTTAATATTAAAGAAAAAGAAGAATATTATTCAACACCTCTTTATTTATATGGTGTTACAAGAAAAGAACATAAAGATGATGAAACAAGGCTATATTTGAACTTAGAAAAAGATATTACAAAAATAAAATGCACAAATAAAAAAGAAATTCGTAAACAACCATCTACTATATATATTCATTATGCAGAAAGTATAGGGATGATTTTATTAAAATTATTAAATGCTGATTTTTCTACATTTGAAACTGCATATAATACTTTCTTTTATGCTTATGGATTTGAGTTAATAAAAGAAGATGAACACTATTTAGAATCCAGAGAACCACTAACAGATATGGAGTTTCTAAAAATATTAGAAGATACATATAGTGATCATTTAGAAGATTTATTAGAAATACAAAGTAAATTTAAAAAATGTGTAGATTTTGTATATAATTTAAATGGTAATGAAGAATTAAAAGAAAGTTCTATATATTCAAAATTTGTCGCATATACAATAAAAAATGATATTTATACATACTCACAAGATATTGAAATAATACTAGATAATTACATAAACATACATAATCATAATTACAATGAACCAATAGAGAAGTTGATAAAAAGAATAGATGATAAAGATCCTAATTTAGAATTGCACAATGTTTATACAAGTAAAAAATTAAGAAGTATTTGTTTTATTGTTTTGGATTTATTAGTCAAACAAGAAAATTTACCAATAAAAATATGTCAAAATTGTGGTAGATATTTTATTCCAACATTTAGACAAAATGAAATATATTGTGATTTGGAAAATGTTGATGGCAGCCCAACTTGTAGAGAGAAAGGTGCTAATGAAACTTATAAGAAAACATTGGAAAATACACCAGCATTATTATTATATAGAAGAACATATCAACAAAAAGTTATGAATGTATATAGGAACAAAGATAATAAACAATTAAAAAAAGATTTTGATAAATGGAAAAAAGAAGCACAGGCAAAGATAAAGCTATTTAAACAGGACAAATTAGATGAAGATGTTTTGTATAAATGGATGGAAGAAAATAAATAAAAATTTGGAGGAGGAAAAAATGGAATTTATGAAAAATATTGCACCTTATATTGTTTCAATTATTACAGCTATAATGCTATGTCATCTGTAATGGGAAATGTTATGAAAGATGTAATAAATGGTAAAATAACACCACAGGATTTAGAAAGATTATCTAAACAATTTCCGAATAAAAAATAGAAAGAAGGTAAATTTATGACAGAAAAAGAAATTATAGATGCAATAAAATATATGCAAAAATATCAAACAGAAACGGACAAGCTAGAAGCAAAAACAGCTGAAAAAGGTTGCCCACAAAAATGTTATGATACAATTTCTGCATTTGCTAATAAATATGGTGGAATTATAATATTTGGAATAAATGAGCATAATAATTTTATAGAGCAGGACGTATATGATGTAAATGATTTGCAAAAACAAATTACAGCATTATGTACTACTTCTCTTGAGCCTAAAATTAGACCAGAATTTTTAGCCATTACATATAATGATAAAAAATTATTAGCTGTAAAAATAAATGAATTGCCACAAAAAAAGAAACCTTGCTATTATAAAAATGTAGGGATAAACAAAGGCTCATATATTAGAATTGGAGATTCGGATGAGCATATGACTGATTATGAAATATATAGTTTACAAAGTTATAGTGATGGAATTGAGGAAGATTTAAGACCAATAAAAAGGGCTGAATTTGAAGATTTAAATCAAGAAAAAATTACAACATACTTAACTAATATAAAGAAAAACAAACCTAACCTCTCAAAGTTTTCTGATGAAAAAATTTTAAAACTAAATGGAATAATAGAAAACAGTACAGGAAAAATAAGACCGACACTTGCAGGAATGATGGTGTTTGGAGAATATCCACAAGGATATCTTCCGCAACTATTTATTGCTTGTGTTGTTGTTCCTGGAAGAAAATTAGGAGATGTTGGAGAATTAGGACAAAGATTTGATGATAACGAAAGAGTTGAGGGTACTATTGAAGAAATGCTAGATAAATCTTTAGCTTTTGTAAGAAGAAATATAGGAACGATGGTTATAATTGATAATGACGGAAAAAGAACTGATGTACCTCATTATCCTATGAAAGCATTAAGAGAAGCAATAGCTAATGCACTTATTCATAGAGATTATAGTTGTAAAACAGAAGGTGCATATATCTATTTAAGAATATTTGATGATAGAATAGAAATATTAAATCCTGGTGATTTATATGGAAATAATAGATTAGAAAATTTAGGCACAGACAATATGCTTGAAGTTAGAAACAATACTATTATTAGACTTTTGGAAGAAACCACAGATATTGTTGAAAATAGGCATACAGGTATTGCTACAATGAGAGATGAAATGAAGAAAATGAATTTACCGGAACCAGAATTTGAAAACTTAAGAGGAACATTTAAAGTTACTTTTAGAAAAGAGGAACAAGAAATAATTGCACAGAATATTACAGAAAATTGCACAGATAATTTCACAGAAAATTGCACAGATAATGAGATAAATTTATTAGAATTGTTAAAAATAAATCCTAATATAACTCAAGTAGAACTTTCAAATAAATTGAGTGTATCAAGAAGAACTATTTCTACTTTATTAGCTCATTTGAAAGAAAGAGGAAAAATTGAAAGAGTTGGCTCAGATAGAAAAGGTTATTGGAAGCTTCTAAAATGAACCGAACAAGATAACCGAATAAGATGACCAAACATGTTAATAAGAAAAAACAATAATAAAGAAAGTAGAGTTAAATGTATGCGTTTATAAAAATAAATTAATGGTTAGAAATTGACCATTAATTTTATAAAGGGAGAAATGATTATATGATAAATTTAGAACTATATAGAATATTCAAAATTGTAGCCGATGAAGAAAATTTAACGAAAGCAAGTGAAATGTTACATATTTCACAACCTGCTGTAACAAAACATATTAAAAATTTAGAGAATGAATTAAAGGTAGAATTATTTAAAAGAAGTAAATATGGAATGATACTTAATAAAAATGGTAAAAAATTATATTTACAAATAAAGGATTCGATAGAAATTCTTTCAAAAACGGATTCAATATTTAACACACATAAAGACATAAAATTAGGTGTGCACGTAAATATGCCAGAGAGAATATATAATAATGGCATTTCAAATTTCTATGAAAAAAATAATAACAATATTATTAATATACATAGGTTAAATGCTAAAAATATGTTTTTAGCATTAGAAAAACAAGAAATTGATCTTGCTTTTTCTAAGAAATATAGTGATGAATTATATGATACAAATAAAATTAAATTTATAAGAATAGGAGATTTACATGATGTATTTATTGTAAATAGCAATTCTCAATATTTGAATAAAAAACTTTCTAAAAGTGATTTAAGAGATATAACAATTTATACATTAAAAAAATTTTCTAGTGCGTATAGAAATTTAGTAAAAGCACTTGAATATAAAACGGATGATGAAATAAATATATCTAATGTTGACTTTCCTGGAATTATGGAATTATTAAAATTCAGAGATATAATAGCCGTTGTTACAAAAGAATATGTAGAAGATAAATTAGCAAATAATGAATTAAATGAATTAGATGTAGGTTTTTCACTTGCTCCAGCTGAATATGGAATATATTATAATGTTAATAATAAATTTAAAGAATTAAATAATTTAATTGAAATTTTAAAAGATAATTGTAAAATATAACTAAAAGTTATATTTTGAAAACAAATATGTATTTTACATAATACTGAAACCATTTTATAATTAAAATGACAATAGTCAAATTTATTATAGGAAGGTTTTAGTATGGTTAATTTAACATTTAATGATGAAACACAAATGAAAATCTTAGAATTTTTAGGAACAACAGAAAAAATGATATCGGATGTAACTAGTCAATTATCGAACTGTAAAAAAGATGCAAAAATCTATGCTATGTCTGATTTAGGATTATCAATAGATGCTGTACGAATGATGGGAGGATTTTTTGTTGGAACGTGTATAACTTGGGATTGTGATGTACCATTTGTTCCAATTGATGCTACTGTTAATGTATGTGGAGTTTGTGCGTATAAATTAAAATATAAAATTACACCAGAAGAATTTAAAAATAGAATAGAAAAAACTTTTAATACTGATAATACTTATGATTGGAATTATAACAGAGGTAATCATTTTTGCACTTTATGTTATTGTGATGGAAAACATAAATTAGAAGAAGGTTATTATATTGTAGTTCATGCATCAGCAGCAGAATATAAAGAAGGAAATATGGAAGAAGGGTTGTTTCCAGAAAAGGATAACTGGTATTATAATGCTATTAAGACTTATACAGATCCTGAAACAGGTAGATATTTAAGATATTTAGATGGAGAATATGCAGAAAAGTTCTGGAATATATCACATTTTTTAGAAGAATTTAATGAAAAAAGAAATGAATATTTCATAGAAACTACATTTGATGGATTAATTGACAAAAAAATAATAAATATTCAACATTATGGAATGCCTACAGAACATTCTATTTGTATAGGTTGTCATTGGAAAGAAGGAATGTATGCTTTACTTACAGCACCAGGAGAAGATATTTATTTTGTAAATCCTTTAGAAAGTGAAAAAAATCGATTTAAGCATGATAATATGAATTTTACACTAAGTCCTCATGGATTGGGGCAAAAAGTTCCAAATAAAAATGCAAACATAAAAATTAGTAAAGAAGATATAAAAATCGGTGATAATAGTTTTAAAGATGGACAAATATTAAATATTGATGTAGATATTAAAATAAGAGGAACAGCTGATGGAGATGCTCCAATTTCAGAAACGGTTCAAGATATATTAAAAATTTATCCTGGTGAAATACAAGGAAAAATGAAACAAATTGCATCTATAACCAAAAGAGGATTTAAAGAATATTAGGAGGAAATTTTATTATGGAAATATTATTAACAAGACATGGACAGACAGAATGGAACCTATTAAAAAAAGTACAAGGAAAAGCAGATATAGAATTAAATGAAAAAGGCATCAAACAAGCAGAAGAAACAAGAGATTCTTTGAAAAATGAAAAAATAGATTTAATTTTATGTTCGCCATTAAAGAGAGCTATACAAACTGCAGAGATTATAAATCAAGGAAGAAATATTAAAATGATAATAGATGAAAGAGTTTCAGAAAGAGATTTTGGAGAATTTGAAGGAATGCCTAATACAGATTTTGATTTTAATACTTTTTGGAGTTACAAGAAAAATTTAAAATATAATAAAGCAGAAAATATAAGAGATTTTTTTGGAAGAGTATATGATTTTTTAGATAGCATCAAAAACGAATATGCTGGAAAAAGAATATTAATAGTAGCACATGGAGGAATTAGTATACCAGTTAAATGTTACTTTGAAGGAATACTAGATGCCGAAACTCTATTGTCATTATGTCTAGAAAATTGTGAAGTTGCGAAATATTCTTATAAAGAATTAGACTTCGAAAGATAAAATATTCTAAAAATCTGCCACTAACAGTGGCAGATTTTTAGAGAATTTCTCTTTATTCCTTTGTTTTAATTATCGTTCTAAATCCCATTCTTTTTCCATTTCTTCATGTCTTATTTGTTTTTCTGGATTAAGGAAAGTATTAGTTTCTTTTTGAAAATCTCTAATTAAATTATCTTCTTCAGCAATATCAAATTTAACACAAATCCAATGTATAAATTTATCAATAGTTTCGTAGAACTTATCAATTATTTTGTGTAATTTGCTATTTTCTTTTTCTAATTTACGAACTTTATATTTGTATTCATATTCTAAATTATAAGATTTTTCTTGATATTCTTTTTCAAGTTTTCTTTTTCTGTTATCATATTTTAAATCAAGAGTATCGCTTTTATTTTGATATTCGTGTTTTAACTCTTTTACAGTATTGTGCAATTCCTTGTTATCTTCAATGATTTTATCTCGTTCTTTTTGATATTTTACATCTTCATCAACAACTTTGGATTGTTTTGATAGTTCTTTATGCAATGATAAATTATCCTTATATAATTCTTTAATTAAATCATCTTTAGGTTTTATGATTTCCTTTAGTATTTTCTCATCTCTTTTTATTGAAAACTTACTAATTTCATTTATATTTGGAACTTCTGGTATTTCTAGTTTAATTTCTTTTAGAACTTTCTTAGTATTTTCATAATTTGTAATTTTTTTATATTCTTCAACTGTATAATGTTTTCTGTCAGTATCTTCAACAAACATACCTCTTTCTAAATCAACCCCCTTTGATTTTACATGATTAAAGTAGGCATCCTGTAATTTTCTATAACTGTCTCTGCCTTTCCAAAAATCTCTTGCACAAATTTTATCAATGTCATTTCCATTTTTGTTTTTTTTATGAACAACAGGAACAAACATTAAGTGCATATGTGGTACACCTTCATCTAAATGTACTACTGCTGATATTATATTTCTTTCTCCCAAATTTTTATAACCGCATATAAATTTATAACATTCATCAAAATATCTTTTTGTTTCTTGTTCTCCTATTTTATCAAAGAATACTTGGTCTGATGTAAATATCATTTGGCACATTATTATGCTATTACTTCTAAGATGACCTTGCACATTATTTTCTTTTAAATATTTATCAAATTCTTTGATGTATGTTAGTTCATTTTTCTTAATGTAATAATTTAAGTGTGTCTTTGTAGGATCAATATCTTTATTAGTATGATTTTTTGCTTTTCTATCATTATGAGTTCCTTTTCCATTTACTTTTGCTCGTGTTAATTTTTCATTTCTTACAATAGCATAACTCATATCTCCTTGCACCTCCTTCTTTGCTTGAGATATTGTTTCAATGTCTAACACACTAGACAAACAAAGTTTGTCTGTGTGGCAGGGTTAAGCAACCCCACACCCCAAAACCTAAAATTGCTTAATTGCATTTTAGGTTTTTCATAAAATTTGTTGCATTTCTCTTTTGGACAACAAAAAAAGACTACTCATAGCTAAAATGCTACAAGCAATCTAATTTGGTATTTAATCCTATTTAATTAAGCCTTAAATTTAGTTTTAAGGCATCTTTATTTTAAAGTAGAGTAATTCTACGTCAAGTCAAAAGTAAGCTAAAAATTCTTCCTAACTTTTTCCTAACACTTTCCTAACATCTTATTTGTTTTTTAGTAATATTTTATAACTATTTATAATACTAACTTTTAATTCCAAATCATTGAAAACACTTGAATTAAAAGCTATTTACTGATGTTAAGTAATAATAAATGTTAAATATTCCATTATTCTTAAAATCCTGCGGTTGAATAAACCGTGCCGGTTCGATTCCGGCCATCTGCACCATTAGATTTATCAATGCTTTCAAAGTTTTTGATAAGTTTATTTTTTTATTTAAAAATACTATCAGTATACAAAAATATTTATTTTTGATTTAAAGTGACATAGGAGATATTTATGAAAAATATTTGGAAGAAGAGATAATGAATAATATAGAAATTAAACAAATTACTAAAATAGATGATGATACTTTAGCTACAATTACAAAATGGATGCATAATTGGTGGGGAAGAGAAGATTGATATACATTTGAAGAAGTAAAATGTTTTATGAAACATAGCTTACAAAAACATAAATTACCACAAACTTATGGAATATTTGTAGATAATAAAATATATACAAAACATCATGGACTATATGAAAAGTTTGGCTGGAAGTATGTTTCAGATTTTGATACTTATAGAAAAATCCCTAGAATACAAGGCTTATATAAATTAGATCTTTTAATCCGCTAATAATTGCTTCTATTGAAGATTTATTCTTTTCAACAGTAAAAGCAGTAGATGGAATGATTTTAACATCTACACAAGAAACTTTACAAACACAATTTTTATTTATAAAAACAAACAAAAAAACTTGACTAATTTTACATAAAGTAGTATCATATAATTGTACTATAAATATACTGCAAGGAGGAAAAATATGCAGAGAAATAAGCGGACAGGGTTTATAAACTTAGGCGAAAAAAATAGCCAAGTAAAACCGGAGAAACGATATTATGGTTTTGAAGGCATAATTATCAATATTGATAATTATGATGAGAAAAATCAGCAAGTTGCATTAAAAGTTTTGGAGGGAAAATATAATCTGAATAAGGTATATAAAGTGAAAACAATAAACACTTTAATGATTCCTTTAGAAAATTTTTATGTGGAAGAGGTAAAGAAAATGTTATCGAAAGAGGTGGCTACAGCCAAAAATTTCGGCTTTCAAATACCAGAAATAGCTATGTTTAGAGAGGACATGGCTAAACTTCGGTCTAAAAACTTATAAACTCAAAACAGGAATAGCCATGAGAAAATTTCTAAGGCTATTCCTTTTCCATATTATATCAAACAAAAAAGCAATTTTTTTAATATAGTTGACAAAAAAGCAAAAATAAATAATAATATAAAATAGATAAAAAACAAACGGATGGTAAAAAATGAAAAGAAAAAGTAAGTTAATAAGAAATGCAATGATATTCATATTGTTAATAATATTAACATTTTATATAATACTAAAAGATCAAAACACAGGAGAAATGTTTCAAGTCTTAGGAACAGTAAAAATACAATACATATTAATAGCAGTAGTATGTATGTGTATATATGTAATATGTGAAGCAATAAATATAGGCAGAACACTAAAAGCATTAGATGAAAAAACATCATTTCTTAAAAATATAAAATATGCATTAATAGGTTTCTTTTTTAGTGGAATAACACCTGCAGCTAGTGGAGGCCAACCAATGCAAATATACTACATGTACAAAGACAAAATTTCAGTAGCAAATTCAACATTAGCACTCTTAATAAATTTAAGTAGTATGCAGGTAGTAACTATATCACTTGCATTAATAGGCGTAGCCATAAATCACAATATATTAAATACAGCATTAGTATGGTTTTTTGTAATAGGAATATTACTAAATTCAAGTGCACTATCATTATTATTAATAGCTATTTTTTCAAAAAAATTATTGCAAAAATTAATAGACTTTGTAGTAAAAATAATGAAAAAGCTAAAAATAAAAAATGTAGAACAAAAACAAGAAAAAATTCAAGCAGAATTAAGTAAATACCATAATAGTAGCGATTATATAAAAAATAATAAATTTGTAATATTAAAAATAATAATTACAACATACATTGAATTTTTAGCATTATATAGTGTATCATATTGGGTATATTGTTCATTTGGACTAAAAGGAGAAAATATATTAAAAATAATTAGTATACAATCAGTTTTGTATGGAACTGTATCAGGAATACCATCACCAGGAGCAGTTGGAGTAACAGAAGGTGGATTTATAGAAATATTTAAAACAGTATTTCCACAAAATATTATAAACGGAGCAATGATATTAAATAGAGGGATAAATTTTTATTTATTAATTATTGTGAGTGCAATTATAACAATGATTAATGCTATAAAATGCCAAAAAATGGAAGAAAAAAATACTGAAAATAACAATGAAAAAAGTTGAAAAAAGTAAAAAAATAATATATAATATGAAAGATTTTTAAAAATAGGGGAAAAAATATGAATATACTTTTATGTGGAAATGAAAAAGTTTTTGATGGAGCATTAACAGAACTTATTTCAATAACGAATAAAACAAAATCAAATGTAACATGTTATATATTTACAATGGATTTATCTAGAGTAAAATCAGAATATAAAGCAATAAGTGATAAACAGGTAGAATATTTAGATGAAGTTATAAAAAACAAAAATCCAGAAAATAAAGTAATAAAAGTTGATGTAACAGAAATATATGAAAAGGAATTTGGACACTGCAAAAACGAAAACGCATATTGTACACCATATACATTATTAAGGTTATTAGCAGACTTAGTACCAAATATGCCAGAAAAGCTTCTATATTTAGATATAGATATGATGGCAAATGGAGATATATCAAAATTATATAAAATAGATATCTCAGAATATGAATATGCAGCAGTCAAAGAAAAATATGGTTCAGTAATTTTATACCCAGACTATATAAATGCAGGAATGCTTTTATTAAACATGAAAAAAATAAAAGAAACAGGACTACTAGAAAAAGCAAGAGAATTAATAAAAAATAAAAAGCTATTATTTGCCGACCAAAGTGCAATATATTATTCAACAACAAAAAAATTATTACTACCAAGAATATATAACGAGCAATCAAAATTTAACAAAAAAGATACAGTTATTTGTCATTTTTGCAAAAGACTATTGTGGAAACCATATCCACACACAGAAAATTATAAACAATGGCAAATAGAAGAGGTTCATAAGGTACTAAAATGTTATACATTTGATGAAGATTTAAAAGAATATATAGAATTGAAAAATGAATATGAACAAAAAGAAGGAGAGAAAGTAAATGAATAAAGAAATACCAGTATTTTTTGCAGTAGATAATGGATATATACCATTTTTAGGAGTAGCATTAAAATCATTAATAGACAATACATCAAAAGAAAATAAATATGCAATAAAGATTTTATACACAAGTGTAACAGAAGAAAATAAAAAAAGAATAAAAAAATATGAACAAGAGAATGTAACCATAGAATTTGTTGACTTAAATAAACAATTAAATGAAATAAAAGAAAAATTATATACACGTAATTATTTTTCAAATACAACATATTATAGACTATTCATACCAGAACTATATCCAGAATATGATAAAGTAGTATACATAGATAGTGATACAATATGTTTATCAGACATTGCAAATTTGTATAATATAGACATGGGAGACAATTTAATTGCTGCTGTACCAGACGGAGTTGTACAAGCAATAGATGTATTCAAAGACTATGTAGAAAGAGTAGTTGGAGTTGCAGACTATAACAAATACTTTAATGCAGGTGTTATAGTCATGAACTTAAAAGAATTAAGAGAATATAAATTTGAAGAAAAATTTATATACATGCTAGGAAAAATAAGATTTGAAGTTGCACAAGACCAAGACTATTTAAATAGACTATGTAAAGGAAGAGTTAAAATTATAGATTATGCATGGAACAGAATGCCAATTATGGGAAAGAGAGAAGGTGAAATAAATCTTATTCACTATAATTTAGGTTCAAAACCTTGGTATTTTGATGATATATTATATCAAGAATATTTCTGGAAATGTGCAGAAAAAACAGAATTTTATAATGAAATAAAAGCAATTGGGGCAAAATATACAGATGAAGACAAAGAAAAAGATGATGCTAACAGTGCAAAACTAATCGAATTAGCACAAAAAGAGACAGAATGTGTAGGCGATGATAGAAATAAATAGGAGATAGTTTAATGAAGGCTAAAAAATTATTAACAATTTCAAGAAAAAGCAAACAAGAAGAAAAAGAAGAAGAAATAGAAAAATCACAATATAGACTAGAAGTTTTAAAAAAAATAGAACAATTAGAAAAAGAGGGAAAATTTGATGTTGATGCAGAAGATGATCCACCTACAATAGTATTAACACCAGAAAATATAGACTATTTGAGAAAAAAGATGACAAGTAAATTAAAAAGAGTATTCGCAAATGAAGTAGGAGAAAGATTTTTAGATAATTTATTAAAAAATAATAAATTAATAATAAAAGAAATAAATGGAATAGAAAATTTAAGCAAAGTATCAACAGGAGCAATAGTAACATGTAATCACTTTAATCCATTTGACTGCTTTACAATTGAAAAAGTGTTTAGAATGTCAGGAAAAATTGAAGAAAAGAGATTATATAAAGTAATAAGGGAAGGAAACTACACAAACTTCCCTGGATTATATGGATTCTTTTTTAGAAACTGCGATACATTACCATTAAGTTCAAACAAAAGAACAATGGTAGAATTTATGAAAGCTGTAGATACATTACTACAAAAAGGAGATTTTATATTAATCTATCCAGAACAAAGTATGTGGTGGAATTATAGAAAGCCAAAGCCACTAAAACATGGTGCATTTAAAATGGCTGCAAGAAATAATGTTCCAGTTATACCAATTTTTATAACAATGCAAGACAGCGATAAAATAGATGGTGAAGGATTTCCGATTCAAGAATATACTGTAAATATAGCGGAACCTATTTATCCAGATGAGAATTTATCACAAAGAGAGAATACTGAAATTATGTTAAATAAAAATTTTGAAGCATGGAAAAAAATATATGAAGACTTCTATGGAATTCCACTTGAATACACAACAGAAGTAAATGAAGAAAATGTAAATGTTTTATAAGAGGTTGGAGAATTTTGATTTTCCAACCAATTTTAAATTTTAAAAAGGACTGAAATTAAAAATGAAGAAACAAAAAATAATTTACTATAATGATGAATTAAATGATGAATTTTCAGGGGCAGAAATTAAGCCTAGAAAAATAGACGAAAATTATAAATACATTCATAAAAACATAATATGGAATATAACAGCATTTTTTTTACAAAACATATTAAGTCTACCAATAAAATATTTATACGCAAATATAAAACTAAAAATAAAATATATTGGAAAAGAAAAATATAAACCATATAAAAAAAAGGGATATTTTATATATGGAAATCATACGCAAGTATTTGCAGATACATTTATAACAAGCAATGGGAATTATCCCAAAAGAAATTATTTTATAGTAAATCCTGAAAATGTATCTATGAAATTCTTAGGAAATACAGTTGAAATGCTTGGAGCAATACCAATACCAGGCAACAAAGGAGCAATGAAAAATTTTCTAGATGTAATAAAATTGAGAATAAAAAAAGGAAATAGTATAACTATTTTCCCAGAAGCACATATTTGGCCATATTATACAAAAATAAGACCATTTAAAACTGTATCATTTAAGTATCCAGTTCAATTAGAAGTTCCAGCATTTTGCGTTACAAATACATATCAATGTTATGAGAAAAATAAAGATAAAGTTAGGTTAGTATCATATATTGATGGACCATTTTTTCCAGATAAAGAATGCAGTACAATGAAAGAAAAACAACAAAATTTGAGAGATAAGGTCTATAACCAAATGGTTGAAAGAAGTAAATTGAGTAATATAGAAGTTATTAAATATGTAAAAAAATAGAATTTTAAAATCTCAAAAAATAGTAATAGTATAAAAATATAAAAAAACAAACCGTCGTGGGGACCGTCAAAAAGAGCCGAAAAATTTATTTTTCGTTGCTCTTTTTAGATGGGAGAGGCTTGAATTTTTTATATTTTTATACTATTACTATTTTTATAATGTTTACAAAATTCTTTCACACTACATAAATCACATTTTGGTTTTCTAGCAATACAAGTATTTCTACCATGCCAAACAAATAAATGATTAATATCTTTTAAATATTCTTTAGGAAAAATTTTAATCAAATCTTGTTCAATTTTAACAGGATCAGACTCATTAGAAAGACCAATTAAATTTGAAATTCTTTTTGCATGTGTGTCAACAGCAATTCCTTGAGGATTATTAAAAGCCTCTAGCATAACAACATTTGCAGATTTTCTACCAACACCAGCCAAACTTTGTAAATCATCCATGTTGTCAGGAACAACACCATTAAACTTTTCTAAAACTTGTTTTGCACAAAGTTTTATATTTTTTGCTTTATTTTTATAAAAACCACAAGGGTGAATAATTTCTTCTAATTCTTTTAAATCAATATCTGCAAAATCCTGAATAGTTTTACATCTTTTAAAAAGAGCAGGAGTAGTTTTATTTACTCTTTCATCAGTACATTGTGCAGAAAGCATTACAGCAACAACCATCTGAAATGGCGTTTTGAAATCTAAACTACAAGTTGCATCAGGATATGTTTCTTTTAATATTTCTACAAATTTTATAGCATCACTTTTTTTCATTTTTGTATCCTTTCAATTATAATATAAATATATTATAAAAGGAAAGTTAGAAAAAATCAACATACAATTTAATGGTAATAAAATCCTAATATAAGAGCATTTAAAATTTAATATACATAACAAAGGAACAATAAAAATAAAAAATTAATATAATATATAAAAAAGGAGGTAATAATATGCTTTGTGCACTAAAAAAGACAATAGGAGTTGTTTTAATAGGAATAGGTTTAGGGATTTTATTAGTATTATTGCTTCCGCTTACAGGTTGGCTATTTATAATAGGAGTTGCACTTGCATGTGTAGGATTAATATGGCTTGCTTGTTAAATAAAGGAGGTAGTACATATGACTATAGTTGTAAAAAAAGTTCCAAAGTTTTTGCGAGGATTTGTAAAATTAATTTTTGGAATAAAAGATTAAAAAAGACCGCGTATAGCGGTCTTTTACATATCAAAAAAACAAAAAAAGCATTTACTATGCTCTTTTTATTTTTCCATCTTTTAAACATTTTGCACAAACGTGAACTCTTTTAGTTTCACCGTTTTCCATTATAGCTTTAACACTTCTTAAATTTGGTTTCCAAGTTCTTGGACTTCTTTTACTTATATGTGAACGAGTTATGCTAAGCTTATTTCCATTACTTTGTGATTTACCACAAACTGCACATTTAGCCATTATCTTTGCACCTCCTAATTTTTAAAATAAATTGACTGTTAATAAGTCTATCATAAAAATAAAAAAAAAACAAGTATTTTTTGAAAATTATCAAAAAAACCTTGCAAAATAGGAAAAATATGGTATAATAAATAAGCTATTAAAAATGAAAGGATTGAATAAACAATGAAATGTAAAGTAGAAAAAACAAAAAACGCAAATGAAGTAAAATTAGAATTAACAATAGAAGCTCAAAAATTTGATGAAGCAATAAAAAAAGTATACTTCCAAAGTGCAAAATATTTTAATATACCAGGATTCAGAAAAGGAAAAGCACCAATGAACATAGTAGAAAAATACTATGGAAAAGAAATCTTCTATGAAGATGCATTTAATGAAGTAGTACCAGCTGAATTAGAAGAAGCTTTAAAAGAAAATAATATAGAAGTAGTAAGCAAAGCTGACATAGACGTAAAACAAATAGAAAAAGGAAAAGATTTAATATTCACAGCAATTTTCCAAACAAAACCAGAAGCAGAACTTGGAAAATATAAAGGTATAGAAATACCAAAAATAGAGTATA
>OKRZ01001249.1_pt1 | contig 20000 bp, 17 predicted proteins | sample 1601141 | NCBI WGS metagenome assembly OKRZ01 (sample SAMEA3541524, study PRJEB24748) | human gut metagenome | biome: human gut; feature: human-associated habitat; material: faeces | place: China | collected 2012
CCATTCATAAGATGTGTTTTAGTGTGTTTTAAAATATCAACTAATTCTTTCATAATATCGTCCTTTCTTATTATGTTTTCTCTTAAACTGCACCGATTAATTCAATTACTTCATCTGCAGTTTTTGCACTAAATAATTTTTCTCTGAAATCGTCATGCATTACTTTTCTAAATAAGCCTGCAAGAATTTCAAGATGTCTGTCTCCCTGTCCCGGAGACGGAACACCAATCTGGAACACTAACTCAACTTCTTCTGAGTCGTCCCATTTCATCGGATGACTAAGTCTTACAAATGCCAATGAAGGTTCTTTTACATGTACTGATTTAGAATGAGGTGTTGCAACAGAAAATCCAACTGCTGTACTTGAACCTGCTTCTCTTTTCATTACGTCTGCAACATATCCTTCCTTGTCAATAAGTCTTCCGTCCTTGTCCATTGCATCAGCGATTAAATTAATTACTTCGTCTCTGTCTTTCGCGTCTACGTCGAACATTACAATCTCTTTGCTCATTAAGTCTTTAGCCAACTTCTTGTACCTCCTTAAATAAAATTATTACCTTTCTTACAACATTAATTTTACTAATTTCGTTTCTTGTTTTCAACGCCCCACAAAACAGAAAATTGCACTATTCCTAGTGCAATTTTTCTGTATCTCTTATGTGAAACGTTTTTCTTGTAGCCCTTTATTTATAGGCATTACAACAATTTTACTTTTTATGATTCTCTAGTCATTTTTTGCCCTAACTCCAGTGCAAATCTGACATAATGCTCTTCTCAATTTCCATTTCATTATTGCTTTTTCTGATTCTCTGAATTTTACTTTCAGAGTTCAAAAATCTTGACAAATCTGCAAAGAACATTTTTGTTGTATTAATATTGTCAAAATTAAGTGCCAAAAGGAAAATAATATCTACATTATCCTCTCCCCAGTCAATCTCATAATTAACCTTAATAATATATACTATTGGTTTTAATACATTTTTAGATTTTCCATGCGGGATTGCTGTTTTGTTTCCAATGGCAGTAGAACTGATTTCTTCTCTCTGCATTACATCTGAATAAAAGTCCTCAGTAACATATCCATCTTCTACCAACTTGTCGCTTGCAGCTTTCAAAATTTCTGCCTTTGTCATTTTTTTACTTACAACACTTATATATTTTCTATCTATTACTGAATATAATTCATAATTGTCTGCAATTGAATTTGTCATATATTCAAAGCAGGCATCCTTGATTTTCTTTATATCATTATTACTTACAAGAGGTGATATATTTACAACCTTATCTTCATATTCAAATCCCGGAAGCATTGACAAAACAATGTCAAATTCGTATTCATCAATTTCTGCTATCTTTTCTGATGATAAAATCGAAACAATTTTTACTTCTTCTATTTTATCTTCTATTTTACCGGCAACAATGCTTGCAGCTGCCACGCCACTTGTTCCTATTAAGATAGCCTTTACATTTTTTTGATTTCTATGCATTGCTCCACCAAAATACAAAGCTAAGAATGACATTTCATGCTCCGTTGGTGATGCGTGACAATATTTTTCATAAAATTTAGATAATGTAAATGTTGTTGCAAATATTCCTGAATACATTTCTTTTACATCATATAAAAATGGATTTGATATCTCTATTCCATATTTTGTTCTAATGAATGAAGCTGGAAGAAATGCCTTCAGGCTATTAACAAGCAAATCATTTTCCATAAAATCAATATTTAAAATTTCAGACATATATTCAAGCATTTCATCGCATACTTTATCGCTTAAATCATAAAAACCTTCATTATGAAACTGCTCAAATTCTACTTCTGCTCTTTGCATTGCTGCAGAAGCAAATATAATATCCACATAATGCTTTTCAACATCATTTAATTCGATTTTGCCTATTTTCTCTAATTCTTCAACAGCTTTATTTGTGATTTCTTCATTAATATATTCTTCACATTCAGCTATATTTTCCTTTAGCAGATGTCCCATTCTTACTCTTAAAAGCTGGATGCATAAATATTTTACACACGCTTTAAATGAGTAGTCTGTATAAACAATATTATATTCTTTTTCTATTGCCTCCACAGTCTGTATCGCTCTTTCGAAATTGTCTCGTCCAAAATTATTTACACAAATACTTTCATCAAGTACTGACAATCTACAATCAATTGGCTTTGTAATTTTATGATTTCCAATAGGAAATACGCAATATTTTTTTAATGCTTTTCTTATTGAAAATTCATCTCCCGTAACAAATACACCATGCCCTGCTACTCTGTTTACAGTTATGTTATGTTTCTGTAAACGTTCCGCAACACAGTCAATATCATCACTTATAACTTTTTTGCTTACGTTTAGCTCATCTGAAAAAAGTGCTAATGTATAAGTATCCCATCCGCTTAAAAGAATAAACATTATATAGCTCATTCTCTGATTCTTCGACAAGACTGTTCTCTTGTCCTTTTTCATATCTTCAATCTGAGCTATCTGTTCGTCTGTGAAATTTGCAACAAATCCTATTCCCGGTTTTCGTTCAAGTTTCATTCCATTTTCATCACAAAAATCTGAAACTTCTTTTATATAAGTTTTTACACTTCTCTCAGACACACCTAGGCCTAATGCTAAAACTTTTGATGTTACCGGCTTTGCATTGTTTTCAACTAGTTTTTCAACTATTTGCATTCCTCTTTCTGATAACATAATTACCCTCTCCTACATGGCAACATTACAAATATGAAGCCATTACTGTTAAGTCTCCTGATATTTTGCATTCGCCTATTCCTGAAGGAATAATAAAATGGTCACCTTTTGTAATTTTGCTTCCGTTTATTTCACCTTCACCGTTAATAACGCTGACATTCATAAACGGTTTGTCCATCGTAAATTTATATTTACCTGCAACATCCCACTTTTCAAGAGTATAGAAATCACATTTAACAAGAGTTGTCTTTGTCAAATCTCCTTCATTTTCAACTGTAATTTTCCCATCATAATCATGATGTGGTGCCTCAATACAGTCAATACTCTGCTGTACGTGTAATTCTCTAGGCTTTCCATTACTTAATCTGTCATAATCGTAAACTCTGTAAGTAATATCACTGCTTTGCTGTGTTTCAATTAAAAGTGTTCCACCTTTAATAGCATGAAGACAACCTGGATTAATCTGGAAGAAATCCCCTTTCTTAATAGGTATTGTTCTAATTAATTCATTCCATCTGCCCTCGTGAATCATGTCTGCAAGTTCTTTTTTGTCTTTTGCATGATGTCCGATAACGATATTTGCATCTTCTTTACAGTCTAAAATATACCAGCACTCTGTTTTTCCAAGTGAGCCATTTTCATGAACCGCTGCATATTCATCATTTGGATGAACCTGAATGCTTAAATCGTCTTCTGCACCTATTATTTTTACTAATAATGGAAATATGTTATCCTGAATGTTTCCAAATAATTCTCTGTGATTTTCATAAACCCATGATAAAGTTTTGCCTTCAAACTCACCATTTGCAATAGTACAATCACCTGACTTGTGTGCGCTAATTCCCCAACACTCACCCGTCTTATCTGTCGCCTGTTCGTAACCAAATTCTTTTAATAATTTGCCACCCCATATAGCTTCTTTGAATACCGGATTTAAAAATAATATTTCCATATTATGCTCCTTTCAATTTCCTATTTTTGTATACATACACTAATTAAGTGTTTATTTTATTAAGCCAGACATATAATTTTAACTAAATTTATTAAAAAATTTTGTCCCACTATTGAATTATTTTATCATATTTGCTTTTTTAATCATACCTATAAAATAAAAAATATATTCTATAATAATAACCACATAAGGATTTTTTATGTTTTTTAAAAATTTTTCAGGTAAAAAATGGCTTTTTATAATCGCTTTACCAATAATTTTATTTTTTTCTCTATTTGCAAAATTTAGATTTTTTACTTCCCCACAAACTCCGGATAATATGTCTGTTCAATCAGAATTTGACAATTATACAACCTCTCTTGTTACATCTTCCCTATCTTCCGACACTCTTAGTATGCACTTTTATATTGCCAACACAAATGAATTTTTTCAAACAGATTTTCCACAGTCATTGGGAACATTTTCTTTAAAAGATATGAAAAACAGTCAATCGGACTATATTGAACAAATAAATACATTACAAAAATTTGACTATAGATTACTTTCTAAATCACAACAGATTACATATGACATTTTACTTTCTCACTTTCGTACTGAATTAGATTTTGGAGATTTATGCAAATATTATGATTGCCTTAGTCCTACAACAGGAATTCAGGCACAACTTCCTATTTTATTATCTGAATACGAATTTTATTCCGAAAAAGACATAAAAAACTATTTTTTACTATTAAAAAGTGTTCCCGATTTTTTTGATAGCATTATAAATTTTGAATCTGAAAAAATTGATAACAAAACATTTATGTCTAAATCAAATTGTGAGTCAATTATTGCTCAATGTCTTTCCTTAATTAACGACAGTTCCCAAAAAAATAATTTATTAATAGAAACATTTAATTCCAGATTAAAAAAATGCAAATTCCTGTCAGACAAAACAGTTACTGCTTACTTAAATTTAAACGAAGATTATGTAAATAATTATGTTTTATCTTCCTATAAAAAACTTGCTGACAAATTATCCCTTTTTAATTCTTCTTATTATATAAACAAAGACTTAGAATACTATACTCTTGCAGATTCTAAACAAGGTAAAGCTTATTATGAATATCTTGTTTCCTCTAAAACCGGAAGTACCAAAACGGTTTCTGAATTAAAAGCACGTATTCAAAGTCAGATTGCCGCCGATATGACTCAGGTTTCTTCTTTATTTACTTCTAATCCTGAACTTGAATCACAATTTTATAATTCAACTTCAACTACTATTACAGAACCTACAGATATACTTAAGGATTTAAAAGACAAAATAAATAATCCTGACAGTTCATTTTATGAAATCTGCAAATTAGATTCCATTAAATATGATTTAAAATATGTTGAACCTTCTCTTCAGGACTATTTAAGTCCGGCATTTTATCTTTCTCCACCGATTGATATGCCTGACAAAAACACTATTTATGTCAACAAAAGTGACAAATTTAAGAATCAGGATTTATATACAACTTTAGCCCATGAAGGATTTCCCGGACATTTGTACCAAAACCATGTTTTTTCCACAACAAATCCTTCTGCCATACGTTATCTCTTAAACTTTGGTGGATATACAGAGGGTTGGGCAACCTATGCAGAATTTCTTTCTTACAGCTATGAAGTTTCTAATCCTTCTCTTGCAAAAGCCTTAAGCTGTAGTGCTTCATTTTCTCTCGGACTGTATTCACTTGTAGATATAGGTGTTAATTATGAGGGCTGGACCCCTGAAGACACCAAAGTATTTTTAAAACACTATGGCTTTTCCCAGCCTGATATACAGACTGAAATATATAATTCCGTTACTGAATCCCCGGCAAATTATTTGCAATATTATGTTGGTTATCTTGAAATAAACGAGTTAAAGAATTTATATATGGAAAAACATTCTGAGAAAAATGCTTTACGTAACTTTCATGAGTTTATCTTAAAGTTTGGTCCTGCACCATTTGACGTAATTCAAAAATGGATGTTATAAAATAATTGTTGATGCTACCAGCGACAAAATAACAATTCATCTATTCTTAATTGTAGTGTATATTTTCATTTGCTTTAGTTTTTATTGATAAGAAATAAATATACGCCAAAAAATTCCGGCAGATTTTATGTTGCAAACGATAGGCAGATTTTTGAAATTTTGCGAGCATAGCTTAAATTAAAAAGTTATGTATGAGCCAAAAAGCGGGTTTAACTTTTTAATTTATAATAAGCGGCGTAGCAAAATAAAAAAATCAACGTGTTTGCGGCATAAAATCTGCCGGACTGTTTTGTAGGTTTATTTTAATTTAAAGTTGGAATGTCTTTCCTAATTTTTCTACTTCTTCTTTTGTTGCAAGATTATCAGAAAATGCACTTGCGCTTCCTGTTAACAATCCCTTTCTAAGAGCCTCTTTGTATTCGCCACTTTCCAAATAACCTGCGATAAATCCCGCTACCATTGAATCACCGGCTCCTACAGAATTCTTAACTTTTCCCTTTGGGCATTCACTCTTGTAAACCTGTCCATCTTCTGAAACTAATACTGCACCTTCGCCTGCCATTGAAATTAAAACATTTCTTGCTCCGGCTTCCTGCATTTTCTTTGCATAAGGCACAACTTCATCTCTTGTATTTAATGTAACTCCATATATTTCACCTAATTCATGATTGTTTGGCTTAATAAGAAATGGTTTGTATTTTAAAACATTAACAAGTAAATCTTTTGTTGCATCAACAACTATCTTAATATCTTTTCCCTGTAAGTGTTCCATAATATCACTGTACATTGTTTCAGGCATTACTGATGGTATACTTCCTGCTAAAACTAAAATATCCCCATCCTGAATTTTGTCTAATTTCTCATATAACGCATCAATATCGTCCTGTTTTATTCCAGGGCCCATACCATTTATTTCACTTTCTTTCTGAGCTCTTATTTTAACATTTATTCTTGTTATACCTTCATTAACTTTTATGAAGTCAGCATTTACACCATTTGCTGTAAGCATTCCCTGAACACTGTCGCCTGTAAATCCTGCCAAAAATCCTAAAGCTGTATTTTCAAATCCAAGATTACTAAGTACCATTGAAACATTAATTCCTTTTCCACCAGGGAACATTAACTCCTCAGATGTTCTGTTTACAAATCCCTCTTTGAAATCTTCTACTGTTACTATGTAATCAATAGAAGGATTAAATGTAACCGTATAAATCATAGATGCACCTCCGAATTTATTACTATATTTCACATACACAGACTATTCGTCCTAACACTATTTATTACATTATAATTTTATATTTTTTTCATTTCAACTTGTCTCTAATATTAATTTTGCACTAAGTTTAGTTAAATTATTTATCAGCTACATTAATTTAGCTACCATTACACTTGCAATTGTTCCGGCAAGAGTGGCAAATAATGCTCCTGGAAGAGTCCATCTTGTCTTTGTTACCTTTGCAGTCATAAAATAAACCGACATCGTGTAAAAAACCGTTTCTGTACTACTCAATATGATTGAAGCTACATTTGCAATATATGAATCTACTCCATATTTTTTATAAACATCAAGAAGCATTCCTGTTGCTGCCGAAGACGAAAATATTTTTACTATATTTAACGGCACTAACTCTCCCGGAAATCCAATATATTTTGTTACTTTTCCAATCTGTTTGCCACAAAAGTCCATTGCTCCTGACTCTCTAAGCATTCCTACCGCCACCATTAACCCTATTAAAGTCGGCATAACTTTTATTACTGTCGCAAATCCATCTTTTGCCCCATCTACAAAATCAATGTACACTTTCGTTTTTTTCTTTAATCCATATAAAACTATTATTAATATTAAAATGGGAATTATGTAATTAGACAATGTTGCAATATTCACTTAGCACCTGCCATTTTATTTTTATAAATAATATGAATTTTACATAAAAAAAATGCCATAGCCTAACCATTTGATTAAGCTATGACATTTCATGTATTAAAATCCATTATGTCAATTTTAATTATCCTGTTTTTCACCTGTTCTGTATTCATCAATCTTCTTGTAATTATCTGCAAGTGATACTTCTCCTTCAATAGGGATAATTTCCTTATTGAATACAGGTTTTAATAAAATAGGTGTAATGATTGTTGTAATAACAACGACTATAATAATTGGTCCCATAATATTGTTACTCATAAGACCTACTGCTGCACCTTTGCTGGCTACGATTAAGGCAACTTCACCTCTTGAAATCATACCAACACCAATTCTAAGTGCCTGATAATTCTTGTATCCGCAAACCTTTGCGCCAAGTCCACAACCGATAATCTTTGTTAACAATGCAACTATTGTTATTACTGCTGCAAATGCAATGATTGCAGGTCCCATCTTTGGAAGTTCAACCTTAAGACCAATACTTGCAAAGAAAATTGGGCTTAAAAGCAAATATGATAATACATCAAATTTTGATGCGATGAACTGATCTTTCTGAGTCATTGATATAATTAAGCCTGCGAAGAATGCACCTGTAATATCTGCAACTCCAAAGAAATGTTCTGCACAAAATGCCATTACAAGGCAGATAACGAATGCAATAATTGCATGTCTGTGCATTCCTTTACCACTAATTTCACACCATTTCTTAAATGCATAATAAACAATAACTCCGACAACTCCGCAAAATACGAAGAATAATACTATCTTAAATAAAACAACTGCAATATTTACTGATGTGTCAGCTAAGCTTGTTACAATTGTAAGAGCTATGATACCTAAAATATCATCGATAATGGCAGCTCCAAGAATTGCATTTCCTGATTTAGTTTTTAATTTACCTAATTCTTTTAAAGTTTCAACTGTAATACTTACAGAAGTTGCTGTTAAAATTACACCAATAAATACTGACTGTAAAAATACTGAACTTGTAACATCTGATGTATCAATATATCCATTATTAATGAATAAATATGCAACACCACCACCAACAACTAAAGGAACTATAACACCTAAAAGTGCTATTACAAATGAAGCTTTTCCACTTCGTTTAAGTTCTTCAATGTCAGTTTCCATACCTGCACAGAACATAAGAACAATTACACCTAATTCTGCCATATTCTGTATCATGTCTGTTTCTGTTAACACTCCTACACATGCAGGTCCTAAAATAACACCGGCCAAAAGAGCACCAACAACCTGTGGCATATTAACTTTCTTTGTGAAGAGACCAAGAATCTTTGTACTAGCTAGAATAATAGCTATGTCTAAAAGAAATTTGTAATCCATTTTTCCTACCTCTTTTCTCATTAGTTTCTTATATACGAAACAAAAATATAGTGCGAAGTATCACTATGTACATCTTCGCACCACGTTTATTTTAACACTTTGTTTACAAATGTCAATCATATTTATTTTACTTGTTTTTGTGTTATTTTTGCTCGTTTTTTGTAAATACTTTTTGCTACTTATTTTACATACATTCCGTATTTAATATTAACTCTATCAATCTTTTTTAGCATCGGAATTAACATAAACCATAAAAATATAAAAGTTGATATACCATGTATTACATTCATAATAAATCCTGCAGTATAAGCTGTTATAAAAGCCTGAACACTTGGACTGTCTGTAGACATAAGCACTGTTGCCGTATCCATAATAACACCATAAACAACTATTGTTGCAAGCATCCCCATAAAACAAATAAAATTTTTTTGCTTCTTAGGAATATAACTTCCCACATTCCTTTTACTGTATGCAATTCCAAAAATATATCCTAAAAGTCCAAAGGCTACCATTTGCCATGGTGTCCAGGGACCCTGACCCATAAAAAAATTTGACACAAATGCCGTCATGGCTCCTGTTAAAAATCCTGCCTTCTTACCTAATGCAATTCCTGTAATAATTATAATTGCAGCGCAAGGTTTTACCTGTGGAGTCATGTAAAAAATAACTCTTCCGATAACTGCAAAACTAATCATGCACACAAGAATTACTATTTCTCTTGCCCTCGGTTTTCTTTTTTCAAATCCTAACGCAAATACAACAAATGAAATAAGTATAATTAATAAACCTACTCCGTAATAGAACCGGCTGTCATTGACCATACCACTTCCTCCTTTGTAATTGCTTTTTCAATTAATTCTCCTGCCATTTTATGAGAAACTGTTGTGTAAAATCTGTTTGTGCAAATCATTTCTCTTATACTGCTTTCTGAAATAATTTTTCCTTGGAAAAACATAGCACATCTGTCTCCATATTCTGCACAAAATTCCACGTCATGACTTACTATTACAATCGTCTTTCCCTGTTTTTTTAAATCAAGAATTATTTTTCCCATTTCTTTTTTATAAATTACATCAATTCCTTTTGTTGGTTCATCTAAAAGTAAAATATCAGGATTACACAACAACACCTTTGCCATTGCAAGCTTTTGCTGCTCGCCTCCACTCAAATCATATGGATGTGTTTTTTCATATTTATCCAGATTTAGTTTTGTTAAAATATCTTTATTTCCATCAACCTCATCTATAACCGTGTCATGAAGGAACATTGTCTGGACATTCTGTGGCATGTACACAATTTTGCCATTTATTTTTACTTGTCCTCTATATTGCTTCAATATTCCACACAATATTTTGATTAATGTTGATTTTCCTGCACCGTTTCCTCCTAATATGCAGTAAATCTGCTCATTTTCTATATTAACACTAATCCCCTTAATTATATCTGCTCCATCACGTTCATATCTGAACCATATGTTTTTTCCACTGATTGCAATGTCTTTCGCAGATTTATTTTTATCTTTATTCTCATACTCTAAGTTGATTAATCTATTTTGTTTTGCTATATTTTCTTTTATTATCTGATTTTGGTTTACATAATTCTTAATCCATTTTCTTCCCTGACCTACTGTAAGTGGAATATTTTCAGATAATTCTCCACTCTCTTTATAAATTTGAGCCGGTATAGGCATAAATTGAAATTCTTCTGTATTATAAAGTTTATCTGCGACTTTATAACTATTGTCATCAGCTAAAATTTCTCCATTTTTCATAACTACGGCTTTACTGCAAACAGGTAACAACTGGTCTAATCTATGTTCAGAAATAATAACCGTAGTTCCAAGTTCATCATTTATTTTATGTAACATCTGAATAAATTTTTCTGCCGCTATAGGGTCTAACTGAGCTGTAGGTTCGTCTAAAATTATTACTTTAGGCTGCATTGTCATAACTGCCGCCAGATTAAGTAACTGTTTTTGTCCGCCTGAAAGGCTGTTTGTCGTCCTTTCATATAATTTTGCTATTCCAAAATATTCTGCTGTCTCGCCAATTCTTGCCCCTATTTCTTCTCTTGCCATTCCCATGTTTTCCAAACCAAATGCAAGCTCATGCCATACTTTGTCCGTTACAATCTGCTGTTGAGGATTCTGCATTACAAATCCAATTTTCATTGCCTGAGTTCTTTCATCAACTTCTTCAATTTTTTTATTTTCAAATAAGACTTCCCCAGCTTTGTCTCCATTTGGAGTAAGTACACTTTTTAAACATCTGAGCAATGTCGTCTTTCCACAGCCTGATTTTCCACATACAACAACAAAATCACCATTTTCTATATTTAATGAAACATTTTTTAAACATGAAGAATCTGCCATAGCATATTTAAATGTTAAATTTTTGATTTCAATCTGAGCCATCTTATCTCCTCCATAATATTTATTAAAATTGGTGTTGCGCAAAGTGCTGAATATGTTATGTAAACCAACGTTGCATACTTATTTTCTTCTATATAGAACATCGGATAGTAGTGTGTTTTGACACATCCAAATATACACCCTAAAACTACAATTCCGCCCAAAAATATAATCCATATCAAGGCGATTATGTCCCTTAATGTTAATTTATAATTATTAAAATTTGTCCTTCTCTTTACTCCGTAGCCTCTTGATGCCATCGAATCAGCCGTATCCACTGAATTTTCCAATGCCCATGTTGCTGTAATAGAAAAATTTTTCACCTGAATTTTTACTTTTCGGATAAAATTCATTTTGTTAATATCACTTCCATTTGCAATTGCCATAACTCTATTTACATCCGAAGTTTCTTTTGCATGAGCCACAAATGCCGGTACAAATTTTAATACCATTGAAAAAATTAAAGCAAGCGTAGGTACTATCTTCCCAAATACAGCCATAATTTTATCTTCCGTTACTATTTTTTGAAATGTAAAAATCCAAATCATTACCGTAACTAAAATTCCTGCTGCAAACATTCCATATATAATAGATTCCAAAGTGACTGCATTTCCTGTTGGCAAAAAGAATAGCACCGTCATTCCTCTATGAGAAAAAAGAGGGTTTATCAGCCCTGCAAAAATAAACAATCCTAATAACCCTGTTAACTTTTTTATTTTTTTGTTTTTGTATACAATTACAAAATAAACCGTGGCAAATAAAAAAGAAATGAATATCATAATCGGATGATTCACAAACATAGTAATTCCCAATATAAATGCGTAAAATAATATATTTACTACCGGGTGAAATCTTCCGAATTCTTCTCTCATTTCTTTTCTATATCCTCTCCTAAATTACATGTATATTGAAATTTTATTTCATCATTTTCTTTAATCTTGTACTCACTGCAACTTACATTTGGTACATCTCCATTTACAGTATACATCCAACCTGACTGTTTTCCACAGTCAAATTCGTATAAATTATTAATTCCTTCTATATATACGCTTTTTGTTGCCGGCGTTATGCTACTTTCAATCAGTATTCCTTCATTTTTCAATTCTCTTTCTAAAATTTCGAAACAGGATTCCCCCTCTGTAAATGACACTTCTGTTTTCTCGTATATTATGCCATCCTCAGGTAAAACTTTTCTTATATTATCTGCTAACTTTTCACTATTAATTGCATTTATACATGTTATATACAAAGTGCATTTTTTTATTGCCTTCTCGGATTTTACACTTTTACTATTTTCACATCCGCATATTGAGAATGTTAAAAGAATTGTCAGCATAAATATACTTATTTTTTTCAAACTGCTTCTATTCATCTTTATTTGTCACTCTTTTCTTCTTATGTTTATAAATATCATATCCAAATTTTCCGGCTATACCACAACATATTCCAAAAATAAGTATAATATAAGGTCTTCTATTTTTGTGTTTTGTTTCTTTAGTAACATTTTCTTTATTATTAACTGAATTTTTATTTTCTGTTTCTTCTTTATTATTGTCTGTAGCTATCTTATTTTCTTCATCATTATTTTCTAAAACATCTGTAGCATTTTCTAAGTTATCTGTAGTATTAGTATTTTCTTCCGTTTCTACATTATTATCTTTTCTATTCTTAGATTCATTATTTTCTCTATTGTCGTTATCATCGCTATTATTTAACGTATTTCCATTTGATTTACTATTATTTTTTGAATTTGATGATGCATTCCTTTTTGTGTTTTTACTTGTGGAATTGTTTTTATCGTTGTTATTTGCATCATTCTTATTTTTATCAGACGCACTACTTTTTGTTTCTTCTTTATTATCTGCCTTAGTTGTTTCTACCTTTGTATTTTCTATTTTAATAATTCCATCACTCATATCATAGAGTCTGTTCATTCCTGATATACTTCTGTAATAAGCTGTTATTGCATACATTGCCTGGTCTGTAGACATTTGATTTGCGCCTTTTCCCTTCGTATGGCAAAAAGCACCATTATCTTTATAAAATGTCATTAAACCGTCATATACGGTTTTGCCGTTTTTCACAAATCTGCTATCATCAATTTTTATTCTCATTTCAGATAATGCAGTTAAAACCTGTGCTGTACTTTCACAGTTTGAGTCACTTGTATTTCCATATGCACCATCAGATTTCTGTAAAGTGCTAAGAATTGCAAGTCCTTTATCAATGCTTTCTTTTACATTTTGTTTTTCATTATAGTATGGAGCAAGTGCCTGAATAACCATGGCAGTCACATCAACATCTGCTTCTGTCCCCATATAATTCCATCCGCCATTGTTCAGTTGTTGTTTTACTAAGAAATCAATTAACTTATTTCTTGTCGTGTGTTTTCCTGTCGTTGCGTTCGGAATTTCATAATTGCCACAATCAAAAGCCATAAGTGTGTAAGCAGCTCCATTTACACCTTGTATCATTATATTTTCAAATGTTGCGAGAGGCTGTAATAAATTATATCCTGAAAAATTCTGAGGATTTTTTTGAATTGCAGTTAATGCAATAATTGTTCTTGCATATTCAGTATATTTTCTTGTTGATAAAATTCCTTTGTTCTCTGTAACTGCTTTTGATACATTGCCTACATATTTTTCTATATATTCATCATTAATATTTCCACATCTGGCAAGTCCAAACACCGTCCATTCTCCGCCTACGCTTCCATACGTCGGATTCTTTACCGTATTCATCTGATAATATGAAATTTTATTTATTGTGTTTTCTATATCATCCTTTGACGGTGTCTGACTTCCCATAACTGAAGTTGAGACACACATAAAGAATATTGCAATTGTTGCTAATAATTTTTTCATGTGTTTCCTCTTGTTTAATATAAATATTTATTACTTAATTTTTACTGATTTAACTTTGCTCCATTTTCCATAAACCCTTACTTTATTTACTGTTTTGTAAGCTCTTACTTTAACGTAGCATTTCTGATTTTTCTTAAATTTCTTTGTTATTAAAACATTCTTTTTAGTAGTCTTTACAATTACTGTTCCTTTTTTGAAATTCTTTGTTGAAGAGTATTTGTACTGATATCCTTCTGCACCTGCAATTTTCTTAATTGAAATTTTTGCTTTTCCTGCTTTTACTTTCTTTACTGAGTTTACAGTTGCTTTTCCTAATGTCTGTATTTCTGTTGTTATAGGCTGAATTGTTGTTGTAGGTTGCACTGCTGTTGTAGGCTGAATTGTTGTTGTAGGTTGCACTGTTGTCGCATCCTGTGCTGTAGTTGTTTCGTTTTCAGCTTTCTTTAATTCTGCAATCACCTCATCAACTTCATCCTGAGTTGCCATCAATTTTGTTGCAACTTTAATTGCATTTTTATACGCAATTTTAACATTTTCATTATTCATCCATAATGCTTTATTTCCATTAATTTTTGCTAATTCTTTTGTCAAAGTTGTTTTATCAGCAACCTTTAATGGTTCCATTCCTGCATAATTGCTTAATCCAACATCTGCTCCCCATCCATATACTGAAAACTGATATCTGATTACATCACCATCTTTTACAATATCTGACGGTGTAAGATTTCCATTATCATTATCTCCGTTTACAGAAATCATCCATCCAGCCATACTATTATATGAATATTCTCCTAAACCATTGTTTGGCTGTGTATTACCATCATTTTTTTCATTTGACGGAGCTGAATATAATGTTGTATAAGTTTCTCCTTCATACTCATATGAACTTTCATAAGAAGGCATTTTTGCTATTTCTTCCGGTATGTCAATAATTCCTGTATCAGCATTCTCTATGCTTTGCAAATATAAATATCCATAGTTTTTTGAACCTGTATATTTAATTTCTTTTTCATTCATTACTTTCTCAAATACATCAGATATTGTCATATCGTCACTAACTTCAACGCTTACAGGCTCAACTACATAACCCTGTCCAATTGTAAACTTTTCTACTGAAAAAGTTACTGTTTTATTTGTTTCCTGTGCCTGAATCTTGTTATAACCTACTGTTGCAATACTTGTTGTCATTGAGACTGCAATTGCTATCGCCATTGCTTTTTTTACTGTATTTCTCATTGTCATTTCCTCCATGTATAATTAATCAACTAATTTTATAATAATCAATTAGTTATGTCAAACGATTGACATTACTCTCTACTCATTATTTTACACCACAATATCCCTGCTCCTGTGCTGAAACTTGTTGCAATAATTGCCGGAAGCACAACTGCTGACGGATTTACTGCACCATATTGGCTTCTATACGCAATAATGTTTACAGGAATAATTTGAAGTGAAGAAATATTTAATACTAAAAAAGTGCACATTTCATCAGTTGCAATATGCTTTGGAAATGTACACTTTCTTTTTCTTTGCCTCTTTATCTCTGATTTATTTTCACTTAATACGTATCCACTCTGTTCTAATGGATTTTCTGCTAATGCCTCCATTGCTTTTAGTCCTGCCGGTGTTGACGCCCATCCCAAGCCTAATATATTTGCAATTATATTAGTTACTATCGGTTCTCTTGCATTATGGTTATGAGGCAGACCCGGAAACAGCCACATAATAATCGGTTCAAGTATTTTTTCCAGTTTTTTTATCATTCCACTTTTAGAAGCCACGTTCATAAATCCCATCCACATGCTCATAATTCCAAGCATTGTAATGCACATACTCACAGCCTCTTTTGTGGATTCTATTGCTCCATTTCCTACCTGTTCCATCCTGCCTGTTGCCATTCCATAAAGCACTGACAATATAATCATTCCTGCCCAAATATAATTTAGCACTTAATTTTTCCTTTTATTATTAAATGAATTATTATATTTTACGCAAGCCTACCATAATAATTACATAATTTACAGCATGCGATTTAAATTTGCCATTTCAATTGCTGAGCATGCAACATCAAATCCTTTATTTCCTGCTTTTGTTCCTGCTCTTTCTATTGCCTGTTCAATGTTGTCTGTTGTTAATACTCCAAACATTGTAGGCACTCCTGTTTCCATTCCTACCATTGCAATTCCTTTGCTTACCTCTGCACATACATAATCATAATGATCTGTCGAGCCTTTAATTACTGCTCCTAAGCATAAAATTGCATCATATTTTCCTGACTGAGCCATTTTCTTTGCTACTATAGGAATTTCAAATGCACCCGGAACCCACGCTAATGTAATATCGTCATCATTAACTCCATGTCGCACGCATGCATCTTCTGCACCGCTTACAAGTTTATTTACAATAAACTCATTAAATCTTGCTGCTACAATACCAATTTTTAATCCTTCTGCTACTAATTTTCCTTCTAAAGTTCTCATTTTAAATCTCCTCTTGTATAATATATTTTGATGTCAGTTTTTTAAGTATGGTTTAAATTATAAGTTCTGACATTATTACACTTAACACTAAATTGCTTATACCAGATTTCTTAAATTTAAAAGAAATAGCATTTGTCGCCGTTGGTTCAAAGCTTTGGTGCATAGCCTGACTTGAAACTGTAAGTTACAAATTCAGGCTGTGTGCTAAAACTTTAGAACCGCTACGAGCGGCAAGCAGCGCGAGCGTTATTTCGTTAAATTTAAGAAATCGGGTTCAGCAAATAATCTTAGTAAGTTGTCATATGTGCCATTCTTAACTGCTTTGTTCTCAAATAATATTCATCATATTTTTGTGCTTCTATCTGTATCGGAACTCTTTCAACTATTTCTATTCCATATCCTGACAAGCCTGTAATTTTTGCCGGATTATTTGTCATAATTCTTAGTTTTTTTGCTCCAAGGTCTGCCAAAATCTGTGCTCCCATTCCATAGCTTCTCATATCTGCCGGAAATCCTAATTTAAGATTTGCATCTACTGTATCTAATCCCTGTTCCTGAAGCTCATATGCTTTAAGTTTATTTATTAATCCAATTCCTCTTCCTTCCTGTCTTAAGTAAAGTATTATTCCTCTTCCCTCTTTTGCAACCATCTCCATTGCTTTCTCAAGCTGTTGTCCACAATCGCATCTTTTAGAACCAAATACATCTCCTGTAAGACATTCCGAATGTACCCTGCAAAGAACCGGTTCCCCATTTCCTACATCTCCCATAGTCAATGCAACATGATGTTCCCCTGTAGTTTTATTTTGATATCCGACAATGTTAAAGTTTCCATATTTTGTTGGCATTTTTGCAACTGCTTCTCTTTTTACTGAGCTATCTCTTTCCATTCTGTATTTAACTAAATCAGCTATTGTAATTACTGTAAGATTATGCTCTGCTGCAAATTCAAGAAGTTCTGTTGTTCTCATCATTGTTCCATCTTCTCTCATTATTTCACAGCATAGTCCGCAAGGTTTAAGTCCTGCCAATTTTACAATATCAACTGTTGCCTCTGTATGGCCTGTTCTTTCTAATACTCCTGCCTTTTTTGCTTTAAGCGGAAACATATGTCCCGGTCTTCTAAAATCTTCAGGTTTTGCATTATCATCTACAATTGCTCTTGCCGTAATACCTCTTTCGACCGCTGATATTCCTGTTGTAGTTGATACATGGTCAATTGAAACTGTAAACGCTGTGCAGTGGTTATCAGTATTAACTTTTACCATTTGCTCCAAGTCAAGTTTTTCACACAGTTCTTCTTCCATAGGCATGCAAATAAGTCCTTTTGCATAACTTGCCATAAAATTTACATTTTCAGTTGTTGCAAATTCTGCTGCACATACCAAATCCCCCTCATTTTCTCTATCAGGGTCATCTATTACTAAAATAACTTTTCCTTCTTTTATATCCTTAATTGCTTCTTCTATTGTTCCTATTGTTTTGCTCATTTTATATTCCTTCTTTCTTTAAAATCCATTTTCTATTAAATAGCTTTCTGTAATTTTTGATTCTTTCTTTTCATTACATTCTGAATAGCCTAATAGCTTTTCTACATATTTTCCTATAATGTCACACTCAAGATTTACTGTATCTCCAACATTTCTGTATTTTAAATTTGTGCTTATCCTTGTGTGTGGTATTGTGGATACTTTAAATCCTTTTTTATCAACATAAGCGACTGTAAGACTTATTCCATCAATTGATATTGACCCTTTTTCAACCACATATTTTATAATTTCATCATCTGCCAAAATTTCATACCATACTGCATTTTTATCTTCACGTATACTTCCTATTATCCCGGTTCCATCTATATGACCACTAACGATGTGTCCTCCAAATCGTCCATCTGCTGCCATAGCTCTTTCAAGATTTACACATGTACCTTTTTTGCTTCCATTTAAACCGGTTCTTTTTAACGTTTCTGACATCACATCCGCTTCAAATCCATTTTTCCACATTTTTGTGACTGTAAGGCAAATGCCGTTAACTGCTATGCTGTCTCCAACTACTGTTTTTTCTAAAACCTTTTCACATTTAATTCCAATCTGATATTTCTCACTATTGCTGTTAACGTATTCTATCTGACCGGTTTCCTCTATAATTCCTGTAAACATTGACTATTTTTATGTATTTTATAAAATACGTATATCTCCTTTCCTCTGATATTTCTTTTAGACTTCTTTCCTTTATTTTAAATATCCGGTTAACATAATATCATTTCCTATTTTTTGTATTTCTAAATTTCTTAAGTTATATGCTTCCATCATTTTTTCGACACCTTTTCCTTCAATTGGAGATTTTGCATTTGCACCTCCTACAATCTTTGGTGCTATAAAGCAACAGATTTTATTTACAATGTTTTCTTTTAGTGCCTGTGCATTAAGTGTTCCGCCACCTTCAAGCAATATGCTGTCAATTCCTTTCTCCCCTAATATTTTCATAAGATCGGATAAAACAACTCTTCCTTTTACTTTTTGTCTTATTACTTCTATCCCCTTGTTCTCTAACCACCTTTGCTTATCCTTATCAGCTTTATTTGTACAAACAACTATTGTTTGTATCTTATTAGCAGTATTAACAATATTACTTTCAAATGGTATTTTTAAATTTGAATCACATATAATTCTTATTGGATTAACATTTTCTTCTATTCTGCAATTTAACATTGGATTATCTTCTAATACAGTATTAATTCCAACCATTATTCCCATATACTTTTTTCGCATATTTTGAACGGTTTCTCTTGCCTTTTCACCTGTAACCCATTTTGAATCACCATTTTCACACGCTATTTTTCCATCCATCGTCATCGCATATTTCATTACAACATAAGGTGTTTTATTTGTAATATAATGAAAAAATACTTCGTTTAATTTGTCACATTCATCTTTTAATACTCCGCACTCAACTTCAATTCCATTTTCTTCTAAAATTTTTACTCCCTTTCCTGCTACAAGTTTATTAGGATCCATACTCCCCACATAAACTTTTTTTATGTTTTTTTCTATGATAATTTCAGTACATGGTGGCGTCTTTCCATAATGACAACACGGTTCAAGCGTTACATAAAGCTCTGCTCCTGTTGTATCTTCTTTGCAATTTGTAAGTGCATTTCGTTCTGCGTGAAATCCACCTATTTTTTTGTGATAACCCTCCGCAATAATTTTGTCATTCTTAACCACAACACATCCTACAATAGGATTTGGATTTGTATAACCTATACCTTTTTTTGCTAATTCAATTGCTCTTTTCATGTATTTTGGGTTCAAAAAAA
>OKRZ01001274.1_pt1 | contig 19833 bp, 9 predicted proteins | sample 1601141 | NCBI WGS metagenome assembly OKRZ01 (sample SAMEA3541524, study PRJEB24748) | human gut metagenome | biome: human gut; feature: human-associated habitat; material: faeces | place: China | collected 2012
GTTTGTTTGGTACTCCTTTTGGCATAGCAAAACACCCCACTTGTTAGATAGTATACCATACTGTCTAACAAATGGGGTGCAGTTCAGACATGGTGATCCTTTGCCGCCGTTCTTATTGCGGGGTTAGTATACGGTTACTTGCTCTGATAGTTACGATAGAGGAAAGTAACGATCTGAGCGCGGGTGCAGTTGTTGTCAGGGCCGAACAGACCGCCGCCGATGCCGCCGGTGATACCGTTCTTCTCCGCCCACTTGACTGCCGCCGCATAGTAGGCGTTGGTTGCCACATCGCTGAAGGCTGCATTGCCGCTGACAGCAGGCGCACCGGATGCGCGATAGAGGAAGGTCACCGCCTGTGCGCGGGTGCAGGTAGCATCGGGGCTGAACTTGCCGTCGCCAGTGCCGCCGGTGATGCCGTTTTCGACAGCCCATGCGACTGCCTTGGCATAATAGCTATCCGCAAGAACATCGGAGAAACCGCTCATGGTCTTGGGTCCCGGGCTGCCCGCCGCGCGCCACAGGAAGGTGACGATCTGCGCGCGGGTGCAGGACTGATTGGGAGCGAACAGGCCGTTGCCGACGCCGCCCGTGATGCCCTTTTCTGCCGCCCACTTGACCGCTTCATAGAAGTAAGCGTCCACGGGAACATCCGTGAAAATCTGTTCCGGGGCTTCTTCCACGAAGCTGCCCTTGACCGTGACCTTGCCCGCAGGCATGGTGAAGGTGTACTTGCCGTTCTTCTCGGTGAGCTTTACCTTATCGCCGTTCTTATCCAGAACCTTAAGAGTGTCCAGCTCATAGCCCTTGTCAGACTTCACGGTGATGGTCACGGTGTCGCCCTTGGATGCAGACTTGGGAGAAACGGTAATGGTGCCGTTCACGGTCTTATCCACGGAAACGGTGTAGCTGGGGGTGTAGGAACCGCCGCCGCCACCGCCGCCGGAGGACACCGCATAAGGCGTAAGGGAGCCGGTCAGAGCTTTGTAGTTGGCCGTATCAGCCGGGGTGTAGGTCCAACCGTAAGCGGTGTTCGCCGCAACGACTGTGTTAGCAGCCATATCCCACGCAAGCGTGCCGCCTGCGGGAGCGATGGTGCCGATGGCCAGCGGCGCGTCTGCCAGCGTCTTGCCGCTGGTGGTGATCTTGGTGTAGGTGGGTTCACCGGTGGGCGTTGCCTTGCTGACGGTCAGCGTGGCATTTTTGGTGCCGATGTGGGCATCATCCTCATACTTGGCCGTCACGGTGTAGGTGCCTGCGGTCTTGGGGAGGCCCGCGCTGTCCAGACTGGCGCCGGTACCGGAGTTGGCAACATAGGTGTAATTCCATGTGCCGCCGCTGACGCCGCTGATGGTGGCCTTCTCGTATTTCTGTCCAGCGTCGTTGTAGGTCAGGGTGCCGTTGGGGAAGGTGATCTGGGCACTGACATCGGTCTTATCCACGAGCTTGAAGGTCAGCGTGCCGGTTATGTTAGTATAGTTCGTGGTGGCGATGGTGACGGTGTAGGCCTCATCGGCTGCGTCAGCGAGGTTGTCCTTGCTGACGTAGGAGAACTTGCCGTCCGTCAGGCCCACGGTGCTCATGAGTGTGCCGCTGCCTTGCGTTACGCCGGTAATTTTGGCTCCGTCCGGCAGCTGATTCGCCGGGAAGAAGTCCGTCGCCGTCAGCGTACCCGTCTGTGCACCGGCATAATTCTTCAGAATATTCACCGTCTTGGTGGGAGCGGAGCCTCCGTAGGTTCCCTTGATGATCTCAAACTTCACAGCGGGAGAAACCATCTTCAGCGTGTAGTTGCTGGCCTTGAAGCCGGAGCTGTCATGGTTCATCATTTCCAGCGTGCCCAGCGTGATGTCGTACTGACCCACATCCTCGCCCTCGGCTCTGCTCAACGCACCATCGAAAGCTGCAGTCTCGCCAGTGACTGTACCGGTAGAAGTGTAGGCCAGCACAGGATCGGGGGTGGTGCCATAGCTTTTGCTCTGGCCGCCGGTGGGCGTGACGGTCAGCGCGGCCTTGTCGATGGTATACTTCACGCTGGCGGTCGCCTCACCCAGGTAGATGCTGGCGGTGTAGGTGCCGGCATTCGTGGGGAGCGCACCGCTTTCCAATATCTGTTGACCATACGTGCCCGTCTTTTCGTAGCTGATGGTGATCCCACTCGCCGCCGGACCCTGCCAATCGCTGCTTGCAGTCACCGTGGCGGGTTTGGCTTCCCCGCTGTAGGTCAGCTCGGCGGGGGCCGCAATGGTCACGCTGCCGCCGCTGGCGGAGCACTTGCTGCACTTGGCAGTGATGGTCGCGCCGCTTGCCGTGTACGTCCAGCTATGCTGATGCTGGGTCACGGTGAACGGCTCGCTGTAGCAATTGTAGCCGTTGCTGCACTGGACGTAAATGTGGTACTGATAGCTCTTGTCTACGGGCAGCCCGGAGATCGTGAGCGTCTTGCTCTTCTCGCCGGTATGCGTTGCAGTATTAACTTTTTTGAAACTCGTGGTCCAGTCGTTTTCTGATTCGTTAAACAGCTCCCACCAGTAGTAGTAGGTGACGTTCTCCGTTTCGGGCTCGGACGCGATTACCGCAGTCAGCGTGATATTGCCGTCCGTCGCAAACGCCGAGCTTCCGGTGTAGTTCGTATCGCTATTCGGATAGATCTTTTCGACCGCGAAGGGGGCTTTTTCAACGGTGACTTTTGACGGGATTGAATTGGCGTTGGGGAGCCATTCATTATCCGTTGTTTTTTTGTAAGCGTACCCCTTCGCCAGCAGCGCGTAGGGCTTGACATAGCCGGCATCGCTCGTGATCGCGCCGTAGCTGCCGCCGCTGAGGCTGGCGCTGCTGCCGTCGTCCTTTACAGCCACACGGCTGAAGGTGCCGTTGCTCAGCGAAAGCTTTCCGCCGTTCTGCGCCGTGACAATGGCGAGCTCCGTATTCTTGTCGTTGACGGTCAATTTCGCGTCTTTGCCGTCCACCGTCACATAGAAGCTTCCGTTGCTGCCCGTGACCGTCAGAGAAATGCCCTTGGCGATGAGGTCCACACCCTTGACCGTTTTCCCGCCGGTCGCCAGCGTCACCGGTCCGCGGGTCAGCTCATAGGCGGTCCGCTTCCCGTAGACAGTGTCATCCACATTCTGATACAGCGTGATGGTCTTTTCGCCGTCCGCCGCGTTCGCCGCCTCGATGGCAGAGGCAAAGGCCGTGTACCAGCTCGTCTTGCCGCCGACGGTCAGCGATGCCGCCATCTGCTTGCCGCAGATGCTGCAAGTGCCGTTGCCGTCCGTGCCGCCGTTGTGCTCGTGTGACTTGACAGTTACATTGGTCAGACTTGAGACCTTGTCATTACTCACGGCGCTGTCGCCGCTGTAATACGCTGCGCCCTCCGCCAGCAGGTCGGCGAGTTTGCGGTCGCCGTTGGTTTTGATCATCGTAAATGTGCCGCCGGAAAGCTTGACTTTGGTGGTGTAAAAATCCGCGAAGACAAACGTGCCGCCGGAGATCGTCCCCGTGACATTGTAGTCAAACTCAACGCCGCCATATTTCTTTTCATTATTAAAGCTGCCGCCGCTGATGTTCGCGATGCTGCTGCCGTTGAATTTGACATTACCAGTGAAGGTACCGCCCTTGGCGTTCAGCGTACCGTTCACCGTGACGGTGGCGTCGTCGATAAATGTGACGCCCTCCTTCACCGTCGCCGTGCCGTCGATGGTCGCACCTTGATAGCTGCCGCTGGCAAAGGTCACATTCGCGTTTTCAGCGACCGTCACATTCTTGGCGGTGTGCGTTCCGCCCTCCAGCGTCAGCGTGCCGGTCAGCGTTATGGAGGTGCCGTAAGGCATATCCCGCAGCAGGGTCAGCGTCGGCTCGGTGCAGCCCTCATTGCTCCAGCCGTTCAAGGTCTGGATGGCCTCTACATAGCCGTTTTCCAGCGCACTGTCTTCCGTGAAGTAGGCAGTCTTGGTCGTGCCGTCAGCGGTCTTGGCGGTAATTTTCGTGTACAGTTTCTTGTGGCACACAGAGCACACAGGCTCTGCAACTGTATCATCGTCACACCGATGGACGCACTCCGGGAACTGCACCTTGTACGCTGTATAGCCGGTCAAGTCCACAATTTTAGCGCTCTTATCAACGATGCTCCATGTACCGTCCTTTTCGCCGTACAGCTCGCACTTTGCATGGTTGGTTTTCAGCAGGTCTTGAACGGTGAGGCTCTTGCTCTTATTGTTATCCGTGAACCCGCCGATGGTGCAGGCGTTTGTATTGCCATTCCACAGCCTCAGGCCGTAGCCCGTACTTGTGGAGCCATACGCAGCATTGCTTAAAACCAACTCGCCGATTTTGCCGCCAAAGCGCTCCAATGCGCCGCCGGCCTGCAGCTCCACGCGCGAAATGTCGCCGGTGTAGGAGTCGTCAACCGCCAGCGTTCCGTTGGAGGAAACGTAAAACGTGACATCGAGTGCCTGCGTTCCGCCGCCTGTTCCGGAATCTTTGACCGTCAGAGTCCTGGGATTGTTCCCGCCTCCGACGCTAATGGGATACCTCCCGCTGCTGACAGTTTTGCCATTCAGATCCAGCGTCGCTGGGTAGATGTAAGAAGAAGAGCAATTTCCTGCGAGCGTCACATCCCGCAGCAGCGTCACGGTGTTGCCTCTGGCTGCATCAAACGCCTTCGTCAGCGTCTGATAATAGGCACTCTCGCCCACGCGCGCGTCGAATTGCGTATGGCACTTCTTGCAGGTGTAGCCGGTATCGTCCATCTCGTGCGTGCAGGGCACAAGATAGACATTGCCGTCATCGCCCAGGCTGGTCACGCAGTCGGCGGCGTACGACTCGAAGTTCTTGGCGCGGAGCTTCACGCCCTTTGCCGGTTCTGCAATCAGGAGACTGCCGCCGGCATTCGGCTTTATGCCTTCATACACGCCCACACGGATGACCGAATCCTCACTCAATTCGCCTGATACAAGAATGGGCAGCTTCCAATCATAATTGGCGTAATAACCGGCCTTCACCGAGCCGGAAACAGTGAGCTCAGGAGTTGTTTTTTCCGCTCCGTCGTAGTAAACGTCATAATGATTGTTGTCGGTAACGGTAGCATCGGTGAGGGCGATAGCGCCCTTTCCATAGATGCCGCCGCCCTCATAGGTGCTGTTGTTTCCGGTGATCGTCACATTCTTGACGGTTACCCCTCTCTGCGAATAAATGCCGCCCCCGTGGCCATAACTTGTATTCCCCGTGGCGGTCGCCTTGTTGTCGGTGATCGTGGCGTTGGAGATCGAAACATTGCCGGCGTTAAAGTGGATATAGATGCCGCCGCCGTTGCCGTTGGTGGCCGTGTTGCCGGTGATGGTGCCACCGTCCATGGTGAAGCTGCACTTCTCACCCACATATACGCCGCCGCCACCGCCGTCAGATGCGCCTGCGGTGTTGTTGGAGATGGTGCCGCCGTGCATGGTGAAGCTCGGCGCTGTGACATTGGAGTTCGTCGTGCCGATAAGGAACACACCTCCGCCGGCGCTGCTGCCTGCTTCATTACTGGTAATCGCACCACCATACATGGTAAAGGACGAGCCAGTCTTAATGTCATTATGTGAGCCAATCTCTACACCGTTTACAAAGCCGGTAATCGTGCCCCCATAGAGGTTAAATGTGCCGCCGTTGATGGACACGCCGCTCCCGCTTCTGCTGCCCTGGAGCTTGCCCGTGCCGGTGCAGTCGGTCAGCGTCAGCTTCGCGCCGCTGCCGATGGTAATTTTGCCGTTGATCGTCTGCCCGTTCAGGCAGAGGTTGACCTCGCCCGTTGGCACAGTCCAGTCGCCCGACACAGACTGCGTCAGATAATAGCTGCCCGCAGAATTAGGCAGGAAATCGGCAGTTTTCCACTCTGTGCCAGCAGTGTCATGGTTGTGCCCGTTGACATCTCCATTCCCGCCGCAGACGCAGTGGTTCGCATGGTGAGCTTCCTGTACCGCCGACACTGCGGTATCCGCTTCGCCGTCTTGCGCCTCGCCGCCGTCCGTGTCGTCCGGCGCACTGTCATCCTCGCCGCCAGCCAGCCCGGCATCCTCACCGGTGGTGTAAGTGCTGTCGGCATTTGCGGCGTCCGGTGCCGCGCCTGCTTCCTCCGCCAGCGCCGCCGTTGGCAGCATGGAGAAGCAGAGCGCCAGAGCCATGAACAGGCTCAAAACTCGTTTTTTCATAGGATCCTCCTTCGGAATATGTGTATACCTCTATATGAAACCCGCTCTGTGCGGGCATTGTTTTATTGGTCCTCGGAAATGAGCCACAGCTTTTTCGCGGCTGTCCTGTCCTCGCTGCGGCGGTTCACACCCAGCTTACTGAGCACGCTGCTCACATGGCTCTTGACCGTGGAGACCCGGATGTTCAGGATCTCCCCGATCTCCGCGTTGCTCTTCCGCGCAGATCAGCCGCAGCACCTGCATCTCCGCTGCCGTCAGTGACTCGCTCATGGAAAGCCTTGGCTGCAAAAAACGGGGATATATAGCGGCCTGTGCCCGCACATCCGCCATCAGCCGTTTGTGCCATTTCGCGTTTCCCGACCATTCCAGCGCGTTCAGCAGCGGCAGCACCGCCGCGCCATAAGCGCTGACGGTGCGGATGAAGCGGTATTCCTCCGCCAGCGCCAGTGCCGCTGTCAGCGGCTCGCGCCACGCCTCATCCCTTTTCTGATACTGAAACGCCATCAGGCAGGCGGCCGGTATGCCGCGTGAGAGCAGCAAGAAGCGTCGGTCGGTGCTTTCGCGGATCAGCGCGCACAGAGCCTGCCAGTCCCGTTCCTCCTGCATATCCTGGATGTTGTCGATCAGCAGGATGTCCCACGCATCTTCCAGAGAGGGCAGCGCAAAGCCGGTATCTGCCGCGTTCAGCCGCAGAACGGGCCGCCCATCCAACAGCGTATCGGTCAGCACTGTCTTTCCGAAGCCGCAGGGTGCGCTGAAAAAGAGCACCCTGCCGCGTTTCCAAAGGGTCTCAAACGCCTGTGCGGTAGACGGCTTGACGATGATGGCACTTGTGTCGGTCACGGACTTCCCTCCCTGCGGCAGAGAGGAATTGTCCCACGGGGAACCCCGTGGGACAGCGAGGGTACCCTCGCTGTCATAAACCTCTGCCCTATAAATTTTTTGTTTTATTGTAGCAAAGTCCTTGAAAAATGTAAATCCGTCCAAAGTATGAGACGCGATGCGCTATGTTCCTGTCGATGCACTATGCGTAGATGCTGAGAATGGCGCTGCATAGTAAGCGTCTGTGCAGATTGGCATTCTACCCGGTAAAAAAATCGCACAGCATCAGACCAAAATGCCTGCTCTGTGCGATTCGGTGTTTACTTATAGTGCCTTGTCACTTTTTGCCGCGTCACAGGTGAATCACAGTTGAGGGTGATGGTGGCCCGTCCCGCCAGTGCCGCCTCCACGGTGATATACCGCAGCTCGGACACGCGAATGCCCTTATCATACCAGTTCTGCCCGGCAGCGGGGGTGGTGTCCACGCCGGCAAGCCGCGCCAGTACGGTATTCATCATACCGCGTGTCATGGGACGCCCCACGCCAAACTGGTTGTCGCCCACGCCCTGGAACAGTTCACGGGCGGCAACGAAGTTCACCTGATCCCTCGGCCAGTGCTCACGGGTGTCGATGAAGTCCTTGGAATTGTCCACGATCTTCACGGTCGCGCCGCCGTTCACGGTGAGCCGGATACCATCCTCGGTAGGAACGGAGTTCTTGATGATCTCCTCGGTGCCATCAGGATGGACAAGCACGGCCACCGTGCCAGGCTTCACATTGGTTCCAGGAATCTCCACCTTGGTCTCGCCTGCACTCTTGGGTACTTCGATGTTCACCACGGACGCGGTATTGGAATTCCGGGTGGCCTCGACCTCAACAGGTGCCTTCACCGGCTCACCATTCTTCTTGGCGTCCTCGATGGCCTTGCCGCTCAGCTGGGTCTCCGCTGTGGTCTGGCCATGCTTGTCGGTCTTCACCGTGCCGGTGGAGCCATCGGCGGCCTTGTTCTCGGTGACGGAGCTGCCGTTGGGATTGGTTGTGGTCTTGGAAGTGCTGCCGTCCTTGGCGGTAATGGTCTCCCCCTTGGTACCGTCGGGCTTGGTGGTGGTCTCCACCTTTCCAGTGCTGCCGGAATTGTCACGGTCAGAGGATGAACCGCCACCGGAGGAAGAACCGCCGGAGGACTGGGCCTGAATGGTCAGCGTGTGAATGGCGTACAGAGTTTCCTGTGGCGAAAAGGGAACAGCGCGGAGGCCGGTGTTGTTGACCGTCCGCCGCGCTGTCCTTTGCCTGTTGTGGAATGATGCCAGCGAATAGATGATCTGGCAGTTGCTTGATTTACTCAGCCATGGCCCTCCGGAGGAAGGTCGCGATCTGAGCGCGGGTGCAGGTGGAGTTGGGGTCGAAATGACCGCCGCCGACACCGTCGGTGATGCCGTTTTCCACGGCCCAGGCCACTGCGCTTGCATAGTAGCTGTCAGCGGGGACGTCGGTAAAGTTCGCCGTACCGCCCGCCGTGGGCTGACCCATGGTGCGCCACAGCATGGTGACCATCTGGGCGCGGTTGATGGCGGCGTTGGGCTCCGTGCCGTCGGAAATACCCTTATTCTTGGACCACAACTGCGCCTTTTCGTACCAAGTATTGCCGCCGTTCAGATCTGCGTCGTTCTGCCGCGCCAGAATCGTCCAAAGCTGGGCGCGGGTGGTGGAGTTGTTGGGGGCGTAGATGGAATCGTTCATGCCGTTCACCAGCCCACGGGCGCTGACAAAGTCAATGGCGTCCTTGGCCCAATGGTTCCGAGTGTCGATGAAGTCCTTGGAGTTGTCCACGATCTTCACCGTCGCGCCGCCGTTGATGGTGAGCTGGATGCCGTCCTCGGTGGGCAGGGAGTTCTTGACGATCTCCTCGGTGCCGTCGGGATGGACGAGGACTGCCACCGTGCCGGGGGTCGCGTTGGAAACAGGAATTTCCACCTTGGTGTCGCCGGAGTTTCTGGGCAGCTCGATCTTGACGGTGGGGGCGGTGTCGGAATTGCGGGTGGCCTTGACTTCCACAGGAGCCTTGACGGCCTCGCCGGACTTCTTTGCGTCCTCGATGGCCTTGCTGCTGAGGGTGGTCTCCGCCGTGGTCTGGCCGTGCTTGTCGGTCTTCACCGTAGCAGTGGAGCCGTCAGCGGCCTTGGTCTCGGTGACGGAGCTGCCGTCCTTCTTCGTCTCCGTTTTGGTGGTGCTGCCATCCTTGCCGGTGGTGGTCTCCACCTTGGTGCCGTCAGACTTGGTCTCGGTCTTGGTAACGGAGCCGTCCGGGTTCGTGACGGTGTCGGTCTTGACGGTGCTGCCGGAGGAGGAACCGCCTCCGCCACCGGTGCTGACGGAGTAGAGGGTAAGCTCGCCGGTGGCCGTGGTGTAATTGGCCGCGAACTCAGCGCCCGGGGTGAAGATCCACTTGTAGGCGGTGTTCGCCTTGACCTCGGTGGTGTCGGGCAGCTCCTTGCCGTCCTTGTCCACCCACTGGATCGTGCCGGTGGGCCAGCTGGTGTTGGACTTCAGGTTGGCGTCCTTCAGCGTCTTATTCGCGGCCGTGATCCTGGTGTAGATGGGATCGCCGGTGGGCTTCGCCTTGTTGACGGTGATCGTCACCGTGCCGTCGGCTTCGGTGTAGGTATCGCCGTCGGTGGGGGTGAATTTCCACGCCACTTCATACGAACCCGCGCTGGGCTTGACCGTGCCGTCCGCCCATGTAAACGTGCCCTCGACATCCTTGTTGTTGACATTGTCGTGGAGCTTGCCGGAGAGCTTGATGGCGGAGAGCGCCTGACCGTAGGTCAGCGTCTTCGTGCTCAGCGTCGGATCGCCGGTGGGAACGATCTTGTTGGTGGCATTGACATTGATGGTCAGGGTGAAGTCAAGGTAGTTGGTCGTAGAGACCTTGACCTGGACAGAACCAATGCTGCCTGTCTTGTCTGTCTTCACGGCCTGAATGGGCAAAATCAGCTTGCCGTCTTCCACCTTCGCGCCGCTGGTGTAATAGTCGTTGGACAAGTTGACAGTTGGTGCGCCGTAGGTCACCTCGCCGTACTCCCTGGGAGCCTCCAGCGCAGGCAGCAGCGCGGACAGATCAACCGTATACGTCGCCGCGTGGTTGTTCACGACTTGCATCGCCTTGGCCGCGGGGGCAGCGATGATCGCACTGTTGATCCAAACACACTGCTTGCCGCTGACTCTGCCGTATTCGATCTGCATCACCCTGCTGCCACCGGCAAAGACAAAGTTGCCGCCGGATGTCAGCGTCATTGTGCCGGTGAAGGTTCTGTCTCCGGCTTCCGCGGAGTCGAATTTCATATTGCTCAACTGGTAGTCGCTCTTGCCCAAATAAAAAACATTCACAGTCGACAATATAGGATTCCGCGGGTTCTTCGAATCAAGCATAAAACTGTTTAACCCGCTGATTCCGTTTGTGCTATCAGTCACTGCATCTGTACCATCGTATGTCTTGTTAATATGGGCATGACGAAAGTTTTCAACTGACAGCTCATACGGCTCAAGCGTCCATGTCACCGACTTTTCACCCGTATAATTGCCTATGCCCACGATGGTCAGCGTGTGCGTTCCAGCATTCTTTGCCCTATTGCTCGAATCTTTAATGGTGTAATCTTTACCCAATTCCAGCGACTGTCTGTTGTAGGTCACCTCAAATTTGTATTCTACATCGCTAAGCATGTAGGAAGTAACCGGAGTAACCACCAGGCGGTTATCTGCCGGATTTCCGGTGTTGCCCGTGTTCGGCTTCTGCCTAATGACCGTTCGGTCGTCGTTCAGCTTGGCAGGCACGACATTTATCGTATAGCCCTTGACTGCCACCTGCCACTGCATTGCTCCGCCGGGTCTATCCAACCCTGTGATCACGCAGAATACATCCAGCGTATCATTGACATTGACATTCACGCCAGCCACTCTATTCTCCGTCATATGTTCTGCGCCGCTGGTCGTTCTGCGATACCACTTCACATCGTACACGCCCACATTTTCACTGGGCGAGTCAACCATGAAGGGGATGCTGCCGTTAATGGGAACATCTGCCGTTTTAAAAGTCGATCCAAAGTCGTAAGGGGCTTGCCTGATAACGAATTTTTCCACAGGTTGCGCCGTATCCACCTGTCTATCAAGGCTTGTGCCTGTAGCGTAATATTGATGATCCAGCACATCCGTGAGAATCTTGCCGCTTGGCAGTTTATACGCGCCAAGGCTGCCGCCCGTGGCGGAAACATGCATGCCATCAGCCCAATCCGTTATATTCAGTTTGCCAATGCTGCCGCCCTGGATGGAAAGATTTGTGTTTACGGAGCAATTCTGTACATCCAGATTGTCAACGCTGCCGCCCTTCAGCGCAACGACAGCGCCGCCGGTCATCTCCAGATTGCCGACATAACCGCTCTCCAGCGTAAAGCTCCCGCCCTGACTCCCATCAAGGAGGATATTATCAATCTGACCGATTTCCTTGTCGTCGGTAACCGTCAAATGCATATTGTTAGTGGGCTTGAATGCGCCATCACCTTTAACCGACATCCTATGTCCGTTCAGATTGACCGTATGCGATCCGCTGCCAATGCTCCATGTACCACCATCCGTAGCGGTATAATCGCCATACAGCTTCAATGTGCCGCCGTTTTTCAGCCAATAGGAGATGGCTTCATTCATATCGGTATAGAGATTGCCATCCACCGAGGCTACGAATTTGCCGCTCTTGCCGCAGTATTCGCATGTTGCTACGCCATCTTCACCCGGTTTCATGTTCGGATGCAGGCATTTTACGACCTTGACGTTGTAGATAGACGCGCCCTTAAGTGTCGTTCCGTACTCCACATACGACCCATCTGCCTTCTGGTACGCATAGCCCTCTGCAAGCAGTTCGCCAAGTTTAACCGGCTGGTGATCCGCTGCCCAAATCTCATTAAAGCTTCCGCCGCTCAATTTAGTCTTTTTCAGTTCGTCAAGTTGATTATTCCCGAATGTCAGTTTTCCGATCGTACCTGCCTTCGGCCCTACGATCACTGCGGCTTCCCGCGTTTCTGCTGCATAGTTCGAGTTATCCGATATATTGATCGTGCTGATCGTACCGCCTTCCCACTCGCTCAGATCCAGCGTAGCTTTCATATTAACAGTGATAATGCCGCCATACATCGGAGGTTCATAACTGCCTTTGCCGATAATTTTCAAGGTGCAGGCTGTGTAAGTCTCATTAGTATCTTTACCCCCGACATCAAGCCAGCCGCCTGTGATTTTGTGTTTATTCAAATCCAACGTAACCGTTGTATTGTCGCCGGAAATACCCGTTCTGTTAGGAATCGAAACATCCGCCAGCAAGGTGATTTTTGTGCCGTTTGTTGCATTCTTCATCGCCTCTTTGAAATCGGCGGAATAGGTAACCGTATCACCGACTTCCACCTTGGCAACCATTTTTGCGTTGCAGTCCGTGCAAACGCCGTCATCGCCTATATTTTTGTGCGGGCAATGGTAGCCGCAGATGGGGCAGACGCCGTTTACCAGCACCGACTTTTCATCGCTCAAGTCTCTGTGTGCGTGGCTTCTGCCGCAGTTGCAGTAGGCAATGCCATTCGTTTCATCATGGGTATAGCTGCATGTGTGCGCCCCAATGCTGTATGTGTCAGACTTGAGTGTAAATGCAGCGGCGTTTCTGACGGTGCCATCTGCTTTATAAATGGCATAGCCATCGGCTATCAGTTTAAGTACCGTGTTGTAGATGTCGCTGGCCACACCCTCTTGCCGAATGCAGACGGCGAGAACGTTGTCCGCTGTGGCGTTACCGTTGGGGTCTTGCGCGTAGAACGTGCCTTTTGTCAGAAGATTGGTCAGCTTCGCGTTGCCGAGCATCGTCAGACCACCGTTTAAGGACACATTGCCCTGCAAATCCAACTCGCCTTCATCTTCGGCGCGGATCGCGGGCTTGCGGCCGCTGCTGCTGTCGTAGCCGCCCTGCGCGGTGAGGTCACCCGTAATCACCAGCTTGCCGCCGGTGAGCGAGATGGCAGGGAAGGCGGTCGCGTTGGAAGCGGTGTTCTGGTTAATCTCGCCCGCGCCCTCGATGCGCAGTGTGCCGCCGGTGACGGTCAGGGGAACGCCTGCTTCTGCTTCCAGCTTGTGACCGTTCATGTTCAGCGTGAGCGACCCAGCCGCCGACCCGCTGAACGTGATATCCTCGGTCAAATCCTGTCCCAGCGTTACCGACGTGATAGAAGCGTCCTTCGCCGCCGCGTTCAGAGCGGCCTGTAACGTGTTGTAGCAGCTGTTGTGATTGTCAACGACGATTGCCGCCACGCCGCAGGCGCATTTGCCGTTTTCAAAGCTGTGGGTGTGGGGCCTGACGGTTACATTGGTCAGCGTTTTTGCCGTGCTGTCCTGCACTTTGTCGCCTTGGTAGAAGGCACAGGGATCTGCCAGCAGCGGCATGAGCGGGATGGAACCGCTTGCGCCGGTGTTCGTAATTGTACCAAATGTGCCGCCGCTGATGGCGATGGTTCCGCCGTTATTACAGAAGTTTACATTGCCGAACGTACCGCCTGTGATGTTCAGCGTGCCATCGTTGTGCCAGTTGCCTGCGTGCTCTGTGCCGCCGGTGACGGTAACGGCTGCGCCATCGCCTACTGTGACGTTACATACCGTGCCGCCGCTGATGGTCACAGTGCCGCTGTTCCTGTCGCAGGTAAGTGAATCTCCAATCCGGCCGCCCTGAATCGCCAGGGAACCTTTTACAAATTCGAGGTCTTTGATTTTGCCGCAGCTGCCCTCTTGAGCGTTATCTACGACGGTCAGGTTGCCGTCGTAGGACTCAAGGATTCCGCCTGCCTCGTCATCCGGTAACGAACTCTAACGCTGTAATCGCGGCAGCACAGATACACGCCTGCCCCGTCAGGAACCACATCGCCCACAGTGAGATAATCCACCGTCATGCCGTTCAGGTCGAGCGTCAAGGTTTTCTTGACGACAGCCAAAGTGGCATACTCGCCCGCTTCGACGTCGCCCCAATTTGTCGTATGGTTTGCCAGCAGCTTGACGGTGTCGCCGTCCTGCGCCGCATTCAGCGCCGCCGGGAGGGATTCGTATGTGCCGCCGTCCGTGCCGTCCGCTCTTGTCACCGAAGCGGCCTCAACGACTGCCTCGTTGACCGTGAGTTCCACGGTTGTTGACCGTTCCTCCTCGTAGTTCTTAGTCGCGCCGGACTTGGCATAGACGTAATATGTGCCGGGCTCGCTGATTGCAGTGTTTTCGTCAATCTTGGGCATGGCTTCGCTGCCCTCTACGTCAGAAGAGCCCACCCAGTTTTTGAACTCGGAAGCCAGATAATAATATGTCACCTCGGCGTCTTCCGGAGCACCCTCGACAGACAGAAGCGGAAGAAGCTTTTCGCCCGCCGTGCAGGTCGTCTGGGAAAGAGACACGGTCAGCTTGGGATAGGCCTTGTTGATGTTGCCGCCGATCTCAAATTTTTCTTCGCCCGCCTGGAGCTTGTATTTTACCGCGGCTTCGCCGATCAACGCGATTTCCACAGTGACGGTATGCCATCCCGCGTCCGCGGAATCGAACGTCTTCTTGGCGGTAAAGCCCGTTCCTTCTTTGAGTTTGATTTCATTTGTGCCGTCTGTAAACGTCAAGTCGATTGGAATCGTGTCGCCGTTCGTCGTGCCGTCATAGCTGCGGCCAATGGAATCGGGCTTCCTGACGCACCAAATCTCCGTCCGCGCGTCTTCTCCGGAGATATACGTGCCGCCGCCCCCTTCTGTCGGGCTTCCGGGGGCTACATAGATCCCACCGCCCTCGCCACCGGTCTCACCGCCGCCGATGACACCGCCCGATATGCTCACGTCCTCTCCCTCGGCAAACGCCGCTGTGGGCAGGAGCGTCAGACACAGCGCCAGTGCCATGAACAGGCTCAAAACTCGTTTTTTCATATCTTTCCTCCTTGAAAAATCATCTTGCCTTTATATGGAAATCCGACATCTGCCGGATGCTGTTTTTACAGGTCGTCCTGCACTAAATGCAGCTTCTTCGCTGCTGTCTTGGCTTCCGCCCGGCGCTTCACGTCCAGCTTGTCGAGGATGTGGCTGACATGGGTCTTCACGGTCGGCAGCTTCACATCCATGATCTGTGCGATCTCGGCGTTGGACTTGTCCGCGCAGAGCAGATGGAGAATTTGCAGCTCCGTGGGCGTCAACTCCTCACCGGGGGCAAGGCGGGGTTCGAGGAAATGCGGGTAGAACGCCGCCTGCGTCCGCACCGCCGCCATCAGCCGCTTGCGCCATGCTTTGTTGCCGTCCCAGTCCAGTGCCTCCAGCAGCGGCAGCACCGCCGTGCCGTATACGCTGACGGTGCGGATGAAGCGGTACTCCGCCGCCACGTCCAGCGCCACCGTCAATCGCTCGCGCCACCGCTCGTCCTTCTTGCGGTACAGGGCAATGGCAGTCAGGACATTCAGGTGAATGCCGTCGATGATGCGGGCGCAGTTTTGGACGTACGGCTCCAGCGGGGCAAGCGTCAGCTGCACCGTGTCCGGCCTGCCGTCCTCCAGCTCCACCATGGCCTGGGTGAGATACTGGTAGCGTCGCATGACGTTCAGGTGCGTCGGCTCCCGCGGGGCTTTTTCCCGATACCACGCGTCCGCCGCGTTAAGGTTGCCGGTGTGCATGTCAATACGGCAGAGCATGGCGTCCATATTGGGCAGAAAGCGTGTCAAACCGCGCTCGGCAAAGCATTCACGGAGCACCTCGATGGTGCGCCGCGCGTCGGCGGGCTGTCCGCTTGCCAGCTGGCTGCGGGCCAGCAGTCCACTGACGGCGAACTCCATGTCCGGCGTGCCGCGGTTGCGGACCTCGTTCAGCTGTGGGAGAAGGGACAGCATCCGACCGGCCACGTCCTCCCCCTTTTCAAACTTGCTCTCGGCGATGGCGCAGTCCGCAAGTCCCACGCCGTCCCTCCCCAGTACCGTCTCCACAGGGAGACGGAGGGTCTTGTAGAGCAGGTCGTCCTTTTTACTCCATTCGGAAAAGTCCTTGCCGCCGTTCATGATGCTGGGCAGGGCGCTGGTGACGGAGAAGGACGGCAGCGTCACTTCCTTATTCATCAGCAGCCGGAACACGGCGGGAATGGTTTCCGTCAGACCGTTCACGCCCCGCTGGGGGAGAGAAATGTCCAGCCATGCAAGGCGGCTGCGGGCCTGCTTTCCGGCGGCGTCCTGCCTGCCGCAGCGCTCGGCAAATGCTTGCAGCTCGCCGTACCAGCGCTCCGAGCCTTCGTAGTCCATCGCCAGCGCGCAGAGCATGCTCATGCCCTGCATCAGCGAGGGAGAGGCGAGAATTTCCGCCTCCGGCAGGCTGCGGTAGTATTTTTCCATCTCGGCATAGTGACCCATGCCGGGGTGGAGTTCTGCATTGCGCACCAGCAGCTCGGAGACCTTGGAATGGTCACCGCCGCTGGTGTAGCATTCCAGGGCGTGGGCGTAGTCCTCCTTCAGCTCATAGTACAGCCCGCCCCGGCTGAAGAGCGCTTTGCGCTTTTCCTCGGTATACTCCCGTTCCATCTCCCAGAGGAGAAAAGCTCGGAAACCCGACCAGAAGTGGAAGCGCTGGCAGTCGTCGTAGAGTAGCATAGTGGTGTATCGAAGAAGCCAGTCCAGCCGTTCGCCGGCACGGGGATCGCCGCTGACCATCCGTGCCATTTCCAAGTCAAAACTTTCAAATGGGGCCAGCTCCAACAGGAAGCGCCGCACCGGCAGGTCAAAGCGCCGGTAGATGGCGGTTTCAAAGTAGAGAAACACCTCCCGGAACACCCGCGCCACCAACTCCGGCGTCCACGGCTTGCCCGGAGACATACACCGGGCGGTGATGGCTACGCCCAGCGGATAGCCCACGGATTCTTTCAAAATTCCGTCGATCTCACTGCCTGCCGCCTCCACGCCGTAAAGCCGGAGCAGCCGCCGCACATCGTCCGCATCAAAGAGCAGGTCGTCAGCCTCCAGCACCGTCATCAGCCCCGTGTATTGAAAGGCCATGAGGCTCCCCGGCGGCGTGCCGCGGGAGAGCAGGACGAAGCGGCGCTCGGGACAGGCACGGATCAGTTCGCACAGGGCATTCCAGTCCTGCTCCTCCTGCATATTCTGCAAATCGTCCAGCAGTAAGATTTGCCAGTCAGCCTCCGCAGAGGGCAGCTTGAAGCCGGCACTGTCCGCCGGCAGGCGCAATACCTCCCGGCTGGACAGCAGCGCCTCCGCCACCGCCGTTTTTCCAAAGCCGCAGGGTGCGCTGAAAAAGAGTACGCGCCCCTGCCGCAGAAAACGGTCAAACTGCTTCTCAACGAACGGTTTTACGATGATGTTGTCCTGCAAGCGTGTCCCTCCCTTGCACCAGAGTGGAATTGTCCCGTAGGGTTCCCCTACGGGACAAGGGGGCGTGCCCCCTTGTCAATACTTCTTTCGACACGATTTATAATCATTTAAGTTTATTATACAGCCCCTGACGGAAATGTAAATCATTCCAAAGTATGAGGCCGGTGATTTTGGTTGCGGGACAGTCTATCCGGGGGCCTTTTCAGTGGGCACATTCAGCCATTTTGTTTTCAGAGTTTCGGGATGAATCAGCATGACCGGTCTGCCCAGTGCAAGCGCATAGGACACAGCCTTATCCTCGGCGCTCCCATCCGCAAGGTCAGGGGCATAGACGGCCAGCACCACGCCCGACTGTTTGATGATCCGCTGCGCCATCTCCAGCTTCATGTGGCGGCAGCCATCGTCCTCCTCGTCAAAGCCCCACGGAAACCGCAGGGGATGCTGACCGATCACCGCACAGCGAACATTCTTTTTCATCATTCCACCGCCTCTTATTGTAGTCTATTGGCTTACAATTAGTATTCTAACAGCCGCTATTTTTTGCGTCAACGAGAACGTAAGCTATAAGCATACAAAATAAATGCTGATAGCACACAATCGGAGGCAAAACCATGGATAAGAAGCTGCTCAGAAAGCGAATCAATACGGCACGCAAGGAACGGGGCTGGACGAGTGAGCGTCTGTCCGAGGCGTGCAATATCAACGCGACCTATCTTCAGCAAATTGAAGCGGAGAACATAGATTTTCGCCGGTCTGCCCAGCCCCTGCTTGACCCGCCTTATGAGGCCCACGCCTTTGGCGCTGTCCAGCTCCGCGAACAGCTTGACCGCCTTATCCGTCTTGCAGCAGAGCTGTTCGCACGCCTCCTTCAGCGTAAAGTAGATATACACATGGCCATCATCGTCCATCCAGCCGTTTCTCATGGACAGGCTCATGCGGTCCAGCATGAGGCCGTACAGTAGCTTCGCGTCGGTGGAGAGCAGTCGAAAGTACGGCTCGGTGATCAGGAGCTTGGGGATGCGGAAAAAGGCGTATTGCTCGGCGTCCATGCCGAGATGGTATGCAAAGATCGCCTGCGGCATATCTGACACCTCCGTTCTGCCACAGTTTTTTATATCTCTCAACGGCGGTCTGTGGTATAGTAAAAGGGAGCATTGACGCGCAATGCTCCCTTACCGTAACCGGACCTGCCGGTGGATTCTTATTCAGTTTGACTTAACACATCACTGTCAGCCGTTTGTCAAATAATTGTGTTTCCCGCACGGGGTTTTCCCTTGATTTTGCCCTTATCAGCTCACGCGGTCAAGGGTAACAGCGTATAAAGGAAGATAATTTGGGATGATTTTGATTTCTCAATAAATCCAGTAATTTCAATGCTTTGCGCCGATTTTGACGGTTGTTTATAACCACCAATAACGAGTGAAATATTTGGGCAGTGCGAATTTCAGTTTTCGGAAGGACGGCAGGATCAGATTTTTCTCAATCTCCTCGATCTCTCGGAACGCCGTCGTAAGCCACGAGCACCGGGGCGTTCTGAAATTCGCAGCCTTTTATCTTCCCACGCCCTTCAAGTATCCGCTCTTTGCTTTTTCTTCGGTATCATCGGATTCATCATAGGCATCGTAAAGCGCATTGGGGTCGTGGACTCTCTTTCTGAAAGGCGAGCACAGTTCATTTTTGTGTGCAAAGGCAAACTCCATATTGTCCGTCCAACCGGTGTGACCCGTGATGAAATACGGTCGAAGTCCCCGTGCGCGCAGCTTTTCCTCCAGCGCTGCCAACGATTTTACCGCCAGCCTGTTATCCTCCGCCAGACCGGAAATGAAGCTGTAGCCGCCGTCCGCGCCGAACCAGATAGTGTCACCGGTAAAGAGATATTTCCCGTCCACAAGGTACACCATGTGTCCCCATGTATGACCCGGAACGAGAAAGCACTCGATTCTGATCCCGTCGATGTCGATAACCTCGCCGTCGTGCAGCAGCACTTTTTCATTGTTGATCGTCACCTGCGGCAGCTTGTAAAGGTGGTAAATGACCCTGCGGCGCACCTCGCCGGTCAGATAGTGATTCTCGATCTCGCCAATATACAGCACGGCATCCCGAAACAGTCCCGGACTGTCCGCCTCCACCGCACCTACATGGTCGGTGTCCTGATGGGTGATGAGGATGTGCCGGATGGAATGCGGGTCGATACCGAGCCAGCTCATTTTCTCCGCCAGACGGTCGTAGTTGTATCCGGCGTCGATCATAATGGTGGTATCGCCCTTGCGGTAGAAGAAAATATTTGCCACCCACTCCCGCACACAGGCGACATTTTCATCGATCCAACCGGTGTTCAAAGGCTTGAAAATCTCCTTGCCGCGATACATTCTGCTCATTGCTTTTCTTTGAAATTCCGTTGCCTTTTTCGACATGATCGCACCTCAT
>OKRZ01001276.1_pt1 | contig 19828 bp, 16 predicted proteins | sample 1601141 | NCBI WGS metagenome assembly OKRZ01 (sample SAMEA3541524, study PRJEB24748) | human gut metagenome | biome: human gut; feature: human-associated habitat; material: faeces | place: China | collected 2012
ATGATGTGGACACTTTGTAAATTGGTGTGGTAAAAACCTTCCGCTGTTCAGTTCTTTTTGACACACTAATAAAATTTTAAATGAATAAAAAAGTTTAAATAGAATAAAATAGTATTGGTGATATACATATGATGATTAATGTAAAAGATATAAAAAAGATAATTTATAAAATACTGATACTTGTTTTAACAATAGCTTTAATATGCTTAGGTTTTAAGTTGGCTATATTTTATATGCCGTTTTTAATAGCTTTTGTGTTGTATTTGCTGATTGAGCCGATAATAAGATTTTGTATGAATAAATTTCATTTTAAAAGAAAGACAAGCAGTTTGCTTATTTTAATACTAGTTCTATCTATTATAATTGGATTGTTAGTGTGGGGGATAGTAACTATAATTTCAGAATCGTCTAATCTTCTTAGTAATCTAAATGAATATGTGAATATAATACAAAATTTTGTTAATGAAAAGACAACAAAATTTGATTTTAGTAAAGTTCAACTTTCTCAAGAGCTAACAAGTATAATAAATAGCTCTAGTCATGACTTAATAAGTCATATTTCTGAAATCGTCAAGAACTTTCTTACAGGAGTTTTAACAAAACTTACATCATTACCTACAATAGGCTTTTATATTGTAATAACAATAATGTCATTATATTTTATAAGTACAGATAAAATATATATGATAGACCAATTAGAACATCATTTACCACGAACTTGGGTGAGGTCAATAGCAACTCATATAAATGGAATAGCTAAATCATTAGGAGGATATTTAAAAGCTCAAGCAATATTAATACTAGTATCATTCATTATCTCTTTAATAGGATTATATATATACAGTTGGGTAGGCTTTAATATAAAGTATCCGCTTCTAGCAGCATTAGGAATAGGATTTATAGATGCATTACCTATACTAGGCTCAGGAACAGTAATGGTACCTTGGGCAATAATATCAGCTTGTAAAGGAGACCTTACATTAGGAATAGCAATATTAGTATTATGGTTAATAATGTCTGTTATAAGACAAATAATAGAGCCCAAAATAGTTAGTGGACAATTAGGAGTCCACCCAATATTTACACTAGTAGCAATGTACACAGGATTTAAATTTTGTGGAATATTAGGATTATTTGTAGGTCCTATTATACTAATAGTATTAAAAAATATTTTTGAAAACAGAATAGATAAAGGATTAGTAAAATCAATAATAGAATGAAAATAGTATGAAATAACACCATAGAAGCGGAAAGATATGTCAAAAAGAACCGTCCCCATTGACACAGCAAGAGTTGTCAATGGGGACGGTTCTTTTTGACAACTATTAAAGACTCTCAGTTTTAACATAACTAGAATCAGGCGGATAAACATAAGGATTTTCCGGACACTCTGTTTTATTTATCTTTGTTATTTTCAACACAGGAATTTCAGAATGATAATATCCTTTTGTAATAGTACCTTCAATTTCCACCCAAGTTCCATCAGCATAAGTAGATGAGTTATCTAAATTACATAAAAAACCAACAACAACAGTTTGGGCTTGCGTATCAGAAACTCTCGATACAATCATTTCTCGTCCTAACACAAATTGATTTTCATTAAAGTCATACAGCCTATACACAAATCCAGTAAATTTTATTTTTTTTCCTAAATAAGCATCTATATTTTCATGGCAAGTTTTCAAAACATTAGTATAATTATTAGCCGAAATCTCTGTAACATCAGAAGCTTTTATATCATCATTAACAAAATTAGCTTTTGAACTATTAGCCAACGTATAAATTCCAAATATTATAGAAAGAATAACAACAGCAGCTAAAATCCATATAATTATTTTTTTTAATTTTGATTTATTTAGACTCAAATTACAAATAAACATATATTAGTTACCTCTTTCAAATTGATTTTTAATAAATTTTATGTTTTATATAAAAAAAATATGATTTTTGTTGCGTAAAAATATTTTTAGTGATATAGTACAGAAAGATAAAAACTTAATACACACAAGACGTAAAGGAGAAAAAGTAATGGGTATAATCAAAAAATTATTTAATTATAGTGAAAAAGAAGTAAAAAGAGTTATGCCATTGGTAGAAAAAATAAATGGTTTAGAAAGCTCTATGAAAGAATTGACAGATGCAGAATTACAAAATAAGACAACAGAATTTAAAGAAAGATTAAGTAATGGAGAAACTCTAGATGATTTATTACCAGAAGCTTTTGCTGTTGTAAGAGAAGCTGCTGTTAGAGTTTTAGGTATGAGACCTTTTGATGTACAATTAATAGGTGGTATCATACTTCATCAAGGTAGAATCGCCGAAATGAAAACTGGTGAAGGAAAAACATTAGTTGCAACATTACCAGCATATTTAAATGCTTTAACAGGTGAGGGTGTTCATGTAATTACAGTTAATGATTACTTAGCTAAATATCAAGGAGAAATGATGGGAAACCTATATAAATTCCTTGGAATGACAGTTGGTATAATTGTAAATGAAATGAAACCAAATGAAAAGAAAGAAGCATACGCTTGTGACATAACATATGGAACAAATAATGAATATGGATTTGATTATCTAAGAGATAACATGGTTATATACAAAGACCAATTAGTTCAAAGAAAACTAAAATATGCTATTGTCGATGAAATCGATAGTATTTTAATAGATGAGGCTCGTACACCACTTATTATATCTGGTAGAGCAAATAAATCTTCAAACTTGTATTCTAAAGCAGATTCTTTTGTTAGAAAATTAACACCAAAAGTTATAGTAGAAGAAGATGTTAAAAATGTTGAACAAGCAGAAGATAATGAAAAATATGATTATATTGTAGATTTAAAAGCAAAATCTGCAACATTAACAGATAAAGGTGTTAAAAAGGCTGAAGAAGAATTTGGATTAGAAAACTTCAATGACCTAGAAAACTCAGAGCTTGTACACAATGTAAACCAAGCATTAAAAGCTCATGGTGTTATGAAAAAAGACATAGATTATATCGTAAAAAATGGAGAAGTTTTAATTGTTGATGAATTTACAGGTCGTATTATGTATGGAAGAAGATACAACAATGGATTACACCAAGCAATTGAAGCTAAAGAGCATGTTAAAATTGCTGATGAATCTAAAACTCTTGCTACAATTACATTCCAAAATTACTTTAGAATGTATGAAAAATTATCTGGTATGACAGGTACAGCAAAAACAGAAGATGCTGAATTCCAAGAAATATATAAATTAGATGTTATTGAAATACCTACAAATAAACCAATGATTAGAAAAGATCACAATGATGTTATTTATAAAAATGAAGCTGGAAAATTTAGAGCAGTTGTTAAAGAAGTTAAAGAAAGTCATGCTAAAGGTCAACCAGTATTAATTGGTACAGTATCAATTGAAAAATCTGAAAAATTAAGTAAAATGCTTCAAAAAGAAGGAATTAAACATGAAGTATTAAATGCTAAACAACACGAAAAAGAAGCTGAAATAATTGCTCAAGCTGGTAAATATGGTGCTGTTACAATAGCTACAAACATGGCTGGTCGTGGTACTGATATTATGCTTGGAGGAAATAGTGAATATTTAGCAAAACAACAATTAAGAATGGAAAAATATACACCTGAACAAGTTGAAGAAGCTACAACATATTATGAAACAGATGATGAGCAAATAAAAAAAGAAAGAGCTCATTATAAAGAATTAAAAGATAAATTTGAAGAAAAAATTAAAGAAGAAAAAACTAAAGTTGTTGAAGCTGGTGGATTAAAAATAATAGGTACTGAAAGACATGAATCTCGTAGAATTGATAACCAGTTACGTGGACGTAGTGGTCGTCAAGGAGACCCAGGTGAATCAAGATTTTATATAGCTCTAGATGATGATTTAATGAAAATTTTCGGTGGAGATAGAATAGTAAAAGTATATGAAAGACTTGGTGCAGATGAAGATATGCCAATCAACTCAAAAATGATTTCTAATGCTGTTGAATCAGCTCAAAAGAAAGTTGAAGGTAAAAACTTTAGCATAAGAAAACATGTACTTCAATATGACGATGTTATGAATTCTCAAAGAGAAATTATATATGCTCAAAGAAAACAAGTTCTTGATGGAGATAACCTAAAAGATAATGTATTACACATGATTGATGATTCTATTGAAAGAATGGTCAATGGATATGTTGACATGGACGGTGTTATTAATACTGAATCTTTAAAACAAGATATAGAAACTTCATTTGGAATAGAAGATGTTGCAGCTTTAAAAGATGAAAATGCAATAGCTGAAGATGTAATAAATGAATTAAAAGAAAAAACTCATGAAATTTATGAAAATAAAGAAAATGAATTTGGTTCAGAAAATATGAGAGAGCTTGAAAGAGTTGTAATGTTAAAAGTTGTTGATCAAAAATGGATGGATCATATCGATGATATGGATGAATTAAAAAACGGTATTGGTCTTCGTGCATATGGTCAAAAAGATCCAGTTGTTCAATATAGACTTGAAGGTGCTGATATGTTCGATGATATGATTGAAGCATTAAAAGATGATGTTGCTAAAATAATGTTAAACATCCAAAAGAAAGAAGAAAATGTTAAAAGAGCAGAAACAGCCGAAATAACAGGAGCAGGACTAGAAGATACAGCTATAAACTTGGTTGATGGAACAGTTAAACCAAAAGAAGGTGGACTTAACAAAACTGTAGTTAACACAGAGCCAAAAGTAGGTAGAAATGATCCATGTCCATGTGGAAGTGGTAAAAAGTACAAGAACTGTTGTGGTAAAAATCAGTAATATCAAGGGCTACAGATCAAAAACTAATATAATAGCATTGATATTGTTAAATTATAGTTTCGATGATAGTTAAAGGGTTAAGCATTATATATGTTTAGCTCTTTTTATATCATTACAAAGAAAACAATAAAAGTTCATAATAAGATGAAATATTAATGTTATTAATAGGATTATTTTTGCTTTTTATTAGAATATTGTCGCTTCTTATATCCTAAAACTAAGAAGGATAATAATTTATAAGCATTAAATAATACTATTGATATGAAATTATATTAATATATGATCTAAATAAGGAGGAAAATATATGAAAATGAATACTTTAAATAAAGAATATACATTAGATAATTTTATATTTGGTGATTGTAATAAATTGGCGTTAGATACTGCCAAATTAGTCGTTGAAAACACAGAAAAATGTTATAATCCGTTTCTAATATATGGAAAAAACGGAGTTGGAAAAACTCATTTAATGCATGCTATTGGTAACAAAATATTAGAGAAAAATCCAGAAGCTAATATTTTATATGTTACAACAGAAAAATTTATAGATCAGTTTATAGATGCTATAAAAAATGACGAATTAAATTTATTTAGAGATACATACAGAAATGCTGATGTTTTACTAATTGATGATATTCAATTTATATCAGGCAAAGAAAGGATCCAATCTGAATTTTTATCTACATTTATGGCGTTAAAAGAAATCGGAAAGCAAATTATAATATCTAGTAATAAACCACCTAAAGATATTGATATTTTAGATGATAGATTAAAATCAAGACTTGAAAGCGGAATTTTTGTAGAGCTATTAATGCCTGATTACGATACAAAAGCAGAAATAATGAAAAAATATGCTGAAGAAATTAAATGTGATTTAGATAGTAAAACAATATCGTCAATTCTAAAATATGACAATTTAAATATTCAGAAAATTGAAGGAATTTTAAATCAATTAAAGCTAGTTGGTGGAGCAGAAACAACAGATGAATTAGAAAAAATTATAGATTTTTATAAAAAGTAAAATAATAATGGAAAATTAATTTAATAGAATAAAAAAGCAGATCATTAATTGCTCTGCTTTTTTAGAAAAATTCAACTATGCCAAAAATTCTATTAGTGCATAGCTTGTTTGCCATTGTTACTGTTATTGCAACAACAAGATGTTGTAAACTAATATTATAGCACTGAGTAAAATGAAAATTGTATTTACTCCCATCTAAAATACATGATTTTGAAGGCTTTATTGCTGAAATTGCAAAGCAAAAAAATCTTTTTTCAGAACAAGATATAGGAAAAACAACTATTAAAATAGCTACTACTGAAAAAGATAAAGTAAATGAGCAGATACAGAGTGAAGAAATGAAATTAAAAGTTGAAAAAACAAGAATTTTTAAATAAAGTAGGTAAAAGATATGAATGATATAAAATATAAAAATGAAAAATTTAATTTTACATATAGAGTGTCAGCAATTATTTACAATGAAGATGAAACGAAAATGCTTTTATTTTACGGAGATGATATGGATTTCTATATGTTACCAGGAGGAAAAGTAAAAGAACAAGAAAATAGTGTAAATGCAATTAAAAGAGAAATTTATGAGGAATTAGGATATGAAAATTTAGAATTTAAATTTGCAGGGGTAAGTGAAGAATTAATTTCTGAAAAAGATAATTTTATTCAAGAAATAACTATAACATACAAATGCAAATATAATGGCGATATCAAAGAAAAATCTTTTAAAAGTAAAGAATCAGATTGGATTAATTTTAAATGGGTAAAAGTTAGTGAGTTAGAAGAATATAATATTCATCCCAGTAAAATTTTATCAATTGTAAATAACTGTAATAATCATATAGTAGAAGAAAAAAATAAATAGTTTCACTATTACTCGTAATAATACTATAATATACGACTGAAAGTAAAACGATAAGACAGAATTTAATGAATAAATTAGAATTTGTAAAAAATCCTGTTATAGCTGAATTTTTAGGATATTCTTTAGATGATAGTTTTACAGAAACAGAACTTGAATCTAGTATAATAAATAATTCACAAAAACTTTTAATGAAATTACGGAAAAGGATATTCTTTTGTTGCAAGATGACAACATATTCAAACAGAAAAAGAAGATTATTATATAGATTTGGTATTTTACAATTATATATTAAAATGTTTTGTGTTGATTGATTTAAAAACTAAAAAAATAACTCATCAAGATATTGGTCAAATGGACATGTATGTTAGAATGTATGATGAATTAAAAAAAGCACCAGATGATAACCCAACAATAGGAATTGTATTATGTTCAGAAACTGATGAAGATATAGCACGATACTCTGTTTTAAAAGGAAATGAGCAACTTTTTGCTTCAAAATATAAATTATATTTACCAACTGAAGATGAGCTTAGAGCAGAAATAGAAAATCAAAAAACAATTTTTGAATTACAACAGCAAAATAAACAAGAGTTAGATAATAATTAGTTTTTGCAGAAAATTTAGAAATATTCTAGACAAAAATAAGTATAATAAATACAAATAATATTGATATTTCAAAAACTGAAACACTAGTAAATACAAGTAATACAGATAATATTTATAGTATTATAAATACTACGAAAACTCGAACATGTGGCTCAGAAAAAAAATATGAGCAATGTTGTGGAAAGTAGTATAAAACAAGAAAAAGTTGAAATTGAAAAATACTAATTTGACTATTGCTTTATAGTTTATTTACGACATATTAAAAAAAATAAGTGAAAAAGGATGGGGAAAACGTTTTAAATGTAGACATCCCTTTTTCGATAATTAATGTTAAAATATATTTAGGAGTTGATAATATGCTAAGTCCAAAATTAGAAACAGAAAGATTAATATTAAGAAGATATGAAGAAACTGATATTGATATGCAATATGAAGTATTAACAGATAACAGATTAGCAGAATATATAAAGTTTCCTAACTTAACAAAAGAAGAAGAACTAGAATGCATTAAAGATTGGATTAAAAATGCAGATGATTCAAAATATGAAAAATGGGTAATTACTTTAAAAAGTGATAATACTCCTATTGGGAATATATCTGTAAATAGAATTGAAAAAAGGCATAACTATTGTAACGTTGGTTATGTAATATTGTATGCTTATTGGGGAAAAGGTTATGCATCAGAAGCATTAAAGGTTGTATCGGATTATTTGTTAGAAAGTGGATATTATTTAGTTGAGTGTTCTTGCAATGAATTAAATAAACAATCATCTAGAGTAATGGAAAAAGCCGGTTTTAAAAAAGATGGTTATATTGCTAATAGGAGACTTAATAAAGATGGAACATATTCTGGAGTAGAATATTATAGTAAGACAAAATAGTAAAAATATATTTGTTGAATGTTCTATTGATTGTGATAAAAATAGTGATACTGCAATAACTTTTTATAAAACTATTCAAAATAAATTTCATTATGCAATTACTGGAAACACTACTGCTGAAATAGTTTATCAAAGAATGGATTCTACAAAAGAAAATATTGGACTTACTACCTAGGAAAATTCACCTGATGGGAAGATTTTAAAATCTGATGTAATTATTGCCAAGAACTATTTAAATGAACAAAAATATAATAAAGTGTTGAAGCAATTGACATTGAAGGATTAGAAAAAAAAATAAAAAAATTGCCTACTTTTACTTGACACAAACACATTGGTTTGACGAACGATAGAGTGCTTTACAAAAAGTTTATTATTGTGATATATTATACATAAATTGTATTAGCAAAGAAAAAGTTACACCATTAAAAATGGAAGTTGATAAAATGGAAGAAATATTTAATATATACAAAAGGAATTTTCTATACATTAATAGAAAAGAAAAAACAATAAAAGAAATAATTAATAACCAAAATAATATTATATTTGAAAGAAGAAATGATAATAATGAACTTATTGCTTGTGCAATAGTAAATGATAATACAATTTTATTATTAGTGGTAGATAAGGAATATAGAAATAAAGGTTTAGGCAAAACTCTATTAAATGAATGTGAGAATGTAATCATCAAGAATGGATATAATCAAATAATTCTTGGTGTTGGATTTGATTATTTAATGCCAGGGGTTCCAACAAGTAAGAAATATACACATAGTGTTAACGAAAATCTAGATCCGTCAGTAGATAATATAGCTTCAACTTTTTTTGAAAACAGAGGATATACTCATTCATGGGGAAATTGTAATTGTTTTGACATGAAAATGAAGCTATCGGATTTCAATCAAAGTAAGAATTCAATAGGTGATACTATAAATGGAATTCAATATAGATGGGCTACTATTGAAGATTTAGAAAATATAATAGCATGTGCAGATGATGCTTGTCAGTATCAAGATGAAAAGTTTTCAAAGTACTATAAAAACACGAAATTATATAAAGATGATAATAACCAAAAAGTATTAGTAGCAGTTAATAATGATAAAATAGTAGGAACACTTATTGTATCAATTGAAACTGAAGATAAAGATTTAGGAAATGTTGGGTGTACTTGTGTTTCATACAAAGAAACTCATCAAAAGATTGGAACTACTATGGTAAGACTTGGAACTAAATATTTAAAAGATATAGGTTTAAAAAATGCTAGTTTAAGTTATACATATTCGGGATTAGATATTTTATATGGAAATTCAGGATATAAAATTAGTACATATTATTTTATGGGAGAAAAAGAAATAAAAAAATAAGGTTGTGATTAAAATGAAAAAATTAGTATTCATAAGTGCTGTTTCTGGCGTTGGGAAAAGCACTGCTTGTGAATATATTAAGAAGAATAATTTATTAGATGATTATGTGATATTTGATATAGATGATTTAGAAAACATTAATGATTATAATGAGAATACTTATAATTGTTTTTATGAAAATGCAATTAAAAAGGCAGTTACATTGTCAAAAGATAAAAATATTGTAATAGGTTCTTGCATTAATCCAAATGATATAGAAAAAATAAATATGCCAAATGAAATAGAATCATATATTAACATTCTTATAACTTGTTCTAATGAAGAATTGAGAAATAGATTGAAGGCAAGAGATGAAAGTAGGCAATGCAGTAGTGATGAGTATATTAAAGGGCAAATAGATTATCAACAGTATCTATTGAGAAATATAGAACTATATCAAATGCATGTAGATAATACAGAAGATGTTGTTGAAAATGTAACAAGAAAAATTACTAATTTTATAAAATATGGTGAAAAAATGATTATTTAATATAATTCAAAATATGATGAAGAGATAAAAGATTTATTAGTACAATTACAACAATATTTAGCTGATATGGATATAGAGAGCTATAACATTGTAGGAGATGAATATAGAGAAAAATATTTTGAAAAGACGTTAGAAGAAGTTAAAAAATGTAATGGTAAAATCTTATTGTATAAGAATAATGAGAAAATTGCAGGTTTAATAGTAGGAATAGTAAATAATGATGAAACAATTAGATATGATTTTAGAGCTCCTAAAAGAGGAAGAATAACTGAATTAGTTGTTGATAAAAAATATAGAGGAAAAGGAATAGGAAAAACATTACTTAATGAAATGAAAGAATATTTAATCTAATGGCTGCGAAAAAATATTAATTGCTGTATTTGGGTATAACGAAAGTGCAATAAGATTTTATAAAGAAAACGGATTTCATATTAGAATGATGGATATGATTGAAAATTAGAAAAAATATGTAAATTTTATGGGAAAAGGAATAGATTATATAAAGAAGGGGAATGACAAATGAAATATAAAGTATTAGAAGAAAAAGACATTGATTTTATGCAAAGTTTTATAGATGATGAAAATACAAAATATGAAAAAGAAAATCTTATTAGTTATATAAATGATAAAAATGCTTATGGATTTATTGCTAGAGATGAAAATAAAATTGTTGGATTTGCTTATGGATATACATTATTAAGGCCAGATGGAAAAATAGATTTTTATTTACATGCTATTGATATTATGGCAGAATTTCAAGGAAATGGATATGGAACAGAACTTATGAATTTTATAAAAGAATATGTAAAAGAAATGGGTTGTAGAAAAATGTTTCTAATAACAAATAAAAGCAATATTTCAGCTTGTAAATGTTATGAAAAAGCTGGAGGAGTTAATAATGCAGATGATGAAATAGTGTATGTATATAAATAATTCAAATTATAAGTAGGGGAATATATGAACAAAGAAGTATCAATGATAATTAAAAACATAAAAAAGAAAAACATTGATTATCGAGATATACCACTAGAATTAAGAGATAATAGAGATATTATAGAGGCTGAAAGAAAAGTTGGAATGAGATTTTTTTCTAGCAGAGGATATGATGTTATTTCAAATAGATTTTTTGTTGAAGAAAATATAATCGATTTTAGTGATAATAGTATATTAAGAACAATACCAACTACTTTTGAATCATTTGATGATTATTATGAGTTTTTAAAAGGTAGTATATACGAAAAATCTTGTTACTATCAATATCAATTTACGCAAAAACAGATTAAGGAATACAAAATAGATGTAAGTAAATTTAACAATAAAGCTCTTATTAATACTACTATTGCAGAAAATAATTTTAGTAAGGAATTATCAATAATAGATGAAGAATACAAAATATCAGAATTAAAAAAAGAGAAGAATAAACAATGGTTTAACAAGGTATTGGACTGCAAAAATTATATAGAGCTAAAAAAAGTATTGGATAATTTTGAAAAAAGTAAATATCATGAATATTATTTTGAAGATATTTTGAAATATCATCTTATAAAAAATAATCCACAAAAAGCATTTAAGATTTTTATGGATTCAATAAATAATGGAGAAGATTTAATAAGAAAAGAAAAAATGTGTTTATACTTTTCTCCACAAGAAGTATTAAACACCATTAACTACAAAAAGAATGTACGAGCTTCATCAACAATTAGTAGATATATGAAACAAATAAGGAACTTTGCAAGTAATATAGAAAACAATAATTATACTAAAGAAACAAAATATTGGTTTGATATAAGAACAAATTTCTATATAATTGAGGAAGCCTACAAAATAAATGGAGAAAACTGGTCCGTTATAATTAGAAAATACTTTTATGATATTAAGGAATTGAAACAATATTTGAATGATGATTTATCTAATTGGGATTTATCAAAAGCAGTCATAAATGAAGAAGATATCAAAGATTGTAAAACAAATGAAAATACTATATTACCACTAAAGGCTGCAGAAATATTATATACAGTAGATAAGTATTATGAATCAGAATATTTTTGGATTATACAAAAATGGACGGATCTGAATGGAAATACAATATTTGAAAGAAAAAATAAATTCAAATATTTTTTTAATTATATTTATTATTTGAACAATGATTTAAGTAATGCAGACCTGACTTTTTGCGATGGATTATCAAATTTGAAAGATATAAAAGAAATTAACTTTGAAAATGCTCATATTAGAAGTGAGATAATGGATAAATTAGGTTTGCAATACAAGAAAATAAATCCGCCTAATAATATTCTTTCGTTCGAAAATACAATAAAAAATGAAAAAGAAACACAATTAATATTAAATGAAACAAGAGAATTGTTGTCAAATGAATCTACGAATGATTACAACAACTACAAAAGAATTTCTTATGTTTCAGATATACATTTAATGCACAGGTTACAATATTGTAAATCTTTATTTGATATTGAATATACAATAAAAAACATTATTAAAAGTATATTGAAAGATAGCAGTAGAATTCTTTTAATTGGTGGGGATGTTTCATCTTGTTATGACTTTTACAAGGTATTTATCACAGAATTATCAAAAGAAGCTAAAAAGCATAATATAAAAGTTATATTTGTATTGGGAAATCATGAATTGTGGGATTTTGCTGGATATGATTTAAATGATATTATTGAAATGTATAGAAAGCTGATAATATCAAATAACATGTATTTTATACATAATAGTATGTTATATATCGAAGAAGAACAGTTTAAAGAAATTACAGAAGAAGAAGTTAATGATTTATCTTGTGATGAAATTAGAGAAAAATTGAAAAAAGCTAAATTGATAATTGGTGGAGGTACAGCATTTTCAGGATATAATAAAGAGTTTAATGCAAATGTTGGAATTTATAGAGCTACTTTGGATAGAGAACAAGAGATAAGTGAAACAGAGAAATTTGAAAAGATATATGATAAATTATCTATTTGTCTTGCAGATAAACATGTTATTATTTTCACGCATACACCTAAAAAGGATTGGTCAAAATCAAAAGAATATGTAAGAAACTGGGTTTATGTTAGTGGACATACTCATAGAAATTACTTTTATGATGATGGAGAATATAGAATATATGCAGATAGTCAATTAGGATATAGTTATAAAACAGCAGTTACTAAATATTTTTATATTGAGTATGATTATGATTTGTTTTCTGATTATAAAGATGGTATATATACTATAACTAAAAATGAATACAATGACTTTCATAGAGGAAAAAATATTATGATGGACTATAACAGAGATGGCGAGATATTTATATTAAAGAAGAATGGATATTATTGTTTTATAAAGCCATCTACAAGAGGTTTGTCTATATTAAATGGAGGAGCTTTAAAATCACTGGAAATAAAGGATATTAATTACTATTACGATAATATGGATAGTCAAATTGCACTAAATAAAGAGCCTTTAGAAAAATATACAAAATATCAAGAAGTTGTTGCTAATCAGGTTAAAGAAATTGGTGGTTCTGGAATAATACATGGATCAATTATAGATATTGATTTCTTTAATCATATATATGTTAATCCTTTTGATGGAACACTATCAGCATATTATGCCTTTGATATTATAGATAAGTTTATTTTCGCAAATATACCATCATTGTTAAAAGCTAATTGTCCTGTATTATATAAAAATTATCAAAAGAGGTTAGGAAATGTTGAATCTAATGCACTTATTGTAAAAGGTCAATCAACAGAAATTATATTAAAACCAACTTATTATCCAAGTACAGATATGTATAAGGCTTCAAGGAAAATAAAGAAAATGCAAAAACTTAATAATGGAATATTAACAGTGTGGCATGATGATTATAGAAGATTTTTTAATTAAGAAGATATAAAACTTCTTAATTAAAGAATTAGTAATCCGGGAGAAAAATTTTATAAAATGGAGATGGGAATATGGAAATTAAAGATTGTAATTATTGGACCAATATAAGAAATCAAGCAAGTGCAAATGAGGAATTAGTAAACTATATTGAAAATATAGAAAATATAAAAGATGATAATAAATATTTTGATATGCTTAATCAAAAAAGAGTTACAGATAAAAAAGAATGGTTAAAAGTACTAGACAATGAAGAAACAGATGATAATAGGGCATTAGATATATTGCTTTATTTATATGATTGTAAAAATTATACTTCAAATGGAAAAAAAATTGCTAAATATTTTAAGACTGATGTCGGAGCAATAAATAGTTATATAAAATCTTTTGGTAAGAGAATTATTGATTTACTAAATTTGGAGGAGCAGATATATAATGAAACTTCAAGCAGAAGATGGAATATTCCATTTACAACGGTGCCAGAGCTAAACACTAAAAATGTCTTTACTTGGAAATTAAGAAAAGAGTTAGTAGAGGCATTGGTCGAAAAATTTGATTTGATTCCAAAAGAAGATACCATAGATGAAAAAGTAAAAGAATTTATAGAAGAATATCCATATAATGATTATTGCAAAAGTATAGAAAAAGATATTGAAGCAAGAAAGTACTTCATAAACAAGTTTTCTTTAAGCAAAATAATGGATATGACATTAGATGAATTTGTAATAGGTAGAGCAGATATAGATGAAAAAGGCAGAGATTCATTTTGCTATTTAATTGAAAGAACTATGCAGGGATTAGGTGATATGAGAGGTTCTTTCGTTAGTAAATTTGGAGTATGGTATTCAAAAGATGAACAAGAATATAGATTTACAAAAAAATTTGGAGATAGTATAGAAAGTGCATTTAAAAAGTTAAAGCAAGAAATATGCTTCTTGTTAGTAAATGCTAATAATAACAATTACGAAGAAATAAAAAAATGTGGAATTGCTAATATTTTTAAAGGAAAAATATTGTCTACATACTTTCCTGAAAAGTATTTATGTATTTTTGACGAAGAAGATGTTGATAAATTCCTAAATGTTTTGGATATACAATATGATATACATCAAGTTGATACATTAGAAAAGAAAAAAGAATTATTAAAAAGGTTTAAAGATAATAATAATTTGTTAAAAGATTATTCAGATTATTACTTTGTTATATTCTTATATAGAACATTTAGAAATGAATTAAAAACAAAAAATACAATAGCTGGAGAAATAGATTATGATATAGAGTTTGTTAATTTTGATTATTTAAAAAGACACGAAGCTAATAAAAAGAATAATTATCGTTCAAGAGAAACAGATTATGAAAGAATAAATAGAAACAAAAAAAATATTGGAAATCGTGGAGAATATGCTGTTCTAAAAAATGAAATAAATAAGTTGAAAAAAATAGGATTAAACGAATTAGCAGAACAAGTATGTATATGCGATAATGATGCAATAGGATATGACATAAATTCATTTGATGAAAATGGAAATGAAATACATATAGAAGTTAAGACTAATAGTAGCAATAAGACTTATTTGGACTTTTATATAACAGATAATGAATTAAGACATTTAATTGAAGAAGAAAATTATTATATTTACTACTTATATAATATAAAAGGAAAACCAAAATGTCATATTATAAATAAAAAAGATATTCTAGAAAATAAAAAAGAGTTTTTTCAACCAGTTATCTATAAAGTAAACATTGATGTATTAGAGAAGAAATTATAATAGAAATTTAAAATCTATTTACTGATTATTTAATAATAATATAGTATGATATTTTTATGAAAAATATACCTAAAAAGGAGAGCTAAATATAGCTCTCCTTTTTAGCTAATTGAAGATTGGAACCCATAATCTAATTAATATGAAAATGTGTTTAGGTATTGATGATTTAGCAAACGATAGAGTACTTTATAAAAAAATTAATTATATTAGATTTGCAATCTGAAAAATATTTTGAAAACATATTGTCAAAAAATTTATTATATTATAGAATAAGGATGTTTTAGGATGCAAAGGAGGAACGAAATGCGATTTATAGGTAATAAAACCAACTTATTGAACGATATTTCAAATGTAATTAAAGATAATTGTGATGGAACAGAGAAAGTGTTTTGTGATATTTTTTCAGGGACAGCATCCGTTTCACGATTCTTTAAAAATAAATATACAATTATATCAAATGATTTATTATATTCTTCTTATATTTTACAAATGGGTACAATAGAAAATACTGAAACACCTACATTTGATAAGATAAGAAAAGTTTTAAATATAGAAGATGTATTTGATTATTTAGAAAATATTGATATATCAAAAGAAAAATTTAGTAAATTTATATATGATAATTATTCACCAAATGATAATTGCGAAAGAATGTATCTAACACCTGAAAATGCGTTAAGAATAGACTTTATTCGTAATAAAATAGAAGAATGGAAGAGTAAAGAATTAATAAACAAAAATGAATATTATTATTTATTAGCAGCACTAATTGAAGGAGTACCATTCGTTTCTAATATAACAGGTACTTATGGTGCCTACTTAAAACAATGGGATAAAAGAGCTTTTAAGAAATTTGAAATGATTAGATTAAATGTACTAGACAATAAATCCAATAACAGATGTTATAATAGAAATGCTAATGAATTAATTGATGAAATTAGTGGGGATATTTTATATTTAGATCCTCCATATAATGAGAGACAGTATTTACCAAACTATCATTTATTGGAAACAATAGCTAGATATGATAATCCAGAGATAAAGGGAAAAACAGGTATTAGAACGTACGATAATGAGAAATCTAATTATTGTATAAAGAATAAAGTTTATAATGAACTAAAAGAACTTATTAAAAAAGCTGATTTTAAGCATATTATTATAAGTTATAACCAAGATGGGATATTGAGTGAAGAAGATATTAAGAGTATTTTAGTTGAATTTGGAGATAAGAATACATATAAATTATATAAAATTCCATATAAGCAATATCAGAATAAATTAACAAAAAAATTAGATATACATTATGAATATTTATTTTATATTTCCAAAAAAAGAAAAGTTAAAAAAGAAAATATTTTTATAAATATTCCAATTTATAATTCAATGTTGGTAAATGAAGATAGTCCTCAATATAAATATAGTTCGGATGTTATGGCTAGAAAAAAGTTTTTGAAAAGTCCATTAAATTATATTGGAGGGAAATATAAATTATTACCACAATTAGTTAAATATTTTCCTAAAAATATAAACACATTTGTAGATTTATTTTCTGGAGGTTTTAATGTTGGAATTAATATAGATAGTAAAAAAACCATTTGCAATGATATTAATTCATTTATTATAGATTTATATAAAGAATTATATGATAAGCCAATAAATGATGTATTACACCATATTGAAAATAGAATAAAAGAATATGGGTTATCAAAGGAGAATGAAAAAGCCTTTAAAAACTTTAGAACATATTACAATAAAACAAAAAATCCAATAGATTTATATACTTTATCATGTTATTCATTTAATTATCAATTTAGATTTAATAATGATAGAGAATATAATAATCCGTTTGGAAGAAATCGAAGCCAGTTTTCTGACAATATGAGAAATAATTTAATATTATTTACACAAAAATTAAAAGATATGAATATTGAATTTTCATCAGAGCAATTTGATAAATTAAATTTACAAAAATTAACTGAAAATGATTTTGTTTATTGTGATCCACCATATCTTATAACAACAGGTTCATATAATGATGGAAATAGAGGCTTTAAAGATTGGAAAGAAGAAGAAGAATTAAAGTTATATGAAGTTTTAGATAATTTAGATAAAAAAAATGTGAAATTTGCATTATCCAATGTTATTGAGCATAAAGGAAAAGAAAATAAATTACTTAAAGAGTGGAGTAAAAAATATAAAGTTATTTATTTAACAAGTGATTATTCAAATTCAAGCTATAATACAACAAGAGAAAAAAGCATAGAAGTATTAGTTGTGAATTATTAGGGGGAATTTAAATTGATAGAATTAAGAAAAATGGAAAACCAAAATTTTAGAACTTTTGGTTGGGTACAAGATCCGAGTGATTTTGAATCACTAATCAGAGTTGTATCAATTTTTGATAATAAATCAGCAACTCATAAAGAATTAGTAGATGAAAAAATTGATAGATTAATTGAAGAAAGAGATGGAAAAAGTCATTTTTTAGATGTGCTAAATAGTACACCATTAAAGATAAAATATTCGGATTTGGTAGGAACTTCTTTTACACCTAGAGCTAGTGCTAGATGTAATGGTATAGTACAAGCCACAGTAAAAGGACAAGTAAGAGATTTTATTAGTGATTGGCCTGCAGATAATTTTGTTAGATGGGCACAAGCATTAGGATTTATTAAATATAATTATTTTGATGATTCATTTGAAATTACAGAAGAAGGATTAAAATTAACAGGTGCAAAATCAAATGAAGAAAAGGAAGAAATATTAGTAGATGCTCTTTTAAGTTATCCACCTGCAGTTAGGATTTTAAAATTGTTGTCAGATGGAAATGTGAAAACCAAATTTGAATTAGGAAAAAATTTAGGATTTATTGGTGAAGATGGGTTTACAAGTATTCCTCAAGATGTTTTAATAATGACATTAGCTACAACAGAAGATACAAAAGAAAAAAGTAAATTAAGAACTGATACAGAGGGTTCTTCAGATAAGTATGCTCGAATGATAGCAAAGTGGCTATCTAAACTTGGGTTATTAGTACAGGTTTCAAAAGAAATTGAACTAAATATTGGAGGAGAAAATTACAAAGAAAAAATTGGACAATCATATATGATTACAGCTAAAGGAATAAAAGCTTTAAATAAGGTTAGCGGAAAAAGTAAACACAAAAGAATAAGTAAAAATATATCATGGGAAATGCTCGCAACAAAGGGAACAGATAGAAACTATATCAGAACTAGAAAAGCACTAATAATAAAAAATTTAATTGAATGTAAAAATGGTTTAACATTAGAAGAAATTAGAAATAGACTAGAGTTAAATGCAGTATCTGAGTTATTTACTGTAATACAAGATGATTTATATGGATTAGTAAATATAGGATTAAATATAGAAAAAGTCGGTGAAAAATATTACCTTAATGATGAAATAAATGATTTTATAATTCCTATAATTGAAAATAGTGAAAAATCTGAATTTACGCAAGAAAAGGATAACTTAAGAGAAAAATTAGATACATTATCACATGAGTATTTATCATTAGTTGATTTAGCATTTGATAGCCAACAAAACAGATTATTTGAAATGAAGACGATAGAATTACTTACTAAAGAATGTAATTATAAAGGCTTACATTTAGGTGGGGCTAGAAGACCAGATGGAATAATTTATACTGAAAATGATAGTGAAAATTATGGGGTTATTATAGATACAAAAGCATATTCTAACGGATATAATTTACCAATATCACAGGTTGATGAAATGGTAAGATATGTTGAGGAAAATAACAAGAGAGAAAAAGAAAGAAATAGTAATGAATGGTGGAATGAATTTGGCAATGGTATAAATAAGTTTTACTTTTCGTTTATTTCTGGAAAATTTATTGGCAATATAGAAGAAAAACTACAAAGAATAACTATATTTACAAACGTATATGGTAATGCAATGACTATAATCACATTATTATATCTTGCTAACGAAATAAAAGCTAATAGACTGAAGAATGTGGATGTTGAGAAATATTTTGATAATAAAGTTTATTAAATTTTTTCAAAATTGTTTCAAATTTTTTTAAACATAAGCCCTAAATTTTATTAAAAGTTTAGGGCTTTTTTAGTAAAATTTTAAG
>OKRZ01001281.1_pt1 | contig 19793 bp, 12 predicted proteins | sample 1601141 | NCBI WGS metagenome assembly OKRZ01 (sample SAMEA3541524, study PRJEB24748) | human gut metagenome | biome: human gut; feature: human-associated habitat; material: faeces | place: China | collected 2012
ATGAAAGAAACATTTTATGTAACAACACCAATATACTATCCAAGCGGAAAATTCCACATAGGAACAGCATACTCAACAGTAGTAGCAGATGCACTAAAAAGATATAACAAATTAAAAGGAAAAGAATGTTTCATGTTAACAGGAACAGATGAACATGGACAAAAAATAGAAACAAAAGCCAAAGAAGCAGGAGAAACACCACAACAATACGTAGACAGAATGGCAGCAATGGCAAAAGAATTATGGGCAAAAATGGATATACAATATGACGACTTTATAAGAACAACAGACGAGAGACACGAAAAAGTAGTACAAAAAATATTTGACAAATTTATGGAACAAGGGGACATCTACAAAGGTGAATATGAAGGGCTTTACTGCATACCATGCGAAACATTTTTTACACCAACACAATTAGTTGATGGAAAATGTCCAGACTGTGGTAGAGAAGTAGTTCCAATGAAAGAAGAAGCATATTTCTTCAATATGAAAAAATATGCAGATAGACTTTTAAAATATTATGATGAACACCCAGATTTTGTTAAACCAGAATACAGAAAACAAGAAATGATAAACAACTTTATAAAACCAGGACTAGAAGACTTATGTGTAACAAGAACATCATTTGATTGGGGAATTAAAGTACCAAAAGATCCAAAACATGTAATATATGTATGGGTTGATGCATTAACAAATTACCTTACAGCATTAGGATACATGTCAGAAGATGAAACATTATTCAAAAAATTCTGGCCAGCAGATGTACAAGTTGTAGGAAAAGATATTGCAAGATTTCACTTGATATATTGGCCAATATTCTTAATGGCATTAGATTTACCATTACCAAAAACAATATTTGTTCATAACTGGATAACAATGAAAGACGGAAAAATGAGTAAATCAAAAGGAAACGTAATATATCCAGAAGACTTAATAGATAGATACGGACTAGATGCAACAAAATATTTCTTATTAAGAGAAATGCCAACATCACAAGACGGACTATTCTCACCAGAAGAATTTGTTGAAAGATATAATTTCGATTTATGTAATGATTTAAGCAACTTATTAAACAGAACAGTATCAATGGTCAATAAATATTTTGATGGACAAGTGCCAGAATATAATGGAACACCAAACGAAGTTGATGAAAGTTTAGAAAATGCATGTAAAGAGCAAATAGAAAAATTTGAAAAACTATTTGAAAACTTTGAAATTGCAAATTCAATTCAAGAAATTTGGACACTTGTATCAAGAACAAACAAGTATATTGATGAAACAATGCCATGGCAATTAGCCAAAGAAGAAGAAACAGAAAAATTAAAATCAGCAATGTATCATTTAATAGAAAATTTAAGAAAAATAGCAATATTAATAAAACCATTTATGAATGAAACAGCTGAAAATATATTAAGACAAATAGGAATCACAGATGAATCTTTAAAAACATGGGAAAGCCTAAAAGAATATGACAAAATAAAAAATACAAAAGTAATCGAAAAAGGTGAACCAATATTCATGAGACTAAATGCAGAAGAAGAAATTGAATATATAAAACAAGCAATGAAAAAATAAAAGAGGAATTTAAATGGGAATATTTCAAAACAAAGACCAATACGAAGGCTATAATATTTATAGCATGAAAAAATATGTTGATAAAAAAAGGATAACATTTATAGTAATAGCAATTATAGCCATTATTATAACATTATGCATGTCAATTTATTATCTAGTAGACACAACAAAAAGAGTAGAAAAATCAAAAGAGTTTGCAAAACAAATTATAGAATATAAGCAAAAACAACAGGAAGAAGAAAAACAAAAAGAGATAGAAAGACAAGCTAAAATTCCAAAATTAACAGAGCAAGGAAAAGAAAACTTGAAAAATATATATCATACAGACAAAAAAGTGGCATATCTAACATTTGATGACGGACCATCAAATAACACACATCAAATACTAGACATATTAAAGCAAAACAATATAAAAGCAACATTTTTTGTATTAGGAAGTCAAGTAGAAATATTTCCAGAAACAACAAACAGAATATATAATGAAGGCCACTATATAGCAAACCATGGATATTCACATAAATACTCAGAAATATATCAGTCACCAGAACAAGTTTTAAATGAATTTAATCAATGTAATCAAATTGTAGCAAAAACAATAAATGTGCCAGAATACAATTCACATTTATTTAGATTTCCAGGAGGTTCAGTAGGTGGTAAATATGCAGAACTAAAAAAACAGGCAATAACCTTATTAGAACAAAATGACATTTTACATATAGATTGGAACTCATTAACAGGAGATTCAGAAAAAGTAAATCCAACAGAAGAATATTTAATGGATAATTTACAAAAGACAACAGAAGGAAAAAATAGTTTAGTAATTTTAATGCATGATGCACAAGCAAAAAAAATAACAGCAGAAACATTACCAAAAGTAATAGAATATTTACAACAACAGGGATATTCATTTGAAAGTTTTTATGATATTATAAAATAGAAAAATTCAATTAAATATCAAATAAAGTTTAGTAATTGTGGAAGGAGATATAAAATTGCCTAGAAAAAAGAAAGAAATAATAGAAGGAATATCAGATAAACTTGAATATTTAGGGCTAGACTTAGACAAAATACCACAAAACTTAAAAAAATTTGAACCACTAGAATTCAGAGTTTCAAGATTTTATGATGAAAAACAATATAGACAATACAGATACATAGATGTAAAAGACATACAAATATTGTTATCACCAACAAATAGACTAACAGATTTAAATGAAAAATATCAAAAAGCAAGGCCATTGTGTGAATATTTAGACAACAAAAATGAAGAAAACTTAATAAAACATACAACATTTTTAAACATGCTAAAAAATGTAAGTATTGAAGAAATAGAAAATGTTGAAAATGAACAAACAAAGTTAAATAGAGAAATTCCATTCAAAGTAAAATTCCAAGGAAACTATTTATGGCAAATATATTACTCAGAAAATACAGACAAATATTTTATGATAGTACCAACAGAAGACACAGATTACTCAACATTTTTCTATTTATTAAAAAGACAAATAGAAAACAAAAGAGTAGGAAAAGTATTTGTGCCAGTAAGCAATGTAAAATATTCAAATAAATATTTAAAAAAATCTGAGTTTGAAGATATAGAAAACTATTTATGGTTATTTACAAAAGACTGGCCATTAATATATGAAGTATATGACAAGAAAAATGAAATGACTGTTCAAATTATTGGAGAAACAAATGTATATGAAAAAATAAAAACTACATACAAAATCCAATTAAATAATGAAGCAGAAGCAAGTGAATTTTATAAACTTGTAAAAGCACTATTTATATTACAAACAGAAATACCAAATTATTATAACTTTGAAACAAACATAAACAATGAAGGAAAACTAGAATTCTACTTAGATGACCAAAAAATAGAATACAAACATATGGTAGAATTTATAAGGGAACAATATAAAATAGGATTAAAAAGAAGAAAAGAAGTAAAAAGTAAAATCAGAGCATATAATAAAAGAATAAAAAAATTACAAGAATTAGTAGCAACACAAGAAATCGAATATTTAGCAAAAGAAAAGCAAATATCAACATTTTTAGAGTGCAAAAAATCATTTTTTGGAAAAGTAAAATACTATTTCAAATATAGCAAAAAAAGCAATAAAGGCATAAAAACAGAGGTAGAAGAAGAAATAGTAGAAGAAAATCAACAAGCAGAACCAGTACAAACATCTGAGCCAACAAAAAGAGAGAAGAAAAGAATACCAATAAAAAAAATATATACACTAGAAGAATTAATAACAAGCTACAAAGAATTAGAAGAGCTAGAAAATCAGATGAAAAATCTTTTAATGGATATAAATGCTCTAAAACTAAAAACTAAAAACTTAGCTAAAAAAATAGAAAATGCATCAAAATACATTGAAGAAATAGATAGCCATAAAAAAAGCATATTTGAATTCTGGAAATACAGTAATAAAGACGAAATAGATGTCTTACCAGAAGGAGAACAAGAAGAAGTAAATGTAATAAAAAGAATAGAAAAAACATTTAATTACGAAGACGACATAGAAGAATTTGGAAAGAAATTAGACAAAATTCAAAGAAAAAATTTAACAAAGGAAGATACAGACAGTATTTATATTGCAACAACAAATCTAGTTGAAGTATTAAACAAAATAAAAACAAACAATATACTTCCAGAAGAAATAGAAAAGAGTTTAAAAGATTTAAAAGCAGAAGCAAAAGAACTAAAATCTTTAGACGAAGAAGAGTATGACATATTTGGAAATGTTATACAAGATACTACAAAAATAAGAAAAATAAACAATAAAAAGCATAGAGAATTACCAAAAGACAAATTTAATATATTGGAAGTAAATAAAAACACTAAACAAATAGGATTTAAATTAGTTTTGCAATCAATAATACAAAATATAACAAAAGCACTAGAAAAAGGTGTAATACCAGAATCATTGCCTGTATACAAGGCAATTAACGAAAACATTTTGAATAATAAAGGAATAAATGTATTTAATATAAATCCAGAAAATGAAATGAAAGAAGCCTCTATGGCATATGGAAATAATATAAATTTATACAAGCTTCACATTAAAGAGGGGACAAAAGGAATAGGATTTACAAATATAATTTTCTATGATAATCAAAATAAGACATTACCAGTTGGAATGGACCTTTCAACTAAAATGATTATTGATACTTCAAAATTACATTTAAGAATGTTGGATCAGAAATCTTTTAATATTATGAGTTTTGATAATGAACAAGATGATTTTTCAGATTTTGAGATTAAAAAGGTTACGGTTTTTGATTATGAGATTGTTGATCTAGCAGATTTAGAACAAGAAGATAATGAAAATTAATTTTGTAATTAATTATAACAAAAATGCAAATTTAAAAAAATTTGCATTTTTTATTTGGTTTTACTAGACTTTTAATTAAATATATGTTAATATAATTAAGCAAAAAGCTTATACAATTTAACAAATATTTATGCCGATGTGGCGGAATTGGTAGACGCACACGACTCAAAATCGTGCGGGAAACCATGTGGGTTCGAGTCCCACCATCGGTACCAATCATTTTAGAAATATATTTGACATTTTATATTTATCTGTGTATAATAAATATAGGAAATGAATAACCGCAGTGAATGCGGTTACCACTACATAAAAGTATAACAACACATTCGCAATATTGGCATAGTGGAATGTGTTGTTATTTTTATTCCTTATCTATAATTGAATTTACATATTTTATGTATAAAATCGTTAATAAGGTTACGTTTATTGTTGCTGATACCATTAAGGCATATATTAAAAAAAGTATAAAACCCATAAACACCACCTCACTTTCTGATAACAAAAGTTATCGAGTGCAGTGGCAACACATATCTACTACTATGTTCATTTCCTATGTCAGCTAGTATAACATAGAATTTAAAATAAATCAATATAAAAGAAACAAATTTTCGTTAAAAAATATAAAAAGAAGTTTTTATAAAGAATACATCTCTAACAATCCAACAGAGATGTGTTTTTTTCGTTGTCTAATTTTCTCATCGTAACAACCAATGCTACAAATAAGGCAATAGCCACAACAGTTACTATTGCAAGTTCAATAAAAAGTATGTATATAAAAAGTAAATAAACTTGTTCTAATAACCATAACAAAACGAAAAAAGTTCTGTATATTTATACAGCAATTAATTTGCTTAATATCAACAATAGATTATCTGATATAACAAAAAAGCTTTATAAAACCAAAAAAACACATAAGTCTATTAAATATAAAAAACAAAAAGAATATTCGAAAATGAATATTCTTTTTATTTTTTGGAAATATTTAAAACAAAAGAAAAAATAAAGAAAAAACAAAATAACAAAATTTGATATAAAAATGAGACAAAAAAACATGGTCCCACATGTCTCAAAGGAGGAAAAACATGATATACACAATAACATTCAATCCAGCACTAGACTATGTAATAGAAATACAAAATCTTAAAGTTGGAAAAATAAATAAAAGTCAAAATGAATACATTTTTCCAGGAGGAAAAGGAATAAATGTATCAATAGTATTAAAAACATTAGGACAAGAAACAACAGCAATGGGCTTCATATCAGGTTTTGTAGGACAAGAAATAGAAAAACAAATACAAAAATATGGAGTAAAAACAGATTTTATAAAAATAGAAAACGATAATTCAAGAATAAATATAAAAATATTAGAAGAAACTCAAGAGACTGCAATAAATGCAAAAGGACCGTATATTGAAGAAAAAAATCTTGAATTATTATATAAAAAATTGGAAAGAATAGAAGATAAAGATATTTTAGTATTGTCAGGAAGTGTACCAAATGGTATATCAAACGATATATATGAAGCAATTTGCCAAAAACTAAAAAATAAAAATATTAAAATTGTAGTTGATTCAACAGGAGAACTATTACTAAAAACACTTAAATATAAACCATATTTACTAAAACCAAATCAACAAGAATTAGAAGAAATTTTTAATATCAAAATAGAAAGTCAAAATCAAGCATTAGAATATGCTAAAAAATTACAAGAAAAAGGAGCTCAAAATGTTATTGTTTCATTAGGGAGTAAAGGAGCAGTACTTTTAGATGAAAATGGGTATTCATATAAAATTAATGCACTCAATGTAGAAAAGGCAATAAATACTGTTGGTGCAGGAGATTCAATGGTTGCTGGTTTTTTAGCAGGACATGAGATGTTTAATAATTATGAGAAAGCACTTCAAATGGGTGTAGCAGCCGCAACTGCAACAACAAATTCTATTTTTTTAGCTACCAAAGAAAAAATTGAAGAAAACCTTAAAAATTTTAAATAAAAAATATTTATAAGAAAACTAAAAAAATAAGTACAAAAAATTTAAAAATGAACAAATTTTGTACTTTTAGAAAGGAATAAAAAAGTTATGAAAATTACAGATTTGCTTACAAAAGAAGCAATAGACTTAGACGTAAAAGCATCAAACAAAAAAGAGGTAATAGAAAAAGCTGTAGAATTAATGCAAAACAATGGAAATATAAACAACAAAGATGAATATTTAAAATTAGTAATGAAAAGAGAAGAAGAAGGCTCAACAGGCGTTGGAGAAGAAATAGCCATACCACATGGAAAAGGAGAAAGTATATCAGAACCAGGACTTGCAGCAATGGTAATACCAGAAGGAGTAGATTTTGATTCATTAGATGGAAAACCAATAAAACTACTATTTTTAATTGCAGCACCAAATAGTAAAGATAATTTACATCTTGAAGTCTTAAGCCGTTTATCAGCTTTATTAATGGATGAAAAATTTAGAAAAAAATTATTAAATGCAAAGACAAAAGAAGAGTTTCTAAAAATAATAGATGAAGCAGATGAAGAAAAAACAAAAAGATCAAATAATAATATTACTGAAAATAATAATAGCTCAGAAAAAAACAATAAAACACAAATCAATGAAACAGAAAAAAACAAAGGCTATGAACTACTAGGAATAACAGGATGTCCAACAGGAATAGCACATACTTACATGGCAGCAGAAAGCCTAGAACAAATGGGAAAAGAGCTAGGACACCCAATAAAGGTAGAAACACAAGGTCAATCTGGAGTAAAAAACGAACTTACAGAAGAAGAAATCAGAAATGCAAAAGCAATAATAATAGCAGCAGACGTCAAAGTTGATTTATCAAGATTTGATGGAAAAAGAATAATAAGAGCAGGAGTTTCAGATGGAATTAGAAAACCAAAAGAATTAATAGAAAAAGCCATAAATGAAGAAAATAAAATACCAATATATCACCATGAAGGAAATAAAAGAGAAAAAGTAGAACTAGACAAGCCAAAAGGAAATATATACAACCACCTAATGAATGGTGTAACTCATATGTTACCATTTGTAGTAGGTGGAGGAATTTTAATAGCAATAGCATTTTTATTAGATGACTACTCAATAAACCCATCAAATTTTGGTATGAATACACCAGTTGCAGCATTTTTTAAAACAGTAGGTGGAATGGCATTTGACTTTATGCTAGTAATATTATCTGGATATATAGCAATGAGTATTGCAGACAGACCAGGATTAGTAGTTGGTTTTGTAGGTGGAGCATTAAGTAAAGCAGGAACAACATTTACATCACTAGGAAATCCAGAAGAAGTATTAGTAAGTTCAGGATTTTTAGGGGCATTGCTAGCAGGTTTTATAGGTGGATATGTAGTACTATTTTTGAAAAAATTATTTAGCTTTATGCCAAAAAGCCTTGAAGGAATAAGAACAATTTTAATTTATCCGGTTGCAGGAGTATTACTAATTGGATTAATAATGTTATTAATAAATCCATTTGTATCAGCAATCAACACAGGATTAAACAATTTCTTATCATCAATGAGTGAAGTGAACAAAGTAATATTAGGAGCAATACTTGCAGGAATGATGTCAGTTGACTTAGGTGGACCTGTTAACAAGGCTGCATATACATTTGGAACAGGAATGTTAGCAGAAGGACATTACGAAATAATGGCAGCAGTTATGATAGGAGGAATGGTAGCACCACTTGCAATAGCACTTTTAGCAACATTCTTTCCAAAAAAATTACCAAAAAAAGAAAGACAAGCAGGCTTATTAAATTATGTAATGGGACTATCTTTTATATCAGAAGGAGCAATACCATTTGCATCAGCAGATCCAATTCGTGTATTACCATCATGTATAGTAGGATCAGCAGTTTCAGGAGCATTATCTATGGTATTTAACTGTACATTAATGGCACCACATGGAGGAATTTTCGTATTACCATTAATAGGAAATTGGTTCTGGTATGTTGTAGCACTTGCAATTGGATCAGTTATAGCAATGGGAATTATGGCAGCATTAAAGAAAAATGTTTGGGAAAAATAATCTAAAGAAAGAGGGTAATAAAATGAAAAAAGCAAATATAGTCATAGAAAATGAAACAGGACTTCATGCAAGACCTGCAACAGAACTTGCAAAACTTGCAATGAAATATAAATGTAGCATAAATTTAATTGTAAATGGAAAATTAATAGATGCTAAGTCACCGCTTATGATTATGTCAGCAGGTATTAAATATAAAACCGAATTAGAGATTATATGTGACGGAGAAAATGAAGACAAGGCATTAGAAGAAGTTAAAAGTTTTTTAGAAAATAATATTGGATAATATATTTAGAAAGAAGGTAATTATATGCTTGTTGGAAAAGGAATTTCAGAAGGAATAGGACTTGGAAAAGTAGTAATTTTAAAAGAAAACGAAATAAAAATAGAAAAGCAAAAAATTAAAGATACCTCAGCAGAAAAACAAAAAATTCATAATGCAATAAAAAAAGTCGAAAGTGAAATAGAAAATTTAATCCAAAACATCTCAGGAACAGAAAAAGAAATAATGCAAGCATATTTAATGATATTACAAGACCCAAGCCTAATAGAAGAAACAATCAAAATAATAGAACAAGAAAAATGTAATAGCTCATATGCCGTAGAAATAGGGCTAAACAAGATAATAAAAACATTTGAAGAAATGGACGATCCATACATGTCTGCAAGAAGTAGAGACATAGAAGATATGAAAAAAAGAATATTATCAAAATTATTGAAATTACAAGAAGTAGATTTATCAAACTTACCACAAAATACCATATTAGTAGCAAAAGAACTAGCAACATCAGACACAGCAAGATTAAATTTAAAAAATGTATCTGGAATTATCACAGAAATAGGTGGAGTAAATTCACATATGGCAATAATGGCAAGAACACATGAAATTCCAGCAATAGTAGGAATAAAGCATATTTTTGAAAACATAAAAGAAAATGACTATATAGCATTAAATGGAACAACAGGAGAAATATATTTAAATCCAACAGAAACAGAAAAGGAAGAATTAAAACAAAGAAAAGAAAAACAAAAACAAGAAAAACAAGAATTAGAAAAATATAAAAATCAAAAGGCAATAACAAAAGATGGACATCAAGTTGAATTATTGGCAAATATCGGAAGAGAACAAGATATACCAATTATATTAGAAAATACAGCAGAAGGAGTAGGACTATTAAGAAGTGAATTTTTATATATGGATGCAAAAGATTTTCCAACAGAAGAAGAACAATTTAAAGTATACAAAAAAATAGCTGAAAATTTGGAAAACAAAACAGTAGTAATAAGAACTTTAGATATTGGTGGAGACAAAGATTTAAAATATATGAAACTTCCAAAAGAAGAAAATCCATTTTTAGGGTATAGAGCAATACGAGTCTGCTTAGATAATATAGATTTGTTTAAAGTACAATTAAGAGCAATACTAAGAGCAAGTGCATATGGAGAAATATCAATAATGCTTCCAATGATTTCATCAATTGAAGAATTACGAAAATCAAAAGAAATTATAGAAGAAGTAAAAAAAGATTTAAAAGCAAAAAGAATAAAATATAATGAAAATATAAAAATAGGTATTATGATAGAAATACCATCTTCTGCAATAATGGCAGAAGAATTTGCAAAAGAGTGTGACTTTTTTAGTATAGGAACAAATGACCTAATTCAATATACAATTGCAGTTGAAAGAGGTAATGAAAAAGTAGCAAATTTATATACACATTTTAATCCAGCAGTAATACGTCTAATAAAATCAGCAATAGATGGAGCACATAAAAATGAAATTTTATGTGGTATGTGTGGAGAAGCGGCAGGTGACATCAAATTTATTCCACTTTTAATAGGACTAGGCCTTGATGAATTTTCTATGAATGCAAATAAAATTTTAAAAGCAAGAAAATTAATAACAAGTTTAGATTATAGTAAGTGTCAAATATTAGCAGAGGAAATATTAAAGTTAGTTTCTACTCAAGAAGTAAAAGAAAAATTAGAAAAGTTTTTAGATAAATAATAGAATTCATAAGCTCAAAATTAAAGCATATATTTTAATAAAATATTTAAGGTGGTGAGCTTGTGAAAAATACATACACAATAGCACTAGCAGGAAATCCTAATGTTGGAAAATCAACAATATTTAATAATCTAACCGGAATGCACCAACACACAGGAAATTGGACAGGAAAAACAGTAGCAAATGCAACAGGAAAGTCAATAATTAAAGGAATAGAATTCACTTTTGTAGATATTCCTGGTACATATTCAATAATGTCAAACTCAGAAGAAGAAGAAATTGCAAGAGATTATATATGTTTTGGAAATCCAGATGCAACGGTAATTGTAGTTGATAGTACATGTTTGGAAAGAAATTTAAATTTAGTATTTCAAATTATGGAAATAACAGATAATATAATAGTTTGTGTAAATTTATTAGATGAAGCGGAAAAGAAAAAAATAAAAGTAAATTTAAAAAAGTTAGAAGAATTATTAGGAGTGCCTGTTGTTGGAACTATTGCAAGGGATAAAAATACGTTAGAAAATTTAAAAGATACAATATATAAAGTTTGCGAAGGTGAAATAAAACCATGTGCAAAAGAAGTTAAATATATGCCAGAAATAGAACAAAATATAACAGTATTGTCAAGAAAAATAGAAGATGAAAAAAACAGAGAGAAAAGAAGTGTTCAAAATAAATTATTAATAGAAGAAAAAGAAATTTCAAAAAAAATGTATAGATGGATTGCAATTAAGCTCATAGATGGAGAAGAAAAAATATTAAAATCAATTACAGAAAATTTTGAACTAGATTTAGAAGAACAAGAAATTAAACAGTCATTAGAAGAAGCAAAACAAAAACTAGAAAAAAGAAAAATTACTTCAAAAAATTTTAAAGACAAAATTGTATCAGATATTATGAAAAGAGCAGAAGATGTAACAAAAGAAGTATGTACTTTTGAAAATACAGATTATAAAGAAAAGGATAGAAAAATAGATAAAATATTAACATCCAAAACATTTGGAATACCAATAATGATATTATTTTTAGGAATAATATTTTGGATAACAATAGTTGGAGCAAATTATCCATCAGAAATATTATTTAATATCTTTAACTGGATACAGGATAAATTAATTGCATTAGCAAAATACATACATTGTCCAACATGGATTTCAAACTTGTTAATAAATGGAATATATCAAACATTAACATGGATTATTGCTGTAATGTTACCACCAATGGCAATATTTTTTCCATTATTTACAATATTAGAAGATTTAGGCTATCTTCCAAGAATAGCATTTAATATGGATGGATTTTTTAAAAAAGCATGTTGTAGTGGAAAACAAATGATAACAATGTGCATGGGATTTGGATGTAATGCATGTGGAGTAACAGGATGCCGAATTATAGATTCGCCAAGAGAAAGATTAATTGCAATAATAACAAACAATTTTGTACCATGTAATGGACGATTTCCATTTTTAATAACAATAGCAACAATTTTTATAGCAGGAGCATTTGCAGGTAGTAATAAAATTTTAGCATCTATATTATCAACATTAGCAGTAGTTGTTGTTATAATATTTGGAATATTTTTAACATTAATAATATCAAAGATTTTATCTAAAACAATTTTAAAGGGAATGCCATCATCAATGATATTAGAATTACCACCATATAGAAAACCACAATTTGGAAAAATATTAGTACGTTCAATATTTGATAGAACATTATTTGTTCTAGGAAGAGCAATATCAGTTGCAGCCCCAGCAGGACTTGTTATATGGTTACTTGCAAATATAGGAATTGATGGAAAAAGCCTATTATCCATAATTGCAAATTTCTTAAATCCTTTTGCTCAATTAATGGGATTAGATGGATATATTTTAACAGCATTTATTTTAGGAATTCCAGCAAATGAGATAGTATTACCAATAATATTAATGTGCTATTTAAAAGGTGGAGCATTAGTAAATATAGAAGACACTGTACAAATAGGTCAGATTCTAATTCAAAATGGATGGACGATGCTTACTGCAATAAATGTAATGTTTTTTACGATTTTACATTTTCCATGTGCTACCACATTATTAACTATAAAAAAAGAAACAGGAAGTTGGAAATGGACTTTAATTTCATTTATAATTCCAACAGTTTGTGGAATTATTTTATGTATGGCAACCAATTTAGTTTATAATGTATTAATAGTTTTATAAAAATTTAAGAAAAAATAACAAAATTTACAAAAAAATCATGCAAATACTTCCATTTTTAAAAAATGTATGCTATAATAATTATGTTAATTAAATAAAATTAAATGGGGGTTTAAAAATGAAAAATTTAAAAAACATTTTAAGCATAATATTAGTAGCAATAATAATGCTAACAGCAACAAGTACAATGGCTTACACAGGAACAGGTGATACAAATGATGATATTTTAATTTTAGACACTATGACAAATGGAAAGGGATTAATAGATATTGCAAGAGGCGTAGCAGGTTACAAATTATATTATCAAGCAAATGAATTAAACAATGATACATACAAACAAATAAAACAAATAAAAGATAGGTTAAGAGTAATTCAAGCATTTAATATTTATGAACTAACAAAATCAGATTCAGATTATAATGAATATTATTCATCACAAATGAATTATAAAAATTTGTATGGAAAAACTGTAGAAGATTGGACAGAAGAAACAATAAATGAAGACTTATCAACAATAAAAAGTTTGTTACCAAATTACACAGATTCATGGAAACAAACTACAGATAATAGCTTCGATATAGATTTATCAAGTTTTACCGGAACTAAAGATTTTGTAGTGTGGGTTCAATTAGAAAAACAAGATGGAACAAAAGCATATGATGCCGAAATATTTGAATTAACAGGAACAAAACAAGAAACAACAAATAACAACGGTTCAAACAACAATGGAAATAGTGGAACAAATAATAATGGTTCAAGTAACAACGGAAACAGTGGAACAAATAATAATGGTTCAAACAACAACGGAAACAGTGGAACAAATAATAATGGTTCAAACAACAACGGAAACAGTGGAACAAATAATAATGGTTCAAGCAACAATGGAAACAGTGGAACAAATAATAATGGTTCAAACAACAACGGAAACAGTGGAACAAATAATAATGGTTCAAGCAACAATGGAAACAGTGGAACAAATAATAATGGCTCAAGCAACAACGGAAACAGTGGAACAAATAATAATGGTTCAAGCAACAATGGAAATAGTGGAACAAATAACAATGGAACATCAATAGATGGAAAAAATAATAGTAAAGATACTAGCACAAAAAGTAGTAGTTCAACAGGAGACAAAACAACATCTTCAAGCAAACTTCCATATGCTGGTATGGCAAAAGGAACAACAATAGTTGCAATATTAGTAGCAATTGCAGGAGCAGTAGTTTCTTATATTAAATATAGAAAATTAAATTAATATATAAAAAACATTAGCTAATAATAGTTAATGTTTTTTTAGATTTAAAAAATATCGTAGTTAATATTTAGTAAAATTTGATTTTTAATACAAATTATGGTATAATAGTTATGTAAAGGATTAACATGACTCTAGTTTATAGAGCTTAATCCTAAAGAATTTGGAACATTGAAAACTGAACAAACATCATAAGGAGGAAAAAATCATGATGAAAACAACACGGAAAAACAAATTTTTAGCAACATTATTATTAGTTGCAGTACTTCTGACAACACTTCCAGCAACAGCATTTGCGGGAACGATTACCAAAGGCGACAAAACACTTTCAATTACAGATGGGCAAGCCGTTTTGACAGTTAATGGAAGTGACTATAAGTTAACAAAGTATTTTGTTACTACGGATGGAGTAATTGATGACATTGGTACAGTTTACTTAACAGTAAAAGGAGGATACTTATATTTCTATAGTTACAAATATCAGGGGAAAAATGTTGATTTGACATTACTTGCATCTAAAGTAACAGTTTTAACAAAAAGTGGATATGGAACAGAAAGTGGACATTACAACTTCCTCACAGAGGAAGAAGTAAAATCCAAATTAGGTATCAACAATAGTAGTAATAATGGCAGCAACAATAATAACAGCGGAAACAATAGCAGCAACAATAACAACACTACTAGCACAGGGGTATATGCAGTCGGCAACAATACCGTACTTTATAATGATGGAACAAAAACATACATTTTAAGTCAGGGGCAGGTTGTAGACGAAGTTTGGAATATTGACAAAGTTGCATATATTCGGTTTGTAAATGGTGACATTAAAAAATGGGACTATGATAAACAGAAAAACGAGACAACTGTAAAGTTGAATCTGGTTGCAACAGGTACAAAGGCATTGGCAAAGAGTAATGGAAAAGTTACAGGGTATTATGATGTAAATGGACAGTTAAAGGATTTTAGCAGCACATCAACACCTACAACAGTAAATGTTACAAAATTTCCAACTTTGTATAATAATCAAGCAATACTGAATATTATGGAAAATGGTAAAATCACAAAACAATATATTTTGTCTAGTGGTAAATTACTTGCAGACTGGATGTACAATGATGCAAATGGTACCACATATGTAAAGTATCAAGATGGTAGCATGAAAATTTGGAATTATGATTTGCAAAAATCAGAAAACAAAGTAAATATGATACCATTAGCAACAAAGGTAAAAGATCCAATTGTATCAAATGGCAAAATTATTGGTTACACAACAGAAAACAGTTCAATAATGCAGCCAATTTGGACTTTGGACCAGGTTAAAGTTGCAGTAGCATTAAATGCATCAAATAATAATACTGCTAACAATACTAACAGCACTGCCAATACTACTACCAATATCTCAAAGGAAAAATACAAGGTAAGCCATAAGAGTGGTTCTGCATGGTATTACTTGAGAAATTCTAAAGGTAAAGTTGTAGATAAGTACAAATATTCCAAAGGTAAGGTACATTATCATGGTTGGAAGTTTTCAGTGAAACAAGTTTGGTTTAATGAAAAGGGGAACCTTATCATTAGAGGAACTAAAGTCACTAAAGTTGTAAATAGAAATACAATGCAACTAAAAACTATTTCCAAGATCACCAAGAGTGTAGAAACGGAGAATGGATTTGCCAAATGGCTTACAAAGACAAACGGCAAACAAGTCAATCTAGCCAAATACTAAACAATAGTTTCAAATTCTTTAAAAAGGGCTCTAATTGAGTCACACCAAAAAACCAGTTCGAAAGAGCTGGTTTTTTGGTATTATATTATAAATATATTGTTATAGTTTAGTAAGAATATGTCAGAATTTGTCGAACGATTTTTCTTGACATTCTCAATAAATGCATGTTAATATATATCCATACAATCTACATAAAACCATAACAAAAATAAACAACGGAGGTGAAAATATACAAAAATTAATATAATAATTTGTTTCAAAAAATTTTATCAATTAATTTAATTATAATCAAAAAAGAGATAATTTTATAAATCACACAAAATCTATAAAAATCCATTTATCAATAAAAAATATAATTTAAAGAGGAAAAGAAGACTTGAAAAAAGATAGAAAATAATGTATTATATTACCAGAAGAGAGATTCAAAATTTTCTATATAATACCTTTGAAGCAAAGCAAGGAAGGAATGTAATATATGAGAACTAAATACTTTAAATATATATTTATTATGTTTGCAATAGCAATAATGATATTTGCAATAGTGAAAATAAAAAAAGATGAGCAAAAAAAAGAAAATACAACAAATGAGCCAAAACAAGAAGAAGTTCAAGAAGTAAAAGAATTAAAATTGGGAGTAGCATCATTTGATAGCATAAATCCAATATTAAGTAAAAATAAAAATGTACAAGACGTTTCAAAAATAATTTTTGAGCCATTAATGACATTAACAAAAGACTACAAATTAGAGTCATGTTTAGCAAAAGAATGGGCAAAGCAAAATGAAACAGTATATATAATAAAATTAAGAGATGATAAAAAATGGTCTGATGGGCAAAAATTCACAGCAGATGATGTGAAATTTACAATAGACAGATTGAAAGATTCAGATACAATATATTCAGCAAATGTTGCACATGTAATAACTGTAGAAGTGGTTGATTCTGTAACTGTAAGAATAACTTTAGACCAAGAAGTTCCATTTTTTGAGTATAACCTAACATTCCCAATATTATCAAACAATTATTATAGTGATAAAGAGTTCACAGCAGATATAGTACCAGTGGGCACTGGAATGTATAAAGTAAGTGATGTTCAAGATTCAGCATTAATTTTAACTAAAAACGAATATTATCCTGATGTAGATAAATTAAAATTAGATAAAATAACAATATCAACATATTCAAGTGTAGGAGAGTTATACAATTCATTTAAAACAGGAAGTGTAGATTTAGTAAGCACCCAAAATAGTAACTTAAAAGAATATATAGGAACAATAGGGTATCAAGCAAAAGAAATGAAAGGAAGAGAACATGATTTTATTGCATTCAATACACAAAAAGACCTGTTATCACAATTAAATGTAAGAAAAGCAATATGTTATTCAATAGACAAGTCTAATATTGTTTCGAGTGTATATTCGGACCAATACTATACTTCAAGTTTTCCATTAGATTATGGAACATGGATATATCAAGAACAAGATGCAAGTGCAGGATATAATTTAGAACAAGCAAAACAGATATTAGTAGATGATGGGTGGAATTATAAAAACAAATATTGGCAAAAAATAGTAAATTATAGAACAAAAAGAATTACACTAAATTTTGTTGTTAAAGCAAGTGACACAAATAAAGTAGCAGTTGCACAAAACATAAAAACACAATTAGAAAATCAAGGATTTAGAATAAATTTAATAAAGGCAAATGAGAACCAATATCAAAGTTATTTAACAAATAAAAATTATGATATGATTTTATGTAGCATGAACTTATCAATAAGCCCAGACTTATCAACATTTTTCGGAGACAACAATTTAGCAAATTACTCTAATGAAGAAGTTAACAATATAATGAATGAAGTGAAAAACTCAACAGATGACGAAAAATTAAAACAAGATTATAAAAGATTAGGAGAAATTTACAAAAGTGAAATGCCATATTTAAGTTTATATAATAATAAATATACAGTTGCATATAGTACAGGACTAGCTGGAACTATAGAGCCAAACTGGTTTTATCAATTTTATAATATAAAAGATTGGCATAAATAAAAAATTTTAAAAAATGTATTGACAAAAACAAGTGTTTAGTGATATAAAGTAGATATCAAACAAAAGTTCAATATTTTAAGGAGGAAATAACAATGTCAGAAAATACAGAAAAGAAAAAAGCTCTAGAAGCAGCAATGAGCCAAATAGAAAAACAATTCGGAAAAGGTTCAGTAATGAAACTTGGAGAATTTAAAGCAATGGAAATAGAAGCAATTCCAACAGGAGCATTAAGCCTTGATATGGCTTTAGGTATAGGTGGAGTTCCTAGAGGAAGAATTATAGAAGTATTTGGACCTGAATCATCAGGAAAAACAACACTAGCACTACATGTTGTAGCAGAAGCACAAAAAATGGGAGGAGAAGCAGCATTTATAGATGCAGAACATGCATTAGACCCAGTATATGCAAAAAAATTAGGTGTAGATATAGATAATTTAATAGTATCACAACCAGATACAGGAGAACAAGCTCTTGAAATAACAGAAAGTTTAATAAGAAGTGGAGCATTAGATGTAATAGTAGTAGACTCTGTTGCAGCATTAGTTCCAAAAGCAGAAATTGATGGAGACATGGGAGATTCTCATATGGGACTTCAAGCAAGATTAATGTCACAAGCATTAAGAAAATTAGCTGGAGCTATTAATAAAACAAAAACAGTACTAATATTTATAAACCAATTAAGAGAAAAAATAGGAGTAATGTTTGGAAATCCAGAGACAACAACAGGTGGTAGAGCATTAAAATTCTATGCATCAGTAAGACTTGATATAAGAAAAATAGAAAACATCAAACAAGATGGTGAAGTTAAAGGAAACAGAGTTAGAGTAAAAGTTATAAAAAACAAAGTTGCACCACCATTTAGAGAAGCTGAATTTGACATAGTTTACGGAGAAGGAATTTCTAAAGCTGGAAATATACTAGATATGGCTGTAAATATGGACATTATAGAAAAGAGTGGTTCATGGTTTAGTTATGATGGAAATAGAATTGGACAAGGTAGAGAAAATGTTAAAAAATACTTAAAAGAAAATCCAGAAATTTTAGCTGACGTTGAACAAAAAGTCAGAGCTAATTTTGCAAAAGCCTTCCAAGATAGTTTAGGAGAAGAATTACCAGAAGTTGACGAAGATGGAGAATTTGAAGACGAAGAGTAAAATGACCTAAAAATTAATTACAAATAATGCAGAATTACTTGAAAAGCATAGAAATTTATGTTAAAATACAAACATAATTTATCTATGCTTTTTGTATAGATAAATGTTTTTTCTAAATAATATTTTTTCAAGAGTAATTTGTATCATTATAAATTTTATTCAAATAGATGTTAAAAAATATGTAAAAATATAAATAATTCTTAAAATATTCTATAGGAGGAGGGATGTAATATGGAAAACAATGAACTTTATGATATATTAAAAGAGAACTTTTCTGAAATAAATAAAAATTTTTCTGAAATAAATAAAAACTTTCAAAAAATAGATGAGAAATTTGAAAAAATAGATGAAAAATTCAATAAAATGGACAAAAGATTTGATAAAATGGATGAAAGATTTGATAAAATGGATGAAAGACTCGACAAAATGGATGAAAGATT
>OKRZ01001284.1_pt1 | contig 19764 bp, 14 predicted proteins | sample 1601141 | NCBI WGS metagenome assembly OKRZ01 (sample SAMEA3541524, study PRJEB24748) | human gut metagenome | biome: human gut; feature: human-associated habitat; material: faeces | place: China | collected 2012
GGTCTTGGTAAACCATACTTCTCTACAGACACAACAGCTGCATTGCGCGCTGCTGAAATTGAAGCAGATGCAATTTTGATGGCGAAGAAGTTTGCTGACGGTGTATATGATTCTGATCCTAAAACGAATCCTAATGCCGTTAAATTTGATGAATTAACATATAATGATATCATCACAAAAGAATTAAAGGTTATGGATGCAACATCCACAACTTTATGTAAAGATAATAATATCCCTATTATTGTGTTTAGCATGGATATTCCTGGTAATATTACAAAAGCCGCTAAAGGCGAAGAAATCGGGACTATTGTTCGAGGAGAATAATTCAAATGGAAATTAAAGAATTGTTACAGCAAGCAGAAGAACGCATGAATAAGTCTATTGAGGCTTTAAAACATGAATTTGCATCTATTCGTACAGGCCGTGCTAGTGTAGCATTGCTTGACAAAGTAATGGTTGACTATTATGGTAGCCCATCTCCAATTAACCAAGTTGCAAATATCTCCGTGCCTGAGCCTCGTATGATTGTTATTGCACCTTGGGATAAAACTATGATTGGTGCTATTGAAAAAGCTATCTTACAATCTGATCTTGGTTTAAATCCAGGTAATGATGGTGCTCAAATCCGATTGACTATTCCTCAATTGACTGAGGAACGTCGTAAAGAAATCGTTAAAGTTGTTCATAAAAAAGCTGAAGATGCTAAAGTTGCAGTACGAAATATTCGTCGTGATGTAAATGATGCATTGAAAAAAGAAGAGAAAGCTAAAACAATTACTGAAGATGATGCTAAAGACGGTTTAGATCAAATTCAAAAACTTACAGACGCTAAAATTAAGCAGATTGATGAGTTAAAAGCAGTAAAAGAAAAGGATGTATTAGAAGTATAATGTTAGATTCTAATAGCCTTATTGGAATGCCATGGCAGCTTGCAAAGTCTCGTTTGCAGGCTGCCCATATTCCTTTTAAGGTAATGATTGGGGGATCCTTTAATCGCTTTTTTGATATTGCTGATAAAGGATTTTATGTAGCACGTATTACCAAGGTTGATGAGTGTTTACATATACTAGTGTATAGACCAATGATTGCCAGCGACTTCGGAAATTCTATCGAGGTAGACTATGCTAAAGAAATTATTTAACCGTAAACCATCTGATACGCCTGTTATTGATAGTAATGTGATACCAAAACATGTTGCTATTATTATGGATGGCAATGGTCGTTGGGCAAAACGAAGAGGCATGCCACGATCAATGGGACACCGCGCAGGGGCCGACGTATTAAAGCAGATTGTTATTGCTGCAGATGAGATTGGAATTAGAGCTCTTACGGTATATGGCTTCTCCACAGAGAACTGGAAGCGTCCTGAACAGGAAGTTTCTTTACTTATGGCTCTCATAAAAGAATACTTAAATAATAATGTTAAGTATATGCATGAACATAATGTGCGTATTCGCTTTATTGGATATATCGGTGCTCTTTCAGATGAGCTTCAAAAGATTATTCGCGATGCCGAATTATTAACTCAGAATAATACAGGCCTTACCTTACAGTTAGCAATAAACTATGGGGGGCGTGATGAAATAGTAAGAACTATCCGCGATATTACAAATTCTGTTGTGGATGGAACTATTACTACAGACGAGATTACAGAAGACTATGTTAGTTCCCAACTTTTCACTAAAGAGTTTAGCGATGTAGACTTGTTAATTCGTCCAAGTAGTGATTTTAGAATTAGTAACTTTTTATTGTGGCAGCTAGCTTACGCTGAATTCTGGTTTACTGATTTACATTGGCCAGATTTCACTAAGGAAACATTATTAGAGGCTGTTGCAGCATATCAAAAACGAGAACGCCGGTTTGGTGGCTTACGTGATGAGGAATAAAAAATGTTAAAAACACGTGTTATAACCGCTGTTATAGGTTTTATTATTGCCTTAGGGGCCATTACATTAGGCGGACCTGTATATGATATTCTTATTACATTATTAGCTCTATTGGGTTGGCGTGAGTTTGTTTTACTAGGTAAAGCTAAACATGTGCGTATGTCCATTTTATGGGGCTATATTAGTATTTTATTATTGATGATTGCCTTTGCATGTCATCAGTATATTCTAGCAATAGCTATATTAGTATTGAGTTTATCAGCCAATTATATGTTATGTACATTTGGTGAAAACAAATACTCTTTAGCTAGTGTTTCATTTAGTGTATTTGGCTTATTATATGTTGGTATTGGCATGATTTCTTTGCTCATGATTCGTCATGACTCTATATACATGTCTCTATCAATGCCATTTGAATTATATAATTGGGGAACAATTACTCTTTGGTTAGTGTTGTTTACAACGTGGGCTAGTGATACTTTTGCTTATTTTGCTGGTCGTGCCTTCGGTAAACGTAAAATTGTTCCATCCATTAGTCCCAATAAAACACTAGAAGGTTTTATTGGTGGCTTTATCGGCTGTATTATTACAGGCGCTGTATTTTCGTATATCGTAGGCATTCCATGGTGGATGGGCATTCATGTTGGTATGATTAGCGGTATACTTGCACCATTAGGTGATTTATTTGAATCAAAGATTAAACGATTATGTAATGTGAAAGATTCTGGTACTTTACTACCAGGTCATGGTGGTGTATTGGATCGTTTTGATAGCTTATTATTTGCGGCTCCTATTACATTGATATATATATTACTCTTTTCGTACTAATCTAATAGAGGTAAGCTTATGAAATACCTAAGTATTATTGGCAGTACTGGCTCAATCGGTACACAGACACTAGATGTAGTGTCTCAACATCCAGATCAATTAAAGGTGGTTGCATTAGTGGCACATCATAATATTGACCTCTTAGAACAACAAATTAAAGAATATCAGCCATTAGTAGCCGGACTAGTTGATGAAAATGCTTTTAAAGAGCTACAAGGCCGCTATACAGGTTCTACAAAACTTGTAGGTGGCAAGGAAGCGCTCATTGCGGCAGCAACAATTCAAGAAGCTACTATGGTTGTAACAGCTATTGTAGGTGCTGCTGGTATTGAACCTACTGTGGAGGCTATCAAAAAAGGTAAGACCATTGGTCTTGCTAATAAAGAAACATTAGTAGCCGGTGGCCCATTGATTACATCCTTAGCAAAAGAGTATGGCGTACAAATTTTACCTATTGATAGTGAACACAGTGCTATTTTCCAATGCTTAGAAGGACAAAATCGCGATAATGTTGATTCCTTAATCGTTACAGCTTCCGGTGGCCCTTTACGCACTTGGGATTCTGAGAAAATTAAAACTGCCACTGCTGCAGATTGCTTGCGACATCCAACTTGGAACATGGGCAATAAGATTACTATCGACTCTGCATCTCTATTTAATAAGGGCTTAGAGGTAATCGAAGCTCATTGGCTATTTGGCTTTGATTTTGATCATATTGATGTTGTGGTACATCCTCAAAGTATCGTTCATTCCATGATACGCATGAAAGATGGGGCTATATTAGCTCAAATGGGGAATCCAGATATGCGCGAGCCTATTCAATATGCTTTGACATATCCAAAACGTGAAGTTTTAAGTATGAATCATCTTGATTTTACTAAAGCCTTACAATTAGAGTTTTTACCACCACGATATGATGATTTTCCTGCTCTTCGTCTTGCATATGAGGTAGGACGAGCAAGTGGCTTTAAACCAGCCGTATTTAATGCTGCAAACGAAACAGCAGTTTATGCATTTTTAGATGATAAAATCGCCTTTGGTGATATTTACAAAGTCGTTACATCAGTTCTAGAATCTATGGGACCTGAAGATGACTTTACGTTAGACAATTTATTAGCTATCGATAAATGGGCTCGTGAAAAGGCTACATCATTGATGGTATAGGAGTATATATGATAACGGCATTAGCCACAATATTTGTATTTGGTTTAATCGTGTTTATTCATGAGTTAGGCCATTTTATTACAGCAAAAATGTCGGGTATGCAAGTAGACGAATTCGCCATAGGTTTTGGACCGGCCATATTTAAAGTTCAAAAAGGGGAAACCTTATATTCTATTCGTATCATTCCTCTTGGTGGCTTTAATCGTATTGCTGGCATGAGTCCTGACGAGCCGTTAAATGAACGGTCATTTTATACTAAACCTGCATGGAAGAAATTTATTGTTATTTCTGCAGGGGCAGTATTCAATTTTTTATTGGCCATTGTTTTATTCTTTGGCCTTAATGCAACAGTAGGTAATCTTACTTATACAAATGATCCTGTTATTGGTAATATCATCCCTGGTAGTGCCGCTGAACAAGCTCATTTACAATCAAATGATAGAATTCTTACTATTGATGGTAAAAAGATTTCTACGTGGGATGAAATTCGTCCTAGCTTACAAGGTACTGCCAATCACGGTGTTACCGTTGTGGTAGATCGAGATGGAGAAACTGTAGAAACTACAGTGATTCCCAAAATGGAACAAGATAGTCCTAAAATTGGTATTTATCCTAGTTTTACACGAGAAAGTTATAGCATAGGCGAGTCTTTGCGTTTAGCTGTTACTCGTACTGGTCAAACAATTGTTGCTATGCTAAGTGGCTTATATGATATGATTCGCGGTACACAAGCTGCAGAATTATCGGGTCCAGTAGGTATTTCACAAATGGCTGGTACTATTGCACAATCTGGCTTTGCACCACTTTTGAGCTTCGCCGCATTCTTAAGTATTAACTTAGGGGTTATAAATCTTTTACCATTACCTGTATTAGATGGTGGTCATTTAATTATTATTTTGGCTGAAGCTATTACAGGTCGTAAATTACCTGCTAAGGCACTAATGTATATTCAAATGGTTGGTGTTGCTTTAATGGTAGCATTATTCTTATATGTAACAACTCAGGATATATTCCGATTACTATAAGATAGATGGGAGATTACAATGATTGTACGTAAACCAACAAATGGTATCTATGTAGGTACAGTTAAAATTGGTGATTATGCACCGGTAAGCATTCAATCTATGATTACTACAGATCCGGTTCATACGGAAAAGGCTATAGCTGAAATAAATCGTTTAGCTGAGGCTGGTTGTGAACTAGTACGTGTTGCAGTTCCTACTATGGCTTCTGCTAAAGCTTTAAAAGCAGTTCGTGCTGGTATTGATATTCCTTTAATTGCTGATATTCATTTCGACTATAAATTAGCGTTAGAAGCTATCGAGAATAATGTTGATGGATTGCGTATTAACCCAGGAAACATCGGCGGTGAGGATAAGGTATTAGCTGTTATAGAAAAAGCTAAACCTAAACAAATCCCGATTCGTATTGGCGTTAATGCAGGGTCTTTACCAAAGCATATCCTCGATGCACATGGAGGTCATCCTACTGCTGATGGCATGGTGGAAACTGCATTAGAACATGTGCGAATTCTTGAGAAGCTCGACTACCGTCAAATGAAATTATCTATTAAAGCAACGGAAGTCCCTTTAATGGTAGAAGCTTATCGAAAGTTATCTGATAAGATTCCATATCCATTGCATTTAGGTGTTACTGAAGCTGGTACGATAAAACAAGGTACTATTAAGTCTGCTATGGGCATTGGTGCTTTATTATTAGACGGTATCGGTGATACTTTACGTGTATCCTTAACAGGTGATCCCATACATGAAATTGAAGTAGGTCGAAGTATTTTGAGTAATTTAGGATTACGAAACTTTGGAGCTACAATGATTTCTTGTCCTACATGTGGTCGATGCCAAGTGAACTTATTTGATATGGCAGGGATTGTAGAGGAGCGTTTAGCATCCATTAAAGCACCTATTAAAGTTGCTGTTATGGGTTGTGTCGTAAATGGGCCTGGTGAGGCTCGTGAGGCTGATTTCGGCATTGCTGGTGGTAATGGACAAGGTATTGTCTTCCGTAAAGGGGAAGTTATCAAGACTGTGCCAGAAGCTGAATTAGTAGATACATTATTTAGAGAAATTGATCAATATTTAGAAAACTTAGATGAGGAGTCTTTATGTTAGCCACTAAATTATATGCACCTACATTGCGTGAGGTTCCATCTGACGCTGATGTAGTTAGCCAACAGCTTATGCTTCGCGCTGGTTTTATGCGTAAAACTGCAAATGGTTTATATAGCTTTTTACCATTAGGTTGGAGAAGTATCAAAAAAATCGAAGCTATTGTACGTGAAGAAATGGATCGTGCTAGTGCTCAAGAAATCATGATGCCTATCTTACAACCTGCTGAAATTTGGAAAGAATCTGGCCGTTGGAATGCATATGGCGCTGAAATGATGCGTATTAATGATCGTCATGATAATGAATTCTGCTTAGGACCAACTCATGAAGAGATGATTACTACACTTGTTAAAAATGAGATCAATTCATATCGTCAATTACCAGTAAATTTATATCAAATCCAAAGTAAATTCCGTGATGAACGTCGTCCACGTTATGGTTTAATGCGTAGTCGCGAATTCATTATGAAAGATGCATACTCTTTTGATATGGATGAAGCTGGTTTAGATGAATCCTATAAATCTATGTATGATGCATATACACGTATTTTTACGCGTTGTGGCCTTACATTCCGTCCGGTAGAGGCTGATAGCGGTGCCATCGGTGGTAGTGGTACACATGAGTTCATGGCTATTGCTGAAGCAGGTGAAGCAGATATTGTGTACTGTACAAAATGTGACTATGCTGCCAATATTGAGATTGGTAAACCTGGTATTATGAAACAGGAAGAAGAAGCACTTCAAGAGTTATCTATTGTGGATACTCCTAATGCAAGTACTATTGAAGCTGTTGCGGAAATGTTAAACTTACCACTACATAAAACTATTAAAGCCGTAGTATTTTCCATTGATGGTAAAGTTGTATTAGCCATTGTTCGTGGTGACCATGAAGTAAATGAAGTAGCTGTACAACATGCTGTACTTGGTTCTGTAGAGCCAGAAATGGCTACGCCAGAAGAATTGGAAAAAGTAGGTTTAACAGCTGGCTTTATAAGTCCAGTTGGGTTAAAACAAACAGAAGAGTTTGCCATAGTAGTAGATGAATCTGTTATGGAAACATACAATGTTTGTGGTGGTGCCAATAAGAAAGATGCACACTATATTAACATCAATCCAAAACGTGACTTTAATGTAGAAGATATTATTGTCGCACCTATTCGTTTGATTACAGCTGACGATGTTTGCCCAACTTGCGGTGGTGCTCTAGAACACGCTAAAGGTATTGAAGTAGGCCAAGTATTTAAATTGGGTACAAAATACTCAGAGGCATTACAAGCTACATTCTTAGATCAAAATGGTCGTCCTAATCCAATGATTATGGGTTGTTATGGTATTGGTGTATCTCGTACATTAGCTGCTACTATTGAGCAGTATCACGATGAAAATGGTATTATTTGGCCACGTTCTATTGCTCCATTTGAAGCCGTTATCGTTCCTATTAATGCAAAAGACGAAGCTTTGATGTCTACAAGTCAAACAATTTATACTGCATTACAAGATGCAGGTGTAGATGTGTTACTTGATGATCGTAAGGATCGAGCTGGTGTAAAATTCAAAGATGCTGATTTAATTGGCTATCCACTTCGTATTACAGTAAGTAAAAATACACTTGAAAATAATGAAGTAGAAATTCAAATCCGTAAGTCTGGTGAAGCGATTACATGTGCAATCGATTCTGTAGCGACTAAGGTTACTGAATTACTTCAAGATTTATAATTAAATTGCGATTCTAGTGAATACTCATTAGGATCGCAATTTTTCTATCTCATCTTGAATAAATTAGCTAAATCAGTCATAATTAAAAGATAGGATAATTGTAATGGGAGGTGCTCTATGCTTGTTGATTTTCACATGCATTCTATCTATTCTGATGGTGTTAAAAGTCCAGAAGAATTATTACGTCATGCTTTAGAATGTAAACTATCTATGATGTCGTTAACTGATCATGATGAAATTGATGGCATAAAAGCATTGCGTGCCGCTCAAAAGCAATTAGATCCGGATAAAACTATTAAAATTATTAATGGTTGTGAATTTAGTGCTGACTATAAAGATAAATCTATTCATATTCTGGGATATCGTTTTGATGAAACAAATCAAGAATTAAAAGACTTTATTCAATATTTTAAAGCAAAACGAGAAGAACGGATTGATGAGATTATCAAACGTTGTAATAATGCTGGATATGTTATATCAAAAGATGACCTACTTAAAAAATTCCCTAAGACGCAAGCTTACGGGCGTCCACATATTGGACAGTTATTAATTGATGGTGGTTATGCTAAGGATATTAATGAGGTATTCAAAGGTATTCTTCGAAAAGATAGTCCATGCTATGTACCTAAGGTAAAGGTTGCGGTTCCGCATATTATTGATATTATTCATAAAGCTGGTGGCCTTGCCGTTATGGCTCATCCTAAACTAGTAACTAGTGATGAATATGTAGTAGAAATGTTAGCCTATGATTTTGATGGTATGGAGGTTTACCATACTAAACATAACGATGATGATGTGAAACGATATAAAGCATTAGCTAAAGAACATAACTTGTTTATTACAGGTGGTTCTGATTATCATGGTATTCCAGGAAAAGCACCAGATCAATTTGGCGATTACTTGGTATCCGCTGAGAATGTATCAGAATTTATTAGTTTATTATAAATAATGAGGTTGACTATGGAAGTCGTTGCATTTGTAGGTAGTAGTGGCACTGGTAAAAGCCATCGTGCGCTCGTAGTTGCTCATGAAAATAATATTGAATGTATCATTGATGATGGCATTTTAATTCATGATAATAAGATTGTAGCTGGCTTTTCTGCAAAGAAGGAATCTAGCCGATTAAAAGCTGTTCGTCGTGCTATTTTCCAAGATGAAGTACAAGTAAAATCAGTGCGTGAACAATTAGATAAAATTAATCCTAATAGATTGATGATTATCGGCACATCCGATAATATGGTCAAAAAAATTACTAAGGCATTGGGGCTTCAAGAACCAGATCGATATATTCGCATTGAAGATGTAGCTACACCTAAAGAAATTGAAAAAGCACAACATGCTCGTCTTAAAGAAGGTAAACATATTATTCCAGTTCCAACAATGGAATTGAAACCTCACTTTAGAGGGTATTTGATTGATCCAATTAAAACCATGTGGCGTCGACGTACATTGAAAAAACAAGATCAAGATACATTGGGGCAAATTGGTTCAGAAGGTTTTGAACGTTCTGTGGTTCGTCCTGCTTTCAGTTATTATGGACGACTTACCTTTGATGATGATGTCATTATTAAATTGATTCGCAATGGCTTAAAAAAAGTTGTCGGTGTTGATGAATCAAGTGTCATTTCTTTCAAAAAAAGTGACAAAGGCCAAAATGGTTTAGTTGTTGATATGGCTGTAGTAATTGAACATGGTTATCCTGTTAAAGCATTGATGCAACAGGTACAAAAGTCTGTTCGAAATGAAATTGAGTATATTACAGGCATGTCTATTGAACGTATGTCTATAAAAGTTAAGAATATTATAGAAACAAAACGTAAGATTGTTAAAGTATAGGAGTTAGAATGAAGTCTTATTATATTTACACCTATGGTTGTCAAATGAATACTGCTGATTCTGAGCGCTTATCGCATCAGTTAGAATCTGTAGGCTATACACCTACAGAGGACGTAGAAACTGCAGATTTAATTTTATTAAATACTTGTGCAGTTCGTGAGAATGCAGAAACAAAGGTCTATGGCCGCATAGGTGAGCTAATGAGACTAAAGCGTAAAAACAAAAACTTGATTCTTGCTGTTACAGGTTGTATGGCTCAGAAGAATCAAGCGGAAATGTTTAAACGGGCTCCACATATTGATATTGTATTAGGTACTCATAATATTCAACATATTAATGAAATGATTGAAGAGGTTCAACGCGGTCATACACATCAAATCAATGTAGACATGGATAATTCCGTGTTACCTGAATTGGAAGCAAAACCTAATGGTACCTTTTATGCATGGGTACCTATTATGAATGGATGCAATAAGTTCTGTACGTACTGCATTGTTCCTCACGTTCGTGGCAGAGAAATTAGTCGTCCTGTAGATGCCATCGTAAAAGAGGTAACTGAACTAGGAGCAAAAGGGTTTAAAGAGATCACTTTATTGGGGCAAAATGTAAACTCTTATGGCTTAGATTTTAAAGATGGTATCGATTTTGGGACACTCATAGATGCTTTAGATGGCATTCCTGGAATAGAACGTATTCGTTATATGACGAGTCATCCTCAAGATATGACTAAATCTATGATAGATGCCCTTGGTCGATCTTCTAATATTGTTACTCATTTACATTTACCGATTCAATCTGGTTCGGACCGTATCTTGAAGAAAATGAACCGACATTATACAGTGGAGCATTATAAAGAACTACTTTCTTACTGTCGTGAGAAAATTAAAGATGTAGTTGTTACTACAGATATTATTGTCGGTTTTCCTGGGGAAACAGAGGAAGATTTCCAAGCTACATTACAATTATTGAAAGACGTACGTTATGATATGGCGTATACTTTCATCTATTCCAAACGTTCTGGTACGCCAGCAGCGACTATGGATGATCAAATTCCTGAAGAGGTTAAGCGTGTACGTTTGCAAACATTGATGGATGTGCAAAACGAAATCTCTTATGAGTTAAATAAACCTATGGAAGGACAAGTGTTCGATATTATTGTTGAGGGGCCAAGTCCTCGCGATGAAGATATGTGGTTTGGTCGGACATCGGGCAATAAAATGGTATTATTCCCGAAAGACGATTCCTTATCAATTGGTGAAACAGTACCAGCCTATATTGATAAAGCACAAACTTGGGTTTGCTACGGTACAATACAAAAGGGGTAAGTATGGCAAAAAAGCAAACACCTATGATGGAGCAGTATTTAGATATAAAATCTAGATATCCAGATGAATTACTGTTCTTTCGTTTAGGTGACTTTTATGAATTATTTAATGATGATGCTCTAGTTGCATCTCGTGAACTAAATATTACCTTAACAGGACGCCCTACAGGAGATGAGGAACGCACACCGATGTGTGGCGTTCCTTTTCATGCTGCTGAAAGTTATATTGAAACGCTTGTTAAAAAGGGCTACAAGGTTGCTATTTGTGAGCAATTAGAAGATCCTAAAGCTGTTAAGGGCATCGTTAAACGCGATGTTGTAAAGGTTATTACACCAGGGACGGTAATGACCGAAAATGGTAATGATGCAAGGTCCAACAACTTTCTATCATTGTTTTATATGGTAAAAGACGCATGGATATTAGTATTTTCAGATGTTTCTACAGGGGAGGTCATTTGGCACCGCATTACAAACAGTGAAAAACGCAGTGATATGTTTGATGCGCTCAGTATGTATCGTCCAAGTGAAATCATATTGCCTGAAGGAACTGTATTACCGCAAGATATAAAAGACTTTATGGATAATCAATTCAGCAATATTGTATTATCTCCATTTAGTACATATCATACACAACGAGAGGTAGCGGAAAAAGCAGTTACTCACTTTGGTGATTTAGGTCTTATGGAAGAGGATGTATGGGAAGCATTAGGGTATATGCTTTTATATTTAGAGGATATTATTAAGTCTGAAATTTCCCATATTAACTATGTACATCAATTGAGTGTAGGTAATCGTCTTATTTTAGATACATCTTCTTTACGCCATTTAGAAATTACCCATAATCTACGTGATGGTGGTCAAAAAGGTACATTACTCGATGTACTAGATCGTACGTTGACACCAATGGGGGCGCGTCTATTAAAGCAATGGCTTGAAAGTCCTTTGACTGATGTAAATCAAATTCAACGTAGACAAGCTGCCGTAGCAGAACTTATTACACGTGGAGCAGAGCGGTCTCATATCCGTAGCTTACTGGATTGTATTTATGACTTTGAACGTATCGTAGGTCGTGTAGAAACTGGCTCTGTGTCACCTAGAGATTTAACGGCTCTTCGTGAATCCCTAGCAGTATTGCCAGATATTAAAAATGTATTAGGCACATGTTCAAGCTTGGCCTTAACCGCTATTAATGACCGCATTCAAGACCATAAAGATATATATGATCTGTTATGTCGTTCTATTGCAGATCAACCAGCATTGACATTAAAAGAAGGCCGCGTTATCAAAGATGGTTTTAATTCGGATTTAGATGAATTACGGTCTTTAGCTACTAATAGCGAGCAGTGGCTAGCTAAGATGGAAGCCGACATTAAAGAGGCTACAGGTTTATCTAAAATAAAAACTGGCTATAATAAAGTGTTTGGTTATTATTTCGAAGTATCTCATAGTAAATCTGAACAAGTGCCGGATTATTTCATTCGTAAACAAACGCTAGCTAATGCAGAGCGTTATATTACACCTGAATTAAAAGAATTTGAAATTAAGATTCTCAGTGCTAAGGATAAAATCATCGCCTTAGAGCATGAGTTATATCAACAGCTACGAAATGATATTAAACTCGTCATTAAAGAGGTACAAGAAACGGCTCGTGCCCTTGCGGATCTCGATGTATTGTGCTCATTAGCTTTAGTAGGCTATGAAGAAAATTATATTTGCCCTACCATCGTAATGAATGGTCAAATCAATATTCGTGATGGTCGTCATCCTGTCATTGAAAAGTTCTTAAAGCGTGAAGTGTTTGTACCAAATGATATAGTTCTAAATCATGATGATGAGGAATTCTTGCTCATTACAGGCCCTAATATGGCTGGTAAATCAACATATATGCGTCAAGCTGCTATTTTGATGATTATGGCTCAAATTGGTTCCTTTATTCCTGCCCGTGAAGCATCTATTTCTCCAGTAGATCGTATCTTTACACGTGTAGGTGCTAGTGATGATATTTCTACTGGTCAAAGTACGTTCATGGTAGAAATGAAAGAGGTAGCATATATATTAGAAAATGCCACACACAATAGCTTGATTATTCTCGACGAAATTGGTCGTGGTACGAGTACCTTTGATGGATTGAGTATCGCCCAAGCTGTAGTAGAGCATATTTGCAAGCATATTCATGGCAAAACATTATTTGCTACACATTACCATGAGTTAATCTGTTTAGAAGAAAGCTATAGTAAATTAAAAAATTATACTGTAGCAGTAAAAGAAAAAGGTAAGGATGTGGCCTTCTTGCGCCGTATTATTAGAGGTGGTGCAGACCGTAGCTATGGTATTCATGTAGCTAGATTGGCAGGCTTACCGAATTCTGTATTAAAACGAGCAGAAGTAATTTTGGAATCCTTGGAAGATCAAAGTCATGATGCTAGTGATTTAAATAATCGTGTGATTGGCGGTCAACCTACTAATGTGGTTAAACCAACCACTAAACAAGTGAGTGATTCTCCACTAGGTAACTTATTTACTCATTCAGTAGTTGATAGCTTACTGGAAGTGGATGTAATGAGCATGACACCTATTGAAGCATTAAATAAATTATATGAACTACAAGAGGAGGCTCGTAAAGGAGGCGGGAAATAATGGCTACCATTCATGTATTGGATGAAACCACAATCAATAAGATAGCTGCTGGTGAAGTCGTTGAGCGCCCTGCATCAGTCATTAAAGAGCTCATTGAAAACTCTATCGATGCTTCTGCTACTAATATAGAGGTAGAAATTGGAGATGGTGGTGTGGCGTATATGCGCATTACCGATAATGGCATTGGTATGACTGAAGAGGATGCGCGGTTAGCAATCCTACGACATGCAACATCTAAAATTCAACATGTAGAGGATTTATTTGATATTGCATCCCTCGGCTTCCGTGGTGAAGCATTAGCTAGTATTGCCTCTGTATCTCATTTTTCCTTGACTACACGCAAAGCAGATTCTGATTTAGGGACTCGTATTACCGTAGACGGTGGTACTTTTACCGATTGTATTCCTTACGGTGCTGCACCTGGTACGACAATTGAAATTAGAGATCTGTTCTATAATACGCCGGCTCGTCGTAAATTCTTGAAAACAGAACGTACAGAATCGTCTAAGATTCAAGATATTGTGGGGAAATTAGCCCTTAGTAATCCACACATTTCCTTTAAGCTCATCATCGATGATCGAGTGGCTATTATTACGCCTGGAAATGGTAATATTGGTGATACTGTAGCTGCCCTATATGGCTATAAAACTAAGGATGATATATTTACTGTTGCTTATGAAAGTGACTCTATCTATATCGATGGTGTGGTAAGTAAACCTACACTTCTAAAAAGTACGAGAATTTGGCAGACTATTATCGTTAATAACCGCGTTATTTCTGATAAAACCATAATGAAGGCTATAGATAATGCATATCACGCATTATTGCCGAAAAATGGTCATCCTTTAGTAGTTCTAAATATTACTGTTCCTGCTGAGATGGTTGATATTAATGTGCATCCTCGTAAGAGTGAAGTAAAATTCTCTGATGATAAGATTATATTTAAAGCCGTTTATCATGGTATTTTGAATGCCTTAAATAATCCCCTTCATGAGCGTTATGAACGAGAATCATCTTCTTATATAAATGGTACAGTCACTAATGGAACCGACTTCAATAGTAACAATAGGGATAGTAATAGTAATTCATCTTCCGCTGGCAATAGTACGTATGATTCGTATCGAACACCTTCTGTGGTACAAGATGAAATGCAGTCTGCTGAACATATAGCAACAGCGGTAGATTTTGATAAGGTCTTTGGTGGACGACGTACAAAAGGGTACGAAGTCATGCGTAGTGAAACTACGCAGTTTGTAGAGAACCTTAAAACTAAAGGGTACACACCACCTGCGCCTAAGGCAACGTATGAACAGTCATCCTTTACAGATGAAAGTTTTGATGCTGTCCCTACTGAATATACTAGTTATACGAAAGAGGATGTTGAGAGATTTAAGTCCTTAGCTCAAGATATTCGGGAAGACAATACGGAAGAACGTACGATTCAAAATTCAGGGTTCTTACCGATGGGACAAGTTGCGTCTTGTTATATTTTGGCTAAAAAGGGTGATGATCTCTATATTATAGATCAACATGCGGCCCATGAACGTGTACGTTATGATAAGCTTTGTAAGTCCTCTGAAGCAATTCCTATGCAATCTATACTAGTTCCTCAATATAGTGAGGCTACTGATGATGAAATGAATTTGGTAGAGGAAGAACGAGAAACATTACTTGATCTTGGATTTGATGTCGAATTAGGTGGCCCTACAAAGATAAAACTTGTAGGCGCTCCTGTAGATTTAGTAGAATCTAAGGCGTTTGAAATCCTCCAATATGTATTTTCTTACTTACATGACCACCAACAACCTACTAAGGCTCAGTTGCGTCATGAAATGCTAGCCTATGCATCTTGTAGAGGGGCCATTAAGGCAGGTCATAACCTTAATATGTATCAAATGACTACCTTAATTGAGGATTTATTTAGTACTGAAAAGCCTTATGTATGTCCTCATGGTCGACCAACAATTATTAAGTTTACACCTGATGAATTAGGGAAATTATTCTTACGGTCCTAATATGAATATTTTAACTACATCTCAAAAATCTAATGAGGCCATTCAGGAGGAAGCCAAAGCATTGGCTTCCTCTATGCATATGACCTATATAAAACGTGGAAAAATATCTATACCGGCATTATTTAGAGAACATCAATGTGAATATATTGCAGTTCTTTCAGGATCTGGATTAACCATCCACTTTCCTGAAAATAAAAAACATAGCTTTCATCTTTCTATGGCACAACTACGTATATTACGTATAGAACGTGGTGAAGGGGATCATCTAGTTAATGCTGTTCAAACTATTCTGGATAAAAAAGGCATACTTTATGGACAGCAGTTTACATTTCTCGACTCTACTATAGGCCTAGCTAGTGATAGCATTATTGTTAGTTATGCTTTTCCTAATGTAGAGATACAAGGGTTAGAGGGTTCGTTTCCTATATGGCTTGCTACTTCCTATGGATTGGCTCATTATATTCATAGTGAGGATAGTGTAACAAATGCGTTGCGTCGTATTCAGGTACGACATGAGACCTATGAAAACTATTTACCTAGCCTACCAGATAATAGTGTTGATATTATTTATTTTGATCCCATGTTTGAAGTGCCTGTAGAGGAAAGTCCTCAATTCAAGCCGCTTCGTGGTCATACTGTAGAAAGTCATATTGATGATATAATTATGTCGCAAGCTATGCGCGTTGCTAGATATGGTGTTATTATAAAAGAACGACCCTTTAGTTCGGTCTTTCAAAAGTATCCACCTTATCAATGGGTGGGGGGAAAGTATAGCCGCATAGGCTATGGTGTATATATGAAGGAGTTATTGTGAATCCCTTAATTACCATCGTTGGACCTACGGCGGTAGGCAAAACTGATCTTACCTTGGAATTAGCTGAACAACTTAATGCTGAGGTTATTTCTGGTGATGCTTACCAAGTATATAAACAACTCAATATTGGTACCGCTAAACCATCGATGGATGAACTTAATCGGGTAAAACATCATCTCATTGATATACTAGAACCAAATGATTCATATTCGGTATCCATTTTTCAAGACCAAGCGAAAGAGATTATCGCTAGTTTAAAAGATCAGAATATTCTTCCTATTTTATCTGGTGGCACAGGACTGTATGTTCAATCATTATTGGAGAACTATAACTTTAATGATGTTAAACCTGATGAAAGTTTGCGAATAGAACTTGATGAGTTATATAATACCAAAGGTATTGAAGGCTTACGAGACTATGCTTTCACATTGGGAAAAGAGCATAACATAGAAATTCAATATAGCGATAAACATCGTTTATATCGAGCTATTGAGATATTGCATCATGGTGATGTAGATTCATTACGTAATCAAACAAAAGATGGTGTATCTTATAAAGGACCTGTTATAGGTCTTATGAGAGATCGTGATAAGTTATATGAACGCATTAATTTACGCGTTGATATGATGTTTGATGCAGGTTTGATTGAAGAAGTAGAGCAACTTCTTAAATCTGGAGTAAATCCAGATTGCCAAGCTTTTAAAGGCATTGGTTATAAAGAGGTTGTAGAATATATAAATGGCCGTATTACACTTGATGAATGTCGTGATTTAATCAAGAAGAATACACGACATTTTGCAAAGCGCCAAATCACTTGGTATAAACGTATGCCATATATTGAATGGATACATATTGATAACGATACATCTAAAGATTTTATATTTAATAAAGCTATGGATTTAATCCGTAGAGAAGGATTAGCATGACATTAGAAGAAATACGTAGTAAAGCCCTTGAAATGGCTGAACCAGAATTTAAGAAATTTGAACCTATTGCATTGGCCAATACTAAAAAGGTATTGGAAGCCTTTAAAGAATGCCAAGTATCTGATTATCATTTTACTGGTACAACTGGTTATGGTTATAACGATGTAGGGCGTGAAAAATTAGACGAAGTATTTGCCTATGTATTTAAAGGTGAAAAGGCTATCGTTCGACCTCACTTCGTATCTGGTACACATGCATTAGCAACTACATTAATTTCTTTAATGGGAAATGGGTCTAAAGGTAAAGAATTTATCTATGCAGTAGGGGCTCCTTACGATACAATGCAATCCGTTATTGGTGCTGCTCGTGAAGTACGTGGTTCTTTAGTAGAAAAAGGGTTTACCTATACTGAGGTGCCTTTAAAAGATAATACCTATGATGTGGAGGCCATTGCTAACGCTGTGAATGATAATACGCGAGTAGTAGTCATTCAACGTTCTCGCGGCTATAGTACGCGTGAACCATTATCTATTGCCGATATTAAGATCATTGTAGATGCTGTAAAAGCTAAAAATCCTAACACCATTTGTTTTGTAGATAATTGCTATGGAGAATTTACAGAGTTACAAGAACCATTAGAAGCTGGTGCCGATATTATGGCGGGCTCTCTCATTAAAAATGCAGGGGGTGGTTTGGCGCCAACTGGCGGTTATATTGTTGGTAGAGAAGACCTTGTAGAAGATGCAGCCTATCAACTTACTGCTCCAGGACTTGGCGATCATATGGGCTCCTATGCTCCTGGTTATCGCTTGTTCTTCCAAGGTTTATTTATGGCACCTCACGTAGTATTGCAAGCACTTAAAGGGGCCGTATATACGGCTGCGGTAGGTGAATTGTTAGGCTATGATGTATTCCCTAAGGTAAATGCTGATCGCTATGACTTGATCCAAGCCATCAATCTAAAAAATGGGGAAGAAATGGAGCACTTCTGTGTAGGTATGCAAGCCTATTCTCCTGTAGATGCTCATGTACATCCAATCCCTGGCGATATGCCTGGTTATGAAGATAAAATTATCATGGCTGGTGGTACCTTTGTACAAGGCTCGTCCATTGAATTAAGTGCAGATGGTCCTGTTCGTCCACCGTATACGATTTTTATGCAAGGTGGTCTTGTGTTTGAACATTCCATGCTTGGCATTTTAGGTGCTGCAGAAGAAATATTAAAACATAGATAACAGTTAGAATCTCTTTCTCTCTGAGAAAGGGATTCTTTTTGTTTCAAATCTTTTCAATATACCTAGTTCTAGGCTATAATATAAGTTGCTATAATTTCATAGCAATACTACTCGGACTTTTACACCGAACTAGTGTTTTTTACACGTCAGGCTTTCACCCTGATTAGTTTTATGATCAAGAGATCATTAAAAGGAGAAAGTATGGAAAAAGTTATCGCTGTAGCTATGAGTGGTGGCGTAGACAGTTCTTTAACTGCTGCAATGCTACTAAAACAAGGCTATAAAGTATTTGGTATTACCCTATGGCTATGGGTGAGTGGGACACCGTATGATGAGGTGCCTCTTGCCGTAACAGATGCTAAGAAGATGTGTGATTTTCTTGGTATCGAGCATCACGTTATCGATGCTCGCGATGTATTCTACGATAATGTGGTAGATTACTTTGTAAAAGAATATGCCTATGGTCGTACACCAAATCCTTGTGTATTTTGTAACAAAAATATCAAGTTTGATTTGATGCTTAATCGTGCACTTGAACTGGGGGCCACACATATGGTTACTGGTCACTATGCACAGGTTAATTATAATGAAGAAACAGGTTTGTATGAGTTACATAAAGGCGTTGATCCAACAAAAGATCAAAGTTATGTTATGTATAATATGAACCAACGTATCTTGAGTCATCTTATGTTCCCACTAGGTGGTCAATGTAAGACTGAAACACGTAAATTAGCTGCTGAATATGATTTACCAGTAGCTAAAAAACCAGATAGTGTAGATATTTGTTTCTTACCTCACGGGAACTATCAAAAGCTCGTGGTAGAAGAAATGAAGGATAAACCTAAATCTGGTAATATCGTTACTGAAGATGGTGAAGTATTAGGTAAGCATAATGGCTTATTTAACTACACTATTGGCCAACGTAAGGGTCTTGGTATCGCATACAAGCACCCATTATATGTTATTGGCTTTAATGGTGAACGCAATGAGGTTATCGTAGGTCCTAATGAACGACTCTTTACAAATCGTATGATTTGTAAGTTCTATAACTTCTTAGATGATACAATTCATAAAGAATTAAAAGCAGAAGGTAAAATCCGCTACGCTGCGAACCCTTCACCTTGTACTGCACGTATCTTAGATGATGATACGATGGAAGTTATCTTCGAAGAACCACAACGGGCTATTACACCAGGTCAGTCCGTAGCCTTTTATAATGGCACTCAATTATTAGGAGGTGCTGTTATCGATCGCGTAT
>OKRZ01001298.1_pt1 | contig 19612 bp, 18 predicted proteins | sample 1601141 | NCBI WGS metagenome assembly OKRZ01 (sample SAMEA3541524, study PRJEB24748) | human gut metagenome | biome: human gut; feature: human-associated habitat; material: faeces | place: China | collected 2012
TCCCTAATGGCGCCTCTTCACAGACAATATAAAACCGCGCGAACCGAACTCGTCGACATCTGCTATTAAAAATAAGGCAGATGCCGACTCAAACAGCGGCTTCGCGCGGTTATGTTTTGTTCAGAGGTGCCATAAGGGACACACACAAAAGTCCTACAAATTGTCTTCCGGGATGCGGACATGACCCGCGGAGTGCTCCAAACTTGGAAAGACACGGATCATCGAAGATGCAAACATCCGGCTGGTTAGAAATGCCACATTTTTTGAACCCAATTTCCATCTGCATTCCAGCTGAAATCCCCGAGTGTGTTTCTTATAATATTACTTATCAACGCAAAGCACAATATGCTTATTGCGGCGGGTTCTTTCTATGCAGGAACCGTTATTTGTGAGAAGATGCCTCGCGGATCAGTCCCATGATCGTCTCGATGGAGTTTGTGACCTTGCTGTGCTCCATGGCATCGATATAAGCGTCCTTTTTGTGGAAGACATGGTCGATGGCTTCCAGCAGGGTGGTATTGGTCAGCTCCTCCTCCTCAAGAACATAACTGAATCCCTGGGAACGGAAAGAGTTGGCGTTTAAGATCTGATCGCCGCGGCTGGCTGCTGCCGGGAGCGGAATCAGGATATTCGGTTTGCGCAGTGCGAGAAGCTCGCAGATCGCGTTGGCTCCGGCGCGGGAGATGACAAGGGAGGAGAGCGCGAACAGATCGGCAAGTTCCTCGTTGGCATACTCAAACTGGGCATAACCGGCGATGGCGTTCAGGGAAGTGTCCACATTTCCCTTGCCGCACAGGTGAATGACATTGTAATTTTTAATCAGTTCCGGAAGCAGATCCCGGATGGCGGTATTGATGGCACGGGAGCCGCTGCTTCCGCCGACGACCAGAAGTGTTGGCTTTGCGGAATCTGTAAAATTACAGAGTGCAAAAGCGCGGCTGGCATCTCCTGACAGTAATTCCGCGCGGATGGGTGTGCCGGTAAGCACGGCTTTTTCCTCCGGAACATGTGCCATTGTCTCCGGAAAATTGCAGCATACTTTTGTGGCTTTTGGAATTGCAATGCGGTTGGCAAGTCCCGGCGTGAGATCCGATTCATGGATGATCGCAGGAATATGGCAGCGGCTTGCTGCAAGCACAACCGGCACGGAGACAAAGCCTCCCTTTGAGAAAACAACATCCGGCTTTAACTTTTTCAAAAGACGGACGGACTGATGATAGCCTTTTAAAACTTTGAACGGATCCGAAAAATTTTTCGGATCAAAATAACGTCTGAGCTTTCCGGACGAGATACCGTAATACGGCACACCCTGCTCCTCGATCAGCCGTTTTTCGATTCCCTCATAGGAACCGATGTAGGATATTTCATAACCTTCCTTCTGCAGAGCTGGAAATAAAGCAATATTCGGCGTTACATGCCCTGCAGTTCCCCCTCCGGTCATAACAATTTTCTTCATGGTAAGAATCCCTTTCCTAATGGTCTGCTTCCCTTATTTATAATACCCTTATGCATAAAAGTCAAGAAAAGACTTGGAGATCGGGCTTTGCGGCGGCAATGGAAAAAGGGTGCGGATGATGCCGGCATGGGATGTAAAAAGATTGTCGCAAATTGCGGCGAGATCACGGGGAAAGCCTCTTTTCAAATCCGTGCAGATTCCTTATAATATAGAAGAAATCGGACAGGAAAAAGTCTGATCGGAAAGAGAGGTAATGGACATGCTCTGGCTGGAACATATTTCACCGGAACAGTTGCAGATGGGGATTGCAGTGTGCAGTCTGCTCACCGTGATGCTTCTGATTGTTACATTACATAAGATAAACAGAATCCAGAGATATATACAGAAGAAACAGACTGGCACCGACAGAATGGAGAGCGCAGAGTGTGGGAAAACTTTTCCGGCGGAAGGTGTTTCGCAGTGTGAAGCGGCAGCCGAAGGAGCGAAAAAATACCCGGCGGACATGCTGATTGATGAGGTTATTGAAGAGGTATTTTCTTAAGAAAATCTTCATAAAAACGAAAAACTGGCAAAATGCACAAAAAACAGCCGGAAGTCTTGTAAAACGGGGCTTCCGGCTGCCTCTTTCTATAGAAAAACAGCGGCATGAAGACGCGGAAAGCCCCGAAAACTTGACAAAAAACAGTACCTTTGTTATAATTCCTGCTGTAACAAATCCGTAACAATTGTAACAAAATATGAATAAAACAGCACAAAGGTGTAATACTATTTCAATAAACATGTGATTACACCGATGGAGGGTTCTATGAGTTTGAAGAAAAGAGCGATTGAGGGAATCGTGGTTGCCGGATCTCTGGTGATGATGAGCACAATCGCACAGGCTGCTGATCTTGACGGAGTACAGGTAAGGAATGCAGCGGTACAGGCAGAGACGGACTTCGCTACAGGGGGAACAGCAGGAGTTGTTGTCCGGTTAGATCAGTTAGAAGCAGAGGCATTTGGTGATATTGAAGCGGCGACAGCCGGTGTGAACCAGACAGGAAGACTTCTGGTCGCTACAGCGGAGGAAGCGGTTTCGGATACAGAAGCTGCAGAGACATTAGATGCACAGCTGCAGCAGGCCGAAGCAACAGAGGCACAGCAGGCAGATGCTGAGCAGAGCGAGACAGAGGCAGCGCAGAGCCAGGCAGATGGTGAGCAGACAGCGGATGCAGAGCGGACAGACGCCGGCGGGCAGCCGGAGGATGCACAGAGCACGGACGCAGATCAGATGTCTGCGGAAGAGCAGGAGTGGCAGAACCGCCTGATGGCAGATGTCGACGATTTCCTATATATCAGGGAATCCGGAGACGAGAATGCAGCGATTGTCGGCAAATTATACAAGGGAGATGTGGCAGAGATCACCGAGGCTGGTGATACCTGGACACATGTGGAATCCGGAAACGTAGACGGATATGTGAAAAATTCCTACTGCGTGACGGGATCGGAAGCATATACCTATGCGAACGATACATTTGATACAGAGGTAGAGATCCAGACGAACGGACTCCGCATCAGAAGCAGCGCAGACCCGGATGCGTCCGTGTTGGCAGCGGTATCGACGGGAATGACTTTTCCGCTGGATGCAGATGCAGAGACCGTAGACGGATGGGTTGCGATCGATTACAAGGGAACCACCGGTTATGTGAGCGCAGAGTATGTGACGACGGAGCTTGCACTCGGTGAGGCTGTCACGATCGAGGAGGAGCAGGCAGCAGCTGCGAAGGCTGCGGCAGAAGCGGCAAAGTCCGCACAGGTATCCAGCGCGGGTACCGTTCAGAATTCTGCAGTGGCCGCTTCGGTGGATGATGTGACACTGCTTGCCGCACTGATTCAGTGCGAGGCAGGAAACGAGTGCTACGAAGGACAGCTTGCAGTCGGTGCGGTTGTCATGAACCGTGTGAGATCCGGCAGATATGCGGGCAGCATTTACGGTGTAATATATCAGGCAGGACAGTTCCCGCCGGCAGGAAGAGGATCCGTTGCAAGTATTGCGGCAAACGGTCCGAAGTCCAGCTGTATTCAGGCGGCACAGGAAGCAATCAACGGTGCTGACAATACGGGCGGCGCTACCTGCTTTAGCAGAGCTTCCCGAGGACATGCGGGTGTGGTAATCGGAAACCACGTATTTTATTAAACAGGTATCATGGCAGAGCCGTGGGAAATGACAAGACATTTCCTACGGCTCTTCTTGTATTTTCAAATCAAATATAGTAATATGATATTTAACGGGGAAAATAGTGTTAGAGATCCGGACAGAAAATAATTGGAGGTTAGATAATGGGAGGATTATTAGTAGCTTTTTTGATTTTGGTTATTCTGGTATTGGCAGTTGTGGTGTCCTGTATCAAGATCGTGCCGCAGGCGCATGCGTACATTGTGGAGCGTCTGGGCGGATATCTTGCGACATGGCCGGTAGGTCTTCATCTGCTGATACCGTTTATTGACCGCGTGGCGAAGAAGGTTACCTTAAAAGAGCAGGTGGTTGATTTCCCGCCGCAGCCAGTAATCACAAAGGATAATGTTACGATGCAGATTGATACGGTCGTTTATTTCCAGATCACAGATCCGAAGCTGTATGCATACGGTGTGGAGAATCCGCTGATGGCGATCGAGAATCTGACCGCAACGACACTGCGTAACATCATCGGTGATCTCGAGCTGGATGAGACACTGACATCCAGAGAGACGATCAACACGCAGATGAGAGCAACACTTGATGTGGCAACCGATCCTTGGGGCATCAAGGTAAACCGTGTAGAGCTTAAGAATATCATTCCGCCTGCAGCGATCCAGGATGCGATGGAGAAGCAGATGAAGGCAGAGCGTGAGCGAAGAGAAGCGATCCTTCGTGCAGAAGGTGAGAAGAAGTCTACCGTCCTCGTGGCAGAAGGTAAGAAAGAATCCGCAATTCTCGATGCAGAGGCAGAGAAGCAGGCGGCAATCCTTCGTGCAGAGGCGAAGAAGGAGGCAACCATCCGCGAGGCAGAAGGTCAGGCTGAGGCAATTCTTAAGATTCAGCAGGCAAACGCAGACGGTCTCCGCATGATCAAGGATGCGGCTCCGGATCAGGGCGTCATCCAGTTAAAGAGCCTTGAGGCATTTGCAAAGGCGGCAGACGGCAAGGCGACGAAGATCATCATTCCGTCTGAGATTCAGGGAATCGCAGGGCTGGCAAAATCTGTGACAGAAATAGCTCTGGAGAACAAATAGAACATCGGATAGATCAGATTAAAAATAGGGGGCTGTCACGAAAGTGGCAGCCTGTTTATTCTGCAACAGGAAGCACTAAGCGGCAAGGAGGAACGCAATCATGAACTTAAAAGGACGCAATTTCTTAAAACTGATGGATTACACACCGGAAGAGATTCTCTACCTGATTGATCTGGCAGCGGATCTTAAGAGCAAGAAGAAGCAGGGAATTCTGCATGACAGTCTGATCGGAAAAAATATCGCGCTGATTTTCGAGAAGACAAGCACCCGCACACGGTGTTCTTTTGAGGTGGCAGCACATGATCTCGGAATGCATGTGACTTACCTTGATCCATCCGGTTCGCAGATCGGCAAAAAAGAGAGCATTCCGGATACCGCGCGCGTGCTGGGACGCATGTTTGACGGTATCGAGTACCGCGGATATGGACAGAACATTGTGGAGGAGCTGGCAAAATATGCGGGAGTTCCGGTGTGGAACGGTCTGACGAACGAGTTCCATCCGACGCAGATGCTTGCAGATATGCTGACAATCCGGGAACACCTGGGACACTTAAAGGGTGTGAAGTTTGTATACATGGGTGACGCCCGCTACAATATGGGCAATTCCCTGATGGTGACCTGCGCAAAGCTCGGTATGGATTTTGTCGCATGTACTTCCAGGAAATATTTCCCGAACGAGGAGCTGGTTGACTACTGCAAAAAAGTAGCAGCCGAGACCGGAGCATCGATCACGCTGACCGAAGATGTGGCAGAGGGCACGAAGGACGCGGACGTTATTTACACGGATGTCTGGGTATCGATGGGCGAGCCGGACGAAGTCTGGGCAGAGCGCCTGCAGGATCTGATGCCGTATCAGGTCAACAAGGCAGCCATGGCAAATGCCAAGCCGACGGCGATCTTCATGCACTGCCTGCCGGCATTCCATGACTTAAAGACCAAGATCGGCAAGGAAGTCTATGAAAAATTCGGTTACAGCGAGCTTGAGGTGACCGACGAAGTATTTGAGAGTGAGCAGTCGGTTGTATTTGACGAGGCAGAGAACCGCATGCACACGATTAAGGCAGTCATGCTTGCTACACTGGGAGAATAAGAGGGAACATCATGAAAGCAGAACTACTTTCCGTTTTAAGAGATGCCGACGATTACGTGTCCGGGCAGGATCTGTGTGAAAAGTTCGGCGTATCCCGGACGGCGGTCTGGAAGGGCATCAATCAGCTCAAGGAAGCCGGGTATGAGATAGAGGCGGTGCCGAACAAGGGATATAAGCTGTTGTCGGTGCCGGACACACTGAGTGAGGAAGAATTAAAAAGTATCCGCAAGACCGCGTGGGTGGGACAGGAGATTTTTTACTATCCGGTCATCGACTCCACCAATACCAGGGCGAAGCAGCTGGCGGAGGAAGATTACCCTACCGGAACGCTTGTGGTCGCCGGACAGCAGGATGCAGGCAGAGGCAGAAGAGGAAGAAGCTTTGAGTCCCCGCAGGGAGCCGGCATTTTTATGACGCTGATGTTAAAGCCGGAGCTGTCGCCTGTGAATGCGCCGATGCTGACGCTGGTGGCGGCACTTGCGGTGTCTGCGGCGATCGTGAAGACGACAGGCAGACCGGCGGGCATCAAATGGCCGAACGACATTGTCATGAACGGGAAAAAAGTCTGCGGAATTCTGACGGAGATGAGCGCACAGATGGATTATGTCAATCACATTGTGATCGGTATTGGCATCAACGTTCACAACGAATCGTTCCCGGAGGAGATTGCCCCAGTGGCAACTTCTCTCTACATGGAGACTGGAGAACATTTTAACCGCGCGGCTCTGATTGAGGAAGTATGGGAACAGTTTGAGCATTATTATGCGATTTTCATGGAGACCGAGGATCTGAGCGGTCTTGTGAAGGAATACGATGCGCATCTGATCAACCGGAACCAGATCGTGAAGGTGCTTGATCCGAAGGAACCGTTTGAGGGAAAAGCGATGGGCATCACGCCGCGGGGCGAGCTGATCGTGGATACCTGGGAGAGCAGAAGACTTGTATCTGCAGGAGAAGTCTCTGTGCGCGGTGTCTACGGATATGTGTAAGGGATACTGTGCAAACAGTGTCTGTGGAAACGGTTTGGAAAGGAATGTCTGAATGGAAGAAGTGGTACTGTGCGGTGCGAGCGCATACAATAAAAAATTTTATCTGAACGAGGACTTTAAAGGTCTTCCGGAGCAGATCAAGAATGAACTGAAGATCATGTGCGTGCTTTTCACGGAGGATGTGGGCGGTATTTTTCAGCTGGTGTTCAGCGAAACGGGCGAACTGGAATTCCGCACCTCCTGCGATGAAAATGATCTGCTGTACGACGAGATCGGCTGCGGACTTAAGATCCGTCAGTTACAGCAGACAAAACAGGAACTGCTGGAAGCGCTGCAGATGTATTATAAGGTTTTATATGTGGGAATATAGGGGGTACGGACGATGATAATGACGATTGATGTTGGAAACACAAATATTACCGTAGGAGTATTCCGGGGAGACGAGGTGGTATCGAATTTTCGTATCACGACGAAAATGCCCCGTACATCCGATGAATACGGGATGCTGTTGAGCAACCTGCTGGAGCAGAATTCGATTTCACATGACGATATTGAGGATGCGATTATCGCATCGGTTGTTCCGAATGTGATGCATTCTCTCGAGGGGGCGATTATCAAGTATTTTAGCATCCGGCCGATTATTGTGGAGCCGGGAACCAAGACCGGTATCCGTGTCGTGACTGAGAACCCGCGCCAGATCGGTGCGGACCGTATTGTGGATGCAGCGGCAGCGTATGAGCTGTATGGCGGACCGGTGCTTGTCCTTGATTTTGGCACGGCAACCACGTACGATCTGGTGGACAAGGACGGCGCGTTTGTATCCGGCGTTACAGCTCCAGGAATTCGCATTTCCGCAAAAGCATTGTGGGAAGATGCGGCGAAGCTTCCGGAGATTGAGATCCGCAAGCCGGCGAGCATCCTCGCGAAGGAGACGATTTCCTCCATGCAGGCAGGGCTTGTCTACGGGCAGATCGGACAGACGGAATACATCATCCGTCATATGATCGATGAGGCGAACATGGGCGAGGTCAAGGTCGTGGCAACCGGCGGACTGGGCAGAATCATTGCGAGCGAGACCACAATGATTGATGTGTATGACCCGAATCTGACATTGAAGGGCATGAATCTGATCTATAAAAAGCAGAACCGTAAATCTGGGAAGATTAAATAAGTAGAAAATGAGGGTGGCAGCGTGGCAATAATCCGAACACTGCAGATAGGAAATGTAGCCTTAGAAAATAATTTGATACTGGCACCAATGGCAGGCGTAAGCGACCTGCCATTTCGCTTGCTTTGCAGGGAACAGGGCGCGGGGCTGGTGTGCATGGAAATGGTGAGCGCCAAGGCGATTCTGTATAAGAACCGCAACACGGAGGAGCTCCTTACCATTGATCCAAAGGAGCACCCGGTATCGCTGCAGCTTTTCGGCTCCGATCCGGATATTATCAGTGAGATTGCAAAGCAGATTGAGGAGCGGCCGTTTGACATTCTGGATCTGAATATGGGCTGTCCGGTTCCGAAGGTCGTCAACAACGGAGACGGCTCCGCGCTCATGAAAAATCCGAGGCTTGCCGGGGAGATCATAGAGAAGACGGCGCGGGCGATCAAAAAACCGCTGACCGTGAAGATCCGCAAGGGATTCGACGATGCGCACGTCAATGCGGTCGAGCTGGCGCACATTGCGCAGGAGAGCGGTGCGGCGGCGGTCGCGGTGCACGGGCGCACCAGAGAGCAGTATTATGCCGGACATGCGGACTGGGACATTATCCGCCAGGTGAAAGAGGCGGTATCTATTCCTGTCATTGGAAATGGGGATATCCGCACACCGGAGGATGTGGCGGCGATGGCAGAGCAGACCGGCTGCGACGGCTATATGATCGCGCGCGGAGCGGAGGGAAATCCCTGGATTTTCCGTCAGATTCTGCATTATTTTGAGACGGGGGAGCACCTTTCCCGGCCGGATTTTTCAGAGGTGACGGAGATGCTGCTGCGCCATGCAAAGATGCAGATCGACTGCAAGGGAGACTACACGGGCATCCGTGAGATCCGCAAGCATGCGGCATGGTACACCGCGGGGTACCGCAATTCGTCCAAGCTTCGAGGAAGAATCAACGAGGTGGAGAATTACGAGCAGCTCGAGGCATTATTCCGGGAAGTGGAGTCATATAATGAGAAAAACGGATACGAGGCATAGGAAATGTCCTATTCCAATGAGTTTCTTAGAAATTTCCGACCGGTATTTCTGGCGATCTTAAAGGCGCAAAGCTTTCGCCCGGAGCGCGTGGAGCTTGTGGTGATCGACGAGGAGCGGAGCCATGTCTTTGAACCGGCGGATGTGCGCGATGTGCTCGAACAGATCGGTGACGATCTGAATTACCTTACGGTGTACACCGGGCGCCCCGCATATTTTTCCGCGTTTGCAGAGAGAATGTATGAGGAGAACGGGCTGGTGGTGATGGTTTTTCCAAAAACCAGACTGTCCGCGGGGAAAGGACAGGCGGGGGTGAGAGATACGTTTCTGACCCGGAAGGTGATCCTGGATTTTGAGTGGGAGGGAGCATACCGGACAGAGATGATCTGCGCCGCGGCGACCTACATCCCGATCCACAAAAAGCCCTGGAAACAAGGCGAAAATCTTGACATCATGGTGCCTATCGGTTATAATACTGTGATTGTTAAGAGCATGCATCACCAGAGAGAAAAGCTTGGACGTGACCGATTTGAAGAAGCTTTTTATGAAAATTGAACTGATAAAAATTACAAAGAAGGGTAGAGAGTAATGGACAAGAAAAACATTCTGACGTATGAAGGACTCAAAAAACTGGAGGACGAATTAGAGGATTTAAAGGTTGTCAAGAGAAAGGAAGTCTCCCAGAAGATCAAGGAAGCAAGAGAGCAGGGCGATCTGTCCGAGAATGCAGAGTACGATGCAGCGAAGGACGAGCAGAGAGATATTGAGGCACGTATTGAAGAGCTTGAGAAGATCCTCAAGAATGCTGAAGTATTTGTAGAGGAAGAGGCTGACTTAGATAAGGTAAGCATCGGATGTCAGGTAAAGATCTTAGACTGTGAATTCGACGAGGAGCTGACCTACAAGATCGTGGGTTCCACAGAGGCAAACAGCTTAAAGGGCAAGATTTCCAATGAGTCGCCGGTTGGTAAGGCGCTTCTTGGAAAGAAAGTCGGCGATACCGTAACGGTAACGACACCGGCAGGAGAGTTCGAGTACAAGATACTTTCCATTCACAGATCATCAAACGAGTAGAGCATGACCGTCTGCGGACTCCGCTTCATGCGGACAGGCGGCGCAGGATAAATGGAGGAAAAGCATGGCAGAGCAGAATAATAACCAGCAGCAGGACGTCAACCAGCTGCTCAAGGTTCGTTATGATAAGTTACACGAACTGCAGGAGAACGGAAAGGACCCGTTCGTCATCACCAAGTATGATGTGACGAACCACAGCACGGATGTCAAGGAGCATTTTGAGGAGATGGAAGGCAAGGAGGTATCTCTTGCCGGACGTATGATGTTCAAACGTGTCATGGGTAAGGCATCTTTCTGCAATATTCAGGACTTAAAGGGACGTATCCAGATCTATGTAGCGCGCGACAGCATCGGCGAGGAGTCCTACGCGGATTTCAAAAAGTATGATGTCGGCGATATTTTAGGCGTGAAGGGTACTGTTTTTAAGACGAAAACAGGCGAGATTTCCATTCATGCAGCAGAGGTAACACTGCTTTCCAAGAGCTTACAGATTCTGCCGGAGAAGTTCCACGGACTGACGGATACCGATACCAGATATCGTCAGAGATATGTCGATCTCATCATGAATGAGGATGTCAAGGACACATTTGTGAAGCGTTCCAAGGTCATCAGCACGATCCGCCGCTATCTGGACGGACAGGGCTTCATGGAGGTTGAGACCCCGATGCTCGTGTCGAATGCGGGCGGTGCGGCTGCAAGACCGTTCGAGACGCATTTCAATGCATTAGATGAGGATTTAAAGCTTCGTATTTCTCTGGAGCTTTACTTAAAGAGACTGATCGTCGGCGGCATGGAGCGTGTCTATGAGATTGGTCGTGTATTCCGTAATGAGGGTCTGGACACCAGACACAATCCGGAGTTCACACTCATGGAGCTGTATCAGGCATATACCGATTACCACGGCATGATGGATCTGACCGAGAATCTTTACCGCTATGTGGCAAAGGAAGTGACCGGTTCTGAGATGCTGACCTACGGGGAGCACACCATGGATCTCTCCAAGCCGTTTGAGCGCATTACCATGGTGGATGCGGTAAAGAAGTATGCAGGCGTCGATTTTAATGAGGTGAAAGATACCGCCGAGGCGAAGAAGCTTGCAGACGAGCATCACATCGAGTATGAGGAGCGCCATGAAAAGGGTGATATCTTAAATCTTTTCTTCGAGGAGTATGTCGAGGAGCACCTGATCCAGCCGACGTTTGTGATGGATCATCCGATCGAGATCTCTCCGCTCACGAAGAAGAAGCCGGAGAATCCGGACTATGTAGAGCGTTTTGAGTTCTTCATGAACGGCTGGGAGATGGCAAATGCTTACTCTGAGCTGAATGATCCGATTGACCAGCGCGCGCGTTTTGCTGCCCAGGAGGAGGCTTTTGCAGCCGGAGATGAGGAAGCGAACCACACCGATGAGGATTTCTTAAATGCACTTTCCATCGGTATGCCGCCGACCGGAGGTATCGGATTCGGAATCGACCGTATGGTCATGATGATGACCAACAGCCCGGCGATCCGCGATGTACTGCTGTTCCCGACAATGAAGTCATTAGACGGCGGAAGCAAGGAAAATAAGGCATCTAAGAGTGATTCGACAGAGAATTGCGACCAGATTGCGACCGTTGAGGAGAAGATTGATTTCTCAAATGTAAAGATTGAACCATTGTTTGAGGAAACAGTTGACTTTGATACATTTTCAAAATCAGATTTTAGAGCAGTTAAGGTTAAGGAATGTGTAGCAGTACCAAAGAGCAAAAAGCTTTTACAATTTACTCTTGATGATGGTACAGGTGTAGATAGAACAATTCTTTCTGGTATTCATGCATATTATGAACCAGAAGAATTAGTTGGAAAGACACTTATTGCTATTACAAACCTTCCACCTAGAGCAATGATGGGAATTGAATCTTGCGGTATGTTACTTTCAGCAGTAAACAATTTGAAAGATTCAGAGGATGAGGAGCTTCATCTTCTTATGGTTGATAATCATATTCCAGCAGGAGCGAAATTATATTAGAATAAGAGAACACGCTAAATAAATAGGACTTCCTAATATTCAAATGAGGAAGTCCTATTTTTTATATACATTTCTTGGATATATTTATTATTTTATCTTTCCATTTAACAACGTTTTTAATAGCAAGTTTTTCTTGGATTGTGATTAGTTGCTCCATAGTATCAAAATCCAAGTTCTTGTTGGAATCTACTGGTAATGAAACATAATTATTCTGAATTTTCTTTTTAGATATTGAATCGCCCCATGTGTAAAAGGGTTTTAAATTTTTATAGAGAGCAGTAACCATGAATAATTGAGCTTTTTCGGTTCGTCCTCGTTTATTGTTTATATATAGAGCAAGATTGTGACTATCATTAGAATAATAATCAGTACAAAAGACAATAAAAATAGAGTTTTGAAAGAAGGCGAATACCAGAGAAGTAGCGGAACTTACGAGTTCAAATGGAGAGACAAGCGAGGCGGTCGGCACTCTATTAGTGCAGTTACTCTTGAGGAATTAAGAGAAAAAGAATTGGATGTGCTTCGAGATGTTTTAGATGGTGTCAGAGCGGATAAGAATAATCTTACCATCAATGATTTGTATAATAGTTGGGTACAGCTTAAGAGAGGTCTTAAGGATAATACATTCTCTAATTACAAATACATGTACACCATGTTTGTTGAACCAGATTTTGGCAAGAGCAGGCTCGTTGATTTGAAGCGTTCAGATGTTAGGGGATTTTATAATTATCTGGCGGATGAAAGAAATATACAGGTTAATACAATCGACAGTATTCATACTGTACTGCATTCCAAACTTATCAGCCAAATCTTTTAATGTATAGTTCTGGATACGCTCCATGTACTCTGCTTCAAAATCTGTTACAATTGTTATTGGTTTCTTATTCATCTTATAAATCTCCTTATCAATTTGTAGGTTTATAAGAACTTTTGACCGGTCATGTCGTCCTTACATTTATGAGAATACATCATGCGACTTCATAAAAAAATTGGGTATAAGGTGGATTATCACTCCTAAAAGGAGTTTCGCACATACATTGCATACAAAACATGTATTAGCGCATAAAGCCAGTGTTTATCATGTTTAAGTGCTCATACATACAACTGGGGGTAACATGTTCAGATTCTGTTGGACATTTCCATCTATAACACAGAAAAATCTTCCCTAAAATGCACAGCAAGCAGGCAGTGCATCGTTTGTTGCCCACTGATGTATCTGGCTGGTATTCTCAAGACCGAAAAGAAGCCCATAATATAATAGAAATAACCATCAGGTTCAGTTGTAGCTTCTAAATTTTCAGAATATTCTATAATTTTCATGGTTTTATAATACCACATTAGAAACATCCTGGAAATTGATTTCCGTGATTCCTCTGATTCATGTATTGACGCGATATGGTATAATATAATAAATGACACACGCACTATATAGATATGTTCGATTGATTGGTTTTCTGCAGTTTGTTTTGCTGTGAACCGTTGAGAAACTTTTGGCTTGTTTGAAAAAGCTCTGATGATTTCCTAATTAGGAGGAGTATGCTGTATGTTGAATGATGTCTATCAGGAAATGACAACTCTGACGAAGGTGGACTCCTTCTGCAGAGATTTTTATCTGCGCAACGGGCACTATATGGTCAATCCCACAATAGAAGAAATCAAAGCTCTTCTGGAAATGTGGGGGATGCTGGAAGATGTGATGTCAGAAGAGGACCTGAATGTCCTGCTTGAGACCGGCAGACTGGCAGACCTGATCGACATTTTTTCCAGAGAGTCTCTGGCTTTTGAGGAAGGAAAGGATGTCAATATTTGGTCGGCCAACCGCTATTTCGAGATGACGGAGCACCAGCATAGCTATTTTGAGATTGAATGCGTTGTGGACGGTTCCGCGATTCACAATCCCGGCAAGAATCAGATATATCTGAAAAAGGGCGATATCGTCCTGATTCCTCCGCAGACATCACACATCACCCAACCGATTGACGGTTCGACTATTGTAGATCTGGAGATCCGCTTTTCCACGTTTGAAATAACCTTTAAGGATATTCTATCCAGCAAGTTTCCCATATCCTCCTACTTCAAAAATTCTCTTTACGGAAAGGGCGCTCGCGAATGCGTCATCCTCGATGGAATGCTGGATGAAACAGTGTTGGAGATTCTGGCTCTGATCTGGAAAGAGAATGGAAACAATACTTTCGTTTCCCGGAAACAGTGCGCACATTTTACAGAAGCCCTGCTTTACCACCTCGCAGAGGTTGTTACAAAGGAGCATATCTTTGACGTCTGCGAATATCAAAACGAAGAAATGTATCAGATTCGCAGATATATGCTGGAGCATATGGAGAGAGTAACCTTGGCGGAGCTGGCAAAGAATTTTCATCGCTCCGATTCCGTCATCAGCAGGTATATCAAAAAGCGCAGCGGAAAGGGCTTTTCAGAGCTACTCCAGAATATGCGCCTTGAACGGGCGGCGGATCTGTTGCTTGCAACGAATATGGATGTCTCAGAGATCGGTTATTCCGTAGGATATGCGGGGGAATCTCATTTCATTTCCTGCTTTCGGAAAAAATACGGTATGACACCTCTGCAGTACCGGCGCTCCAGGACTGGGGGTATACGCGGATAGGCATCGCGACTAAATTTACAGAAGCGAAAACAGAAGCGAAAATATACGACATTTTTTTGAAAAAATGCGTGTATATTTTCGCTTTTTTTTTGATAAGATACATACAGTAGAAACAATCGAACACTGCTATACAGGGGTAGCCACTTCCCTTCGCCTGCTCTTGAGAATACATATTGTATCATCCCAGGATCTGGCAGTGTATTGTGATTCCGGTTAAAACAAATAAAGTTTGGGAGGTTATGCAATGAAAGCAAAGACACGGGAAATCAACACAGACGGCGTGCAGTATCGCAAGGTATCCAACGCAAGACTGATTCTTGCCATGTCGCATGCGGCTTCGATCGGATGTTTCACCAGCGCAATCGGGTATGTCAGCTATGCGGCCAATCTGGGATTCGGTATTCCTATTCTTCTGGTGGGAACGCTGATGACGATTGCCAGAATTTTTGACGGTATTACGGATCCGCTCGTTTCTCTGCTGGTGGATAGGGTCAACACAAAATTCGGTAAGCTGCGCATCTTTATGTCCATGGGTTGGCTTTTAGAGTCGGTTTCTATCATGGCTTTGTATCAATGGGCATGCGGCAAGGGACATTCTGTTCTGCTCTTTATGGTACTGTATCTTCTCTATTACATCGGATATACCATGCAGAACATGGCTGGTCAGATGATCTCTCCTGTTATCACCAACGACCCGAAGCAGCGTCCTATGGTCGGCGTATGGAATACTATCTATACATACATTATCGCTATTGTTACATCGATGGCTGTTGCCGTCGTCCTGCTGCCTCGGTTTGGCAACGAGTATACGCTTGAACTGTTGGGAATCGTCGCGAAGCTAATGATCGCAATTTCCTTCTTATTCCTTGTGCTCTGCATGATTGGCATTTCTCCGATCGATAGACCGGAGAACTTTGTGAAATCTGAGAGCCAGCATGTCAGCCCCAAAACCATGCTTAATCTCATTGCACATAACTCCGCTCTGCAGCGTTTTGTTATCGCTGCGACTTCCGACAAGCTGGCTATGCAGATTACCAACCAGGCCATTATCAGCACCGTTCTTTACGGTATCATCGTCGGCAACATGGCCTTCAGCGCGTTCCTGAACATGGTTGCCATTATTCCTTCTTTCATTTTTGCTTTTGTCAGCGCCAAATACACTGGCAAGCACGGCAGCCGCGATTCTATCACTTTCTGGACAAGGATTTGCATATATGTCAACCTGATTTTTGTTCTGCTAATGTTCTTTAGCGCGCATACCGCGATTGCGGCGCACCCCGTCGCAATGGTTGCCTTTGTTGTGCTCACGCTGCTGGCAAATGGTCTGCGCGTGGCGGTCAGCACGGGTACCAGCTCCATGCTCGCCGACGTGGTCGACTATGAGGCGGCCCGTTCCGGCAACTATATGCCCGGTACGGTTTCGGGCGTCTACGGCTTTATTGACAAGCTGGTCTCTTCTCTGGGCGCGTTAATCGCTACAGCTTGTGTTGCTATGATAGGATACACCACAACGGCGCCACAGCCAACTGACTCGAAGACTATGCCGATTGTCATCATGGGCACCTTCCTCGTCTATGTTGTGCCTATCATTGGCTGGGTTCTGACCTTGATTGCCCTGAAGAATACTCCCATCACAAAGGAAGAAATGGTGGAGGTGCAGAAAAAGATTGCAGGTCTGAAAAGAGAGGAGGAATGAGAGATGGCGTTTTTTGAGTGCAATTATTACTCTGGGATTCTCGCCAGAAACATCGACTTCTTTGTCGCGATCCCAGAAGAAAGCCCGGAGAAAACTATTCGCAATCCGGAAGGGAAGTTCCGCACCCTGTTTGTTCTGCATGGCGGTCTGGAGGACTGCCGGGCATGGATCTATAAATCTTCTGTGACTCGCTATGCTGAGCATTATGGGTTGGCCGTGGTCGCGGTCTCATATGAAAACAGTTATCTGACCGATTTGCGCGTCGGTCAGCAGTACTGGACTTGGATGACGCAGGATATGATCCCTTATGTTCGCAGCGTCTTCCCTCTCTCAGAGAAACGGGAGGATAACTTTGTCGCGGGCGCTTCCATGGGCGGCTACTGCGCTACGAAGCTGGCTCTGCGCAAGGCGGAAATGTTTGCAGGTCTTGCCATCTTCTCCGGCGCAGTGGACAGCGGTGATGAACTCAAGGGGACGCCGGATCCCATGAATTTCCGGAATCCTTTCTTCCTTGATGCCTTTGGGAGTACGGAGCAATACAAGGGCAGCGAAAATGACGTTGTGGCGCTCATGCGTCAATTCAGTGAGCATCCAGAGCGGCTCCCGAAAATCTATCACTGTTGCGGAACAGAGGATTTCCTCTATCGGGACAATGTGCTCTATCGTGATTTGGCACAGTCGATCGGTGCAGATGTCACATGGGAAGAATTGCCCGGAGGGCATACTTGGGAGATCTGGGACGCCTGCATTCCTCATGCTCTGGAAGTATTGACATCAAAATAATAAACTCTGGGGCTGCCGAAAGTAAATCGGCAGCCCCTTTGCGTTTTTTGCAATGATCTCAATGACCTGGAGGATCTCCAAAGTTCAGTAGGGTTTCACCAAGTTTAGTGGGGGCTGTTAGTAGGGGCTGAACTAGAAATGTGCCAAGTTTAGTAGGGGCAGTCAGTAGGGTCTGACTCCAAAATGTAATTTAGAGCAAATAATAAGTACGCAGGTTGTTTTTCAACCTGCGTACTGTGTTTTGCAATGAAATTTAGTTTTCCATATCAAAGTAGCTTACCGGATTGTAATCAGTAACTGCATTTATAACAGGGTTGTCTCGAGTGGCATAAAGAAATCGTGTCCTGAAATGTTCAAAATTTCGATATCCTCTGCCAAGACGTTTCAAATCTTTGGCTTTTCTGTTGAGCGATTCAATGGGACCGTTTGAGAGGCGGCTGCTATAAATTTTTCCGGGGCCATGTTTTTCTACCATCACGAATGAGTTAACGATATAGTCATGGTTTCGGATCAGAAGGTTAGCAAAATCGCGGAACATGACTTGGTTACAGTGAAGATACTTTCCAATCAGTTCATCGAGTTCAATACGAGCATCCATTGGCTTGCCTGCATTTCGAGTGTTAAATTGGACATACAGTTCTTTTAAATCGCGCAATTCTTTTAAATCCGGATCAATCATGAATAAACAGTCTTCATAATCGTAGGTGTTCATCATGCAATGTAAATGTGAATCCATCCTTAAGTCGGTGTGATAGGTGATGGAAGAATTGTTGGCGAGAATTAACCAACGATATTTCTGTAAGAGATATACTTCCCTTGAGACAGGAATGTATGTGTGTTCATCGATGATTCCACCATTCGTTATATATGCTTCTCGGTCACGTGCCTTAAAATGTTTAATCAAAGCTCTGATATGATTATCAATTTTGTGAGTAATCCATTGGATTACATGAAATGAATCAACAACCGAAACAACGTTAGGAAAATACCGATTGACCCAGTTGATGTAGAGGTTATACATATCTGAGATAAGATATCTAACGCGTGCACGTTCTTCCAAAGGGATTGCCATAAAGTATGGTTCGGTATCATTTGTTCTTCTTGTACTTAGTAGATCAATCGGATTACCGGTATAGAAATCCTGAATAACCAGTGCGTATCTACAATGTGGGTCAAGATCAAGGCAGACTTCGTCAATGGAGATGATATCAGTAAGAGGGAGTCTGTCCATTTTTACATAACGGTCAAACGTCTCGAGAACATAGGTATCTGAAGCCTAAGTGGGAGGATACTATCACAAACCGAATGTTGCATTGGTCATATACGCCGGAGCAGAAAGAGGAAGTGAAGAAAGCTCTTGCTGCAGGCGTTCCCAAAGCAACGATTCTTACTTACTTCTATCCAGAGGTAACTGTGGAGAAGATGAGTTCATATCGGAAGAAGCAGTAAATGTTATCGCATAGGCATGTTTACTATGGTATAATGTGCCTATGTGAGAAAAATTATTATTTAGAACTTATTTGCTTATATGATAAGCAGAATGGAGGCTTTGCGAGATGAAAGTAATCATTATAAATGGAAGTGCAAGAAAAGGAAACACTCTTACAGCGATTGAGGCTTTTGTAAAAGGAGCATCTGAAAAAAACGAAATTGAAATCATTGAACCTGACAAACTTAATATTGCACCATGCAAGGGCTGTGGTGCCTGTCAATGTTCTAAGGGATGTGTAGATAAGGATGATACAAATCCTACAATTGATAAAATTGCTGCCGCAGATATGATCCTTTTTGCAACACCGGTTTATTGGTGGGGAATGTCAGCACAATTGAAACTTATCATTGATAAGTGTTATTGCCGGGGAATGCAGTTAAAAAATAAAAAAGTTGGCACGATTGTTGTAGGCGGTTCTCCAGTTGACAGTATCCAGTATGAGTTGATTGATAAGCAGTTTGACTGTATGGCAAAATATCTTTCATGGGATTTGCTTTTCCAGAAGTCATATTATGCAACAGCAAAGGATGAGCTTTCTAAAAATCAGGATGCTATGAAAGAGCTTGAGGATATTGGAAAAGATTTATAAAGCTTGTATAATGAAAGTGACAAAACGGTTTTCCTTCATGCTGGTCTCCTTCTGTTTATTCCCGGTAAATCTGTGCAAACCGGAAATTTCTGATGAATAACATGGTGCAGGATCGTTTTCGATTATTATATTTTACTGTGAGATTATGATATTAGCAATAGTGAAATGGGGCAGAGAAGAGTTGAAAAGGCAGACGGATAAGAAACAAAGATAAAATAGTAAAAATAGAATAGAACAAAGAAAGAATATGGAGATAAAACAGAAAGGAATAAACAATGAATGTAAATCCTATAACAAGATTGGATTATCCAGATCCGGACGTGATCCGCGTAGAAGACACCTATTATATGGTATCCACAACCATGC
>OKRZ01001351.1_pt1 | contig 19200 bp, 12 predicted proteins | sample 1601141 | NCBI WGS metagenome assembly OKRZ01 (sample SAMEA3541524, study PRJEB24748) | human gut metagenome | biome: human gut; feature: human-associated habitat; material: faeces | place: China | collected 2012
AAACGCTCAGCAATATCGAATATCGAATTTTCATATTTTATTATATATTTATCAAAAAAGCAAGATTTTTGCTAACCTTTCAACTATTTATTTTAGATTATAATTAAATTTATTCAAAAATTACCGTAAAAAAACTGTCCTAGTACTAAACTAAGACAGTTTTTTCGTTATAAATTATTGTTTTTTATTAAATTTTCTAATAAAGTAAGTACCTGCACCTAAAGTAATCAAAGCTATAATTGAAACTGTAGCAATAATTATATAATTTTTATTTGCACCTGTACTTGGCGTAATAATCATTTCTTCTGAAGTTGAATCATCATCTTCATAGCTTGAACCATTTGGTTCATAATTTCCTGGCGTAGAAGTAATTCTACTACCAAATGTTTTATTCAATTCAACTATTTCAACTTGGTTATACATATTAATATCTTCAGAAGGTGTTAAACTCTTTTCTGCTACCATATAAATGCTTCCTGTTGTTTCAGCATCTGATAAATTATTACCTATCATTCTTACTGGTTTTAATTTAGTATTTGCCATAGCCTCTGTATAATACTCATATACTCCTGTATTATTTTGTATTGCTTTTTCAACATTTTCAGTAACATATTTTCCATTTTTAATGTCTTCTAGTTTCTTCATTGTCCATCCATATTTCTTATTATTTTCATCATCTACTTTAAATACTAATTCTTTATCTAAGTAATCTATCATCTTAGAAGGTGATATTGTAACTACATCTTTTTCTTTCTGTGTTTCTCCTGCTTGCCCTCTTGAAGAATAATAGCCATTACCAAAGTTATAGAAGCCTTGTGATGCATAATCTGCTTCACTATTATTTTTAGCTGTAAATTTATAAGTTATTTCTAGTGATGAATTTTGTACAACTTCACTGTCTAATTCTGCTCTTAAGAATCCGTTTACACGTTTTCCATTTGAAACAGTAGGTTTTATATAAGTTAAATAATTTGTTTGTCCTGTAAGTTTTCCATTTTCATCAATATCTGCATCTATTAAAATGTCTCCACTTGTATATTTTACAGTAACATGACTTATTCTCTTTTCTACTGAAATTGATTGTACCGGTCTTCTTATAATACCAAAGTTTATATTGTCTATATCAAATGTTACCTGTTTTGGAACTTGAATTGTAACTCCATTTAATTCTGTATCTTCATATTCTATTTTAAATGTCATCATAGGTGTCCATGAAACCATTTTTGTAGTTGATACATCTGTTGCATAATTATATCCATTATTTGTTCCAGAAGAGTGGCTATTTAATTGTGTATCTATTTGTTGTCTTAATGCCCAATTATCTATACCGTGTGATAGTGCTTGACCATTAAGTTTATTATAATAGAATGGATCTGATATTTCTTGGTTATATCTGCTTTCTTCTATAACTGTTGCTTTATAATTTTGTACAACATTTTGATATTTTTCCATTTGTCCATTTACAAATTTATAAATTCCATCTCCCCATGTATATCTTATAGCATAAGAACCTGGTACAAATCCTCTAAAGCTATATTTTCCATCTTCTGTTGTTGTTCCTGATAATCTAGCTTCTGTCCAACCACCTTGACCATCATTTGCATTATCATCATAAACTTTTGCTACATTATCTGTTATATTACCATTACTATCAACTTCCATTAATTCAACTGTAACACCACCAATTGTGCTTTCTTTATTACTGTCATATTTACCATCACCTTGGCGAATATTTTGAGTTTTTAATAAGTTTTCATCTGCATTGTCTTCAAACACAACACCTGAGGCAACTCTCGCATTAGCTATTACAAGTCCAACATTTGGTGCTGTTCTTGTATCATCTTCATAAGTTGTTTCATCTTCTACTACAACATTGTCTACTACAGAATCTTTATCTACTGCTGCATAATATTTACTCATTGTATCATCTGTGTATGTTGTATAAGATGTTATTTCTGCTAAGTTCTTTAAATTAGGTTGAACATTATTATCAACTTGTTTTGCTTCATTCAATAAGTTTAGTATATTTTCTCTTGATAATATAAATTGAACATATACATATTGTGGATCTTCATTTGGTTTTACTGCTGTATTTGTTTCAATATCTACTTTATGATATTGATTTCCATAAGTTTTACTTGTATCTACATTAGTTTTTAAACCATCTGTTATGTTTCCTTTTTCATCAATTCCTAATCCTGCTCCATTAAATTCATAACGTGCATCAAAGTAATCTGATATATTATTTACTTTAGAGAATTTTGATGATTGATTTCCTAATGCTATTTTATAACTTAAGTAAATTTTAATATTGTTGTTTGGATCACTTGCATCTTGATATTCTGCATCTGCTCTATATACAGGTCTTAAATATGTTGGGTTATTTCTATTTGTAGGGAATTTAACACCTACATTCCAATCATCAGCTGTTGGAACTCCACCATTAAATCTTGAAGCATATTTGTAAATATGTGTATCTCCTTTTATACTAACTTTTACTTGTTCTAAATCTTGTGTTAATGCTAAATCTGTTTGTTCTCTTTCATATAAACCTAAGTTTATATTTTTAACTTCTCCCTCTCCTGTTGATTTATCATATTTTATTGTATATCCTGCATTTTTTGTATTTGCTGTGATTTCACAATTACTTTCTTTTATGCTTGCTGATCTATTTTCTGAATCTAATGCATATTTAACATTATATACATTATTTCCACTATCATCTTTTACTTGTACTTCATCTCTTTCTTTACCATCAACTCGTGCAAATTTACCATTAAATTCGTCTCTTAAGCTTCCTTCTGATGCTTTTGAACCATTTGCTTTGTCTGTATGAACTACTACATTTTCATAAATTAGTCCATCATAAACAAATTCTACATAGTCTGTTTCTAAAGTATCTATTTCAATATTTTCAAACAAATATTCTCCATTTTCATTTGTTTTTGTTTCCATAAGTACTTTTCCTGAAGCATCTTTTAATCTTACTGTAACTCCAGATTTTCTAATATCTGCTGTATCGCTATCATTATCATGATATAAGTCATTTCTTACTGATTGTTTAACTTCATCCGGTTTGTCTATCCATACATATCCTGAGATATTTACATATTTGATTTCATTAGTTACCAATTGATATTCTACTAAATTACTTCCAACTTTTAATGGTGTTGGATCTGCATTTACTTGATATCCTTCATTTGGATTTTTCTTTTCATAAATTAAGTAATTTCCTATTAAAAGATTATCTTGTTCTATAATACCTTTTTCATCTGTTACATAAATTGTTGCATCACTTTCATTGTCTACATATGTAATTTCTCCACTTTCAGATTTATGTACATATTTTGATATATCTTTATTGTATATTATAAATTCTACATCTTTTAATGGTATTGTATTATCATCTTTGTCTACTTTCTTAATTCCTAATTTTCCAAATCTTTTCTTATTTGTAATTGTTTTAGTTACATTTTTTGTTGTTCCTATTTTGATTTCTATTGGTTTTTCACTTACAACATAGCCTACATTTGGGTTTGAAGTTTCATAAGCTAAATATGTTCCTGATTGTAAGTTTGACACTGTAATTTTACCATCTTTTCCTGTTTTAAAAGATGTTGCTTTTTCTTTCTCTGATACATAAGTTGTTTTTCCTTTTTCTTGTCGTACATATTTCTTCATATCTTTATTATAAATTATAAACTCTACATCTTTTAATGGTATCTTTTTATCTTCTTCATCTACTTTTTTTATTGTTAAATTTACTGTTGTAGTTATATTATAATCATCTTCAAAATCTAAAACATCTTTTTTATTTTCTGTTCCAGGTTTTACTAACACTAAATTTTGATGATCTTTACATGTTAAAAACCATAATTCTGCTGTATACATTTTGCTTGGTATACTTACACTACCTTTTAATTTTGTAATTTTACTAACATTTGCACTTTTGCTTGTATATATGTAAAAATTCTTGTTACTTGTGATTTCACTAGTTTTTATGAATTTTTGTGTTTTTCCTTCAATAACTCCTATTTTTATGCTTTTAATATCATTACCATCTTGATTTTTTGCTGATAATGTTTTCATTTTTCCTGCAAAAGTATATTTAAAAGGTCCTATTCTAGTATATTCTTTTCCGTCCACTTGCGTATTTTTTACAGTTATTTTATCCTTATTAGTTTTATTTTCTACTTTTTGATCTGTTTTACTTCCTAAGTCTAAAGCATATTGTTTAGCATCATCCATCATTTTTTTAGCTTGTGAATTTACTGTACTATCATTCCAATTATTATTATATGTCCATGAATGATCAAAATTTCCTAATTTTTTTCCAGAGTTTCTATACCATGAATTTATTGTTGCCCACATTGCTTGTTGTGGTGCATAAACTGTCGTTCCTGCATAAGGATCTTTTCCACCAATAGATTTATAATATTCATCACCTTTTGCTATAATATATGCTAATCTACCATTTAGTTTTGTTTTACTAGTATTTCCCTTATCATCTGTAGCTTCATTTCCTACTATTTTTACATATTTGCTTACAACATAAGTTACATCATAATAACGAAGTCTTGATTGCCATTGTACACAATATAAATCAGAACGTTCATGTAAATCTTGTAAACTTAATACTACATTTTTTCCTATGCTTTTTCCACTTTTTATTTCTTCACAACTTACTGTTTTTGCAGAACTAACATTTGGAACAATTATACAGAAGGCCATTATCATAAATATTATTATATTTCTAACCATTTTTCTAAAATAATCCATTTTCACATCCTCCTTTCTTCCTATATTACTCTTTTATTTAATGCTCTTTTTGCAATAATATATGCTGCTACACCTATAATTACTATTGTTGATAATATTACTAAAACTGTTGCAACAACTTGACCTGTTTTAATACTTAAAATTAAATCTGCTGATCCCATATCATCTTCACCTTTTGCTCTGTTTCCTTCTGTTGAGTCACTATCTTTTAATCCTTGTTCATTATAACTTTCTACAATTTCTGCTGTATTATTTACTAATCCTGTATTATTTTCAGTCATTTGTTTTGTTAAAATTAAAGTAATTTCTTTGCTTTGTCCTGGTTCTAGTTTTACATTTGCTAAACTACTATTATAAAGATTTGTTCCTGATTGGTACCAATCTTTATTTAGTTCAGAACTAAATTTAAAGTCTGATGATACATAGTCTTGAATCTTTTTAATATATCCTGCAACTTCACCTTCATTTGTTACTCTAATTTTATATTCAACAACTACACTTGTATTACTTAATTGTTTAGAATCTAAATCTACTTTTGCTAAAGTACTATCATTATATTCAACAGCCCTTGTTGTTTTAGAATTTTGTACAACAACTCTACTAATCATTTTTTCTAGTTTCATATCATATACTTTACGTTCTTTTAAGCCTAAGTTTATATGTGATATATGATTTTCTTTTACTGTAATTTCTTCTGTAACTCCAACTTCTTTTTGAACTCCATCTATTGTCATTTCTTTACTTATAACTTTAGAATTCTTTTCTGATGATGTACCTTCTTTTTCATAAGCTGTTAATGTGAATTTTGAAGTATCATATTCAAATACAACCATATATTTTCCTTGTGGTACATCTGCTAAAGTATAAAATCCTTTGTCATCTGTTGTAGCTGTTATTTCTTCATTTTTTGCATTTGTTTGATATTTGTTTGTTTCTGTATTAAATAATTTCACTTTAATTCCTTGTAATAATGTTTCGCCATCATCTTTTTGTCCATTTTCATCTTTGTCTAACCATGCAAGTCCTGAAATAATTTTTAAGTTTTGTTTTTCTTCACTTTGATTATTACTTGAATTGTCTCCATTATTTGAATTGTTACTATTATTATTACCGTTTGAATTATTTGCATTATTTGAATTATTGTTGTCATTGTTTGTATTATTGTTGTCTTCAGAATCATCTGCATCATTCGTTGGTTCTTCTATATCTCCATCAACTTTTGCTGTAGTTGTAGGTTCTAAAACATGCATTACTTCTGATTTTCCTGTTTCTACATCATACGCATACGCTGTTGCTGTATTTCCTAATTCTACTGCTTGACTATTGTCTGCATCTGCATCAACTACTGATGTTACTACATAAGTTTTTGTTTGTCCTGCTGCTAATTCATCTTTAATATTAAAATTAATTCCGTCTCCTTCAAAATTTTCTTCTTGTTCATAATCATCTTTTGATAATTCTTTACCATCTGTAACTATAGATTTTAAAGATTCATAAGATGATAATTTATCTTCAAAACTAACACTTGATATAGTATCTTGTCCATTATTTGTTACTTTTATTTTATATACAATTATGTCTCCTGCTTTTACATATTGTCCTGCATTCTCTGATTCATTTGTAATATCTACTATTTGTGCTATTGATGTTAGCTCTTTACTGTTAGCATAATATTCTACCTTATCTACTTTTGCACTTACATTTATTGTTGCTGTTTTTGTTTTTGTATCTGTAAACATATTTGCTTCTACATATAGAGAAATTTCTGAAGTTTCCCCTGCTGCTAATTTATCGATTGTATAAGTATTAGAACTATCAAAAGATTGTAATTCATCATCTTTTGTTGCTAAAATTTGTTTTATAGTAAAGTTTTGAACATCAAATTGTAATTTGATATTTTTTATATCTTTATTAGAGATATTTTTTACACTTACAATATATCTGTATTGATATCCTGGTTTTACTGTTTCTGCCGCTTCAGCAGCTACAAGACTAACTTCTATTTGTCCTTTTGCTACATTTGTTGTAACTGTATTTGATTCTTTTTTTGCTTCACCATATTGTGCTTCTATTTTATTAGTAATTGTTTTTTGTTCTGCTGTTCCTGTTTTTACTTTTACCATATATATTTTAGAAATCTCTTCACCTGGTTGTAAAGTTATTCCTTCATATTTTACTTCTTTTTTGTCCTCTACTTCATTAAATTGTTGATCTCTTTTATCTCCTTCCATTTCAGTAGAAGGGGTTACCTCTTCTGTATATATTGTTCCTTCTGGTACAAGACCTACTAATGTTAAGTTTTCTACTTTTTCTGAACCTGTATTTTTAGCTGTTAACTTATATTGTATCTTTTCCCCTTCTTTTACAGTATCTGTTTCTTTTCCTCCTACTGTTGCTTTTAAACTTGTTTCTACTGTTGGTCCTTTTCCTGTAGTTAGTGTCATTTTACTAACTTGCATATTTTGTTCTACTCCTGTTGTATCTGTATAATATACTACATAATTTTCTGCTAATGTTTCATTATATTCCAATTTTTCTGGTATAGTCATTTTATAACTAATATTCATATCTTCTGAAACACTTAATTCTGTAGCAGTAATTAAATATTTTTTAACATTTTTATTATTCGTTATTTTTTCTTGCCATGCATTTGAAGAATTTGTTGTATCTGCTGTTGCATTAGCATTTTCTGAATAATATACTTTTATTTTAGAATTATCAATACCTGTTATTTGTAATCCTTCTACTATTGTTTCTACTGTATTTTCTGCTAAAGCTCCTTTTGTAGGTAATGTTCCTAATATTTTTACATTTGATATTGATGTTTCATTATTATTAATAATTTCTGAAGTGACTGTTGCTGTTTTACTTTCTACACCTAATGCTAATTTTGCTTCTTGGTTTCCTTCATTATTTATTGTTTCTATTCCATATTCTTTGATACTATTTGTAGTAATTACTCCTGCATAAGAAACTATTTTTATATCTTGTGCTACACTACCTGTTGTTTTTCCATTTTTATAATTAACTACATTTTCATTTGCATAAGTAACAGATATTTGCCTATCTGCATTTTTTTGTTTTTTATTTGTTGCTAAATTCATATTCATTAAAATTGTTGCACCTTCAATTGCTTTTCCTTTATATTTTGTTTGCACTCCTTCTAATTGAATATCAATTGTTTTGTTTATTAATTTTGCACTTTTTATTTTTAATTCTTCTTCATTTAAAAGTTTTATTGATGTTACATCTATTGTTTCAAATTCTTCTGGTAAATTAACTAGAATATGTGGATTTTTATATAATTCATCTTCTTCACTATTTGAATTTAATGTAACTCTAATTTCTACATTTTCGTTTGTACGCATTGTAGAAAATTCGTTTTTACTTACATTTATAGTAGCATTTGTATAACTTTCTTTTAAAGCTATTTTTGCTGTAGCATCTGCCATTTTGTTTTCAACATCACCTATATCATAACTTGAATGTACTAAATAATTAATTTCTGATGTTTCTTTTACTTTTTCTTTACTATTTGCTCCTATAATCTTCGTTGTTGATATTTCTAATGTTCCTGTTTTTACAGGTTTTGTTGTTTCTATTGCAATTTCTGCTGTTTTATCTGGTAAAGATATTATTATATTTTGTTCATTGTCTGGTTGTGTATTTGCATTTAATTCTGCAAAACTTGATTTTGTGTTTTTATCAAGAATTTTTAAAGTTCCTTCTTGTCCTAATTTGTCTAATAAATTTGATTTATTTACTACTATATTTTTTGTGTATACATTAGATAATCCCATACTAGAAAAATCTTCTTGCATATTTATTTTTTCTGCTATATTTTCTAAATTTACTTGTAATTGCATTTTTTCTGTAAATTCTCTATCTATTCCTGCATATAGTTTTCCTTTATACATTTCATCTTCTTGATTTTTTACAGATACATTTATAACAGAATCTACATCTTCTGATGTAATTGTTATTTCACTATTATATGACATTTTAGTTTTTTCTTGATCATATAAAGAAATTTCTGCATTAGCACTTATTTTTTGATTTTCTACTTTTTCTGCACTTGCAAATACATATGTAATAACATATCTATCTTTTCCTGTTTGATTCCATACAACTTTTCCATCTTTTTCTGGATTTTGTGTAGTTACTTGTACTTTACCTGTTTTGTTATCATAACTATATTTAATTTTTTCTTCATCATTATCAGAAATTTTTGCTCCATTTGTTGCTAATTCTTCTGGTGTTTGAATATACATTTTTTCTGGATAGCTTTCTCCTATTTTTGGTGCTTGTAATTCCAAGATAGCATTTTTTACTGGATACATATTGTCTTTTAATCCTGTTTCTACTTGTAATTGCACTACTCTGTGTTCACCATCATAATTTAATACTTTATTTGTTAGTATTGTTTGGTTCAAGAAAATACCATTATTTTCTTTAGAATATGGGCTTGCCATTGTTAATGTAAGTTTTCTTGTTCCCTTCACAGAAATGTCCTTTTGCTTACTATCACGGTAAGTTCCTGTTAATTCTAATATACTTTCTTTTTTCACTAAGCTAACTTCATAACTTGTTTCTTTAATAGTTTCTGCTTTTATTTCTAATTCAACACTATCTCCTGCATTTATTTGATTTAAACTTACACTGTTTTCTGTTATATCAGAAATTTTGTCATTTTTTAAATCTGTTTTAAATTTGAAGTTACTGTTTTTTAGTGTTATAGCACCATTAAAATATCCTTCTTGTTTTACTGAAACACTTAAATATAATTTTAAATCTGTATCAGTAGTTTTTGAAGAATATGTAGACACCTTATTTCCTTGTTCATCTTTGAAATATGCCATAAATTCTACATTTTTATTGTTTGTATTTTTCTCTTGTACAATTTCTTCTACCGCATTTACTGTGCTTATTCCTATTAAAAGAAAATTTGATAATGTCATTGACATAATCAACATAAATGCTAGTAGTACTTTTAAAATTCTTTTTTGCATAATAATACCTCCTATTTTAAATCTACATAACACATTCACTTTATATTATACACTGAAATGTATAGTTTTTCAAGTATTTTTTACCATTTTTTAGGGGTTTTTTGTTACATTTTTGCTATTACACTTTATCCACATTTTATTGTACTATGCTTCTCTTATTATTATGGTAAAAAACAAAAAAAATTGCATCATAACAATTATTTTGTTTTTTACTTTTATTTTTAATTATTCCTATCTTCAAGTAGCCAATCTAATACATTTATTTTTCTTATTCCTACAAAATCTACCTCTAAGTCATCATATTTTCCTATATATACTATATTATCACTTATACTTTTCATACGAGTTTGATTTTACATTACATATCCAAGTATCCCTTATTGCCGCTGCGAAGCTAACCAGTGTTCATTTTCCTTTGCCAGTATATTTTTTAAATCAAGTATATGTTGTAATATATAGAAATAAAATAATAATGAAACTTTTTATTTTTAGTGCATATATTATATAAAAGAACTTTTATAATTATATTTTTTACTTTTATTTTTAGAAAGGAACGTGATAATTTTGAATAATAATTTAGATGAAACAACTATGAATAATATAAAAAATATGGTAGACAGTGGTAATATTAATGGTGCTATTTCCCAAATATCTCCTGAAATGATACAAAATTTTTCTAAAATGTTTGCACAAGCTCAAAATAACCAACAAAATGTATCTAATGAAAGTCAAAATACATCTACAAATTCTAGCAATACTTCTAGTAATAATTTTAATCAAGCAAATAACAACAATTCTTCTTCAAATTCCTCTAATAATTCTAATCAAGCAAATTCAATTCCAAATAACTTTGATTTAAGTGGTATAGATCTAAATTCTATAATGAAAATCGCAGGAAATATGAATCAAAAAAATGACCCTAGAAGTAATCTTCTTGCATCTTTAAAACCGTATCTAAGAGATGGTAAAAAAGAAAAACTTGACAATTACATAAATTTATTAAATATGAGTAAAATTGCAGAAACATTGAAAAATACTCAAAATAATACAAACAAGGATAATTCTTAATAATGCCTCTCCCTTTTCCTCCTTTTAGACAATTTTACCCATATTACAATAATCGTCGTTTTTCTCCTTACATAAATCATAAGGCAACTTCTCCTACTTTATATTATCCTCCAAACACTGTTCCGAATAATACTGAATCTTTTAATAATTCTAATAAAGAATCTTTGACAAATTTTGATAAAAAAGAATCACTAACTAAAAATGATGAAAGGTCTAATGAAAAATCTATAGAAACTATAAATTCTATAAATTCTACAAAGTCTACTAACCCTTTTTCATCTCTTTTTTCTTTTTTACCTTCTTCAATTGGGCCTTTATCTTTTAATCCTGATGCTTTAGTTGATAATTCTATACCTATTTTTGAAATGTTTGGCATTCATCTTTTTTTAGATGATATTATCATCATTTGTATACTTATTTTTTTGTATAAAGAAGAAGTTAAAGATCAAATGCTTTACATTATTCTATTTTTACTACTTCTTTCCTAATACTAAAAAAGGAACAAATTGAAGTGCACACTTCTGTATAGACACTTCAATTTATTCCTTTTTATTTAATTAAATTATTCTATTTCTATTTTGTCATCTACTACATGTATATATGCTTGTTTATGCAATGTTTCTTCTTCTCTATCTATTTCTCTAACAATATTTGCTATTCTTATTTGTACAACATCTAATAAGCCTGCTGCTATTATTGCCTGTTTGTTCCCTTTAGCCCCTGCATGTGCTAATCCTCTTAAGTTTCCTAATATTACTATATTATCTGATGCCATTACTTCCGCACCTGAATTCACATCCCCTAGTATTACCACACTTCCATCAACTTCCAATCTTTGTCCTGAACGTAAAGATCCTCTATGAAATGTTGTTTCTGATACCATTGTTTCTTGTTTAAATGTTTTCTTTATACTTGATAATCCTAGAGATTTTGGTGTATCAAAGTCTACATCTACATCTATAATTGTTTGTATTATATTTTGTATTTCATCCATTTCTTTATTTTTTAGTGCTTTTCCTGTTACTTTTATTGGTATTTTTTCTGTTTTGTACATTTTTTTTAATTCTGGTAACTTTTTTCTTAATGTTTGCATTATATCTTTTTGTTCTGCTGTTTCTGCTATTTTTAAAATTGTTTCTTCTTTCTTTAATTGAACACTTATAACATTTTTCATCTCATATCAATCCTTTCTATTTGGTGCAACCATTTATAAGTAGTACGAAGGTACGTTGATTAAATTTTAAACGAAGTTTGACGTAGCCAAAATTGTAATATTTTTTCAACCAACTATCTCAAAGTTTCAGTATACGAACTAGCCGTAACATCTTCCGTAACATTCTGTAAATTCATTCCAAAATATTCCCTCATTATCTGTTTCACCGCATCAGCCGTATAATAACCATGCCCCCCATTTTCTGCCATAACAACAACCGCTATTTCCGGATTATCAAACGGAGCAAAACCCGCAAACCATGCATTTACTTTATTTCCTGGTGCCTCAGCTGAACCAGTCTTTCCACCTACTGCTATTTCAAAATCCTTAAATATACTTGCCGCTGTTCCCTCTTCTGTAACAGACCTCATACCCTCTAACACAACTTTCAAGTTTTCCTGATTTATATTTAAGTTTTCCGAATCATCATCTGACAAACCTAATTTTTGTTTTACAAATTTATTTATATTATCTCTTGATTCCTCTGTTCCATCTGCATTTCTTATAGTTTTTATAATACTTACATCTATCTTATTTCCGCCATTAGCTAACATACTAATATATTTAGCCATTTGTAATGGACTAAACTCATTATCACCCTGTCCTATCGCCGCATTTAAAGTATCTCCTGGTGCCCAATAAGAAGCATCTGGATGCATTTTCACCTTAGTTTCCTTACTTGCTAACACTCCTGAAGTTTCATCTCTTAATTCTACTCCTGTTTTTGTACCTAATCCAAAATATTTTGCATATTTATCTAAAGTATCTATTTGCATTCTATCTGCAGTTTCATAAAAGAAATAGTTACATGATTTTTCTATTGCTCCTATTACATTTAATTGTCCATGTCCTCTATGATAATCTGTATAATACCAACAATTCATTCTTGTTCCATATTTTTCATATTTTGTATACACACCAGTATCATTTATTATTGTTTTTGGAGTTATTACTCCTGATTCTAAACCTGCTATTGCTGTTACCATCTTAAATATTGAACCTGGTGAATATGATGTTTGCATTGCTTTATTTACAAGTGGTTTAGATGCATCATTCATATAATTATTCCATTTTTCGTTACTTATCCCACCTATAAAATCTGATGGATCATAACCAGGATAACTTGCCATTGCCAAGATTTCACCTGTTTTTACATTCATTACAACACAACTCTCAGATATTGCATTATATGATTTTCCAAATCCTCCACTTCTAATTTTTTGCATATTAGCAGCCAAAGCATCTTCTGTTACTTTTTGTAGATTAGCATCTATTGTAAGTACTATATCTGCACCAGGTTGTGCCTCTTCTGCTGTATATTCTCCTGTTATAGTACCATCAACTGCCATGTCAATTTGTTTTACGCCTTTTTTTCCTTTTAAATATTCTTCAAAAACATATTCTATACCTGTTTTTCCTATTAAATCATTTTGATCATAAGTATCTTTTCTTGTTTTATATTCTTCTGAACTAATTTTAGAAGCATATCCTAATATATGTGATGCCAAAGAACCTTTTGTATATGTTCTTTCAGGTTTTACAAAAATATTAATTCCTGGGAACTTATCACTATTTTCTGAAAATTCCGCAACAGCCTCTCTTGGAATATCATTAGAAATAGTTACCGCTTTTGTACTACTATAACCCTTCTGTGTAATTTCATAACGAATTGCCATTATTTTTCTAGCCTCTGAAATATCAGCACTATTAATTTTATATTTTTCCTTCATTTTAAAAAATGCTTGTTCTGCTGTTATATCTTCTGTCATATTATTAGCTTTTTTCCAAGCTGATAAATTTTCTCCTTCCAATGTAAATGTATATGGATCTATTTTTATTGGAAAAGAATCTGGATAACTAACTTCATATTTTTCTAAAACTTGTATCATATTTAATATTGCTTCATTTAATGCTTCAGTATCTATTTTTGTTTTATACAATTCCAAACCAAATTTTGTATTTGATGATACTAATACATTACCTGACTTATCCATAATATTTCCTCTAGTAGCCTCTAAAGTAGTTTCTCTTGTAAGTCTTGTATTTGACTCTTCTCTATATTCTGCTCCATGTACAATTTGCAAATTAAACAATTGGACTAACAATACAATTCCAACAAGATATGTTATAACTGTAACCATATTAAATCTCAAATTTGTATTTACATTATTTACTTTATTTCTTCTTATCTTCTTTATTCCCAAACTCTCACCTGCTTCCAAAACATTCCCTATCAGAAAAACTATACTATTTTTTTAAATAAATTTACTACATCCATCTTTGTTTGCATAACATTAAAAATATCTTGTCAAAATTTTATTTCCTGTATAAGTATTTTCTATATAATATCCAAACTTCTGCATAGCTGGATATAAAATAACTGTTAACACTACATTATAAGCAACTTCCACCAACAAAATTTTTATAAAATATATCAACTCAAAATTTATTGAAAAAATCACATAACTTGCCACATAAGAAAAAACTTCATAAAAAATAGTTAAAGCTGCAATCATTAGCATTATAGTAATACGACTATCTTTAGAAAAATTTTTATCAAAAACTTTAGCTAAAATTCCTATTAAAGCTAAACCTATTGCAGAAATTCCAACTTTACTTCTAAAAAGATAATCTAAAAAAAATCCTAAAAAAAGTCCATACGTTACGCCCATAAACTTATTTCCAAATAATCCTACAAACACAATAAAAATTACAAACAAATTAGGAGACACACCTGCTATTGTAAACCAACTAAAAAAATTAGATTGCAAAAAATAGCAAACAAATATTAAAAGCACAAGAGCAATATTTATTACAACTTTTTTCATAACTTTTTACACAACCTCCTTACTCAACACAATTTTTTGTGTACATTGATTAAATCTCAAATTCAGTTTGACGCAGCCAAGCATTTCCACTATCTTCTTTTAAACCTCTGTAATTGAAAAAGAATTAAATTTTGGCAAGGAAACTTTTATTTAAAACAAGGGCGCATACTGTGTGTATGTAACCGCGTTTTAAATGAAAGTTGACGCAGCCAAAATTGTAATTATTTTTCAATTACTTTTCAATTACAAGAACAGTATCAATCTTATCAAACTCAACTGCCGTCTCAATCTCCACATAACGATCAATAGCATTCTTAGTAGAGCTCACACTCTTAACAGAGCCAACATGAATACCCTTAGGATAAATTCCGCCCAAGCCAGAAGTCTCAATACTATCACCCTGAATAACATTAGCATCAGTAGGAATATACATACCCCTAAGCACTTTATTATCCTCCAAAGTACCCTTACAAACAATACTATCCTTATTAGTACTCATCAAGCAACTAACAGAGCTACTAGTATCAATAATAGTCTGAACCTTAGAAGTAGAATCAGTAACAGAAACAACATGACCCACCAATCCCTTATCAGCAATAACCGTCATATTTTCCTTAATACCATCTTTTGATCCAACATTAATAACTATCGTCTTAGAATAATTACTTATATCCTTATTAATCACATAAGCAGGTATTGTTTTATATTCACCATACTTTTTATTCAAATCCAAATATTCTTTTAAAGTCTCATTTTCAGTCTTTATATTTTCCAATTCACGCAAAGACTGTTCCAATTCACTATTTTGCTTTTTCAATTTTTCATTCTCTTGCTTCAAATTACTAATATCCGCAAAAAAAGTATCATTTCCATTTATTTTATTTTTTAAATATGTTAATCCATTTTGAATCGGCATTACTAATTTATTTGCAACATTTTCAAAAAAAGATGTATTACGTTCTCCATTTGAAAAAACAACAACTAAAACAAGTATTATAATTGTAATAACAATGCCTAATATTCCTGCTTTATTTTTTTTATACATATACTTTATCTCCTTTTACGAGCATTTATTAAAACCGTTTTTAAATTTTCCAAATCTTCCAAAGTTTTTCCAGTTCCCCTTACAACACAATCCAAAGGTTCCTCTGCTACATATACTGGCATACCTGTTTCTATACTTAACAATTTATCCAAATTTTTAATTAAAGCTCCTCCACCTGCAAGCACAATACCCTTTTCCATAATATCTGATGCCAATTCTGGTGGTGTCTTTTCTAATGTAGATTTTACTACTTCAACTATTTTTGCAATAGATTCCTGCATTGCTTCTTGTGTCTGCACTGATGTTATTTTCTCATTACGTGGTAATCCATCTGCCAAATCTCTTCCTCTTACTTCCATTGACATTTCTGTCATAAGAGGCATTGCACAACCAATTGCTAATTTTATTTGTTCTGCTGTTGTTTCTCCTATAGCTAAATTCATTTCTCTTTTCACATAATTAACAATATCTGAATCTAATTCATCTCCCGCTACTCTAAGTGAATGACTAACAACTATCCCTCCTAAAGAAATAACAGCTACTTCTGTAGTTCCTCCACCAATATCTACAATAATACTTCCACTTGGTTCTGCAACATCTAGTGATGCACCTATTGCAGCTGCCATTGGTTCTTCTATTAAATATACTTCTTTTGCACCAGCTTGTAAAACTGATTCTTCTACTGCTCTTTCTTCAACTTCAGTAATTCCTGATGGAACACCCACAACAACTCTAGGTCTTCCTAAATTAAAACGTTTATCTACTTTTTGGATTATATTTTTTAACATTAATTGTGTTGCAGTAAAATCTGCTATAACTCCATCTTTCAATGGTCTTACTGCTTTTATTTGTTCTGGAGTCCTCCCTAACATTTCTTTTGCTTCTGTTCCTGTTGCTACAATCACTCCAGTTTTTCTATCAATTGCTACAACAGAAGGTTCGTTTAAAACTATTCCTTTACCTTTTACAGTCACTAAAATATTGGCCGTTCCTAAATCAATTCCTATATCTTTTGAACCAAATGAAAAAAACTTCATAATACACATTTCCTTTCTATTCAACAACCTGTTTTTTTGTTCTATCATCTGTAATTTGTCTTGCATTTTGACATAACTCTTCTATATGTTCAAATACACTTTTGTATTCCATATTGCCTATAATAATATGGTCTATAAGCTCTATATTAAATGCAATTAATGAATTATATAGCTTGTCTGTAAAATGAATATCTGCTTGACTAGGAGTTGCATCCCCACTTGGATGATTATGCACTAATATTATTCTACTTGCTCCTCCTCTTATTGCACTTGAAATTACAGTTTTAATATCTAATTTCACAAAACTAGTTCCACCTAAAGCAACATCTTCTATTTTTAACAGACAATTTCTTGTATTTAACAAAAATAATCTTGCCACTTCATTTTTTTCATACTGAAATTCACATAAAACTGTTTGGGCAATTTGATTTGTATTTTTTACTTCTGTTCCTTTAGATATATTTGGTTTTGAAAGCCTTATTGCTAACTCACATATTGCTTTTAATTGTATTGCTTTTACTTTTCCTATTCCTTTAATTTGCATTAGTTCTTCTAAAGTTGCAGATTTTAAAAAAGCCAAATCTTCACCCATATCACTCATTCCTAATTTCAGAATTTTTTGAGCAACTTGGACAGATGTTTCTTCTTTTGTTCCATTTTTTATTATTATTGCTAATAATTCTGAATTTGATAAAAATTTAGCTCCTTTTTCTTCTAGTTTTTCATAAGGTCTTTCTCCTGTTGGTAAATCCTTTATTTTAATTGACAAATTAAATTACATTCCTTTCTAGCATCAAATTTGTCCCTTATTATACTTTTCTATAAACAAAAACTGAAATTAACACTCCTACTATACTAGCTATATTAATTCTAAATGTTAATGCAAAAGTTAGTTTCAATATGCTTAAATCTAATACTAATGGTTCTTTTAATCCAAATTCTTGTTCAAAAGAAAGCCACCATAACCCTTGCACATTACTTGCTAATCTTCCTATAAGTCCCCCTATTACTAATCCTGATAAAATAAATACTATTAATATCCATATATTTTTTTCTCTTGTTGCCATTTTTGTTCATTCCTTTCATGAGGTATAATTTATCTAAAGCTATTGCATACTTTCCATTATACTTTTTTAATACTACCTCTACTTTTGTTTTTTAGTTTATTTTTTCTTACGGTTTTACAGTTTTCAACTAACATACGTATTATACCTTGATTTTGAGTTTTTTTCAAGTAAATTTATATTTTTTTATAATATTAATTCAAATTTTTATAAGAATAATTGACTTGGATTGTTGTATTACAATTGATGTGAAACAAAATAAATAAAATTGAATAAGTGATTTAAATCGTATATAATTGAGTTGCTAAACAGAAATTATATAAAGGAGATTTAAATCACTTATGAATAATATTATAGCAGAAAAAAATAAAAAAAGATACCTTCCACATGATGTTAATACAAGAAAATATGCAGTAGAGATGTATAGGAATTGTGGAGACATAGAATATGTATGCAGAAAATACCATATTTCAAGGGTCTCATTATGGAGATGGAATAAAAAATATAATGGAACAAAAGAAAGCTTAATAGATAAATCTCATAGACCAAATAGCAAACACCCAAATTCACATACAAATCAAGAAATACGCTGGATAAGAAATTACGTAAGAAGAAATCCTAGAATAACGTTATGCGAACTATGGGCTAAATTAAAACGAGAAAAAGGATATACAAGAACAATAACAGCATTATATAGAGTAATGAGAAGACTAAATATAAAATTTTATAAAGGAATGAATATAAAAAACACATCAAAGAAAAAACACAACAAAAAATATAATACACCAAAGAATATAGGAGAAAAAGGACAAATGGACGTCAAATATGTGCCAAATGAATGTAAGAGTAGCCAAATACCAGATGACAAAAAATTCTATCAATACACATATATAGATGAAGCAACAAGAGAAAGATACTTGTACTGGTATGAAGAACACACCCCAGCAAATACAGTAGATTTTATATATAGAGTAATAAAATATCTAGGGTACAAACCAAAAGAAATACAAACAGATAATGGAACTGAATTTACTTATAATAAAGCAAATATAAGAAGAACGCATCCAGTAGAGAAAATCTTAAGAGAATTAGGAATAAAACATCATAAGATACAACCCAGAACACCACAACATAATGGAAAAGTAGAAAGAAGTCAT
>OKRZ01001364.1_pt1 | contig 18999 bp, 17 predicted proteins | sample 1601141 | NCBI WGS metagenome assembly OKRZ01 (sample SAMEA3541524, study PRJEB24748) | human gut metagenome | biome: human gut; feature: human-associated habitat; material: faeces | place: China | collected 2012
AGCGGGGCCGCAACGCCAGCAAGGCCAGTGTGGCCAAACACGCCTCCCCGGTTTTTATATTAATAATATAATACGTAAACTAAAAAATGGTGTTGATTCTGAAATAAAACGGAAGAATTATAATAATGCATTAGAACTCATTTCAAATTGTGCCAATTTAATTTATCAAACAAATTTATATTACGTAGATTCATTCTTAGAGAAGAAGCTAAAACTTATTGCGAATGAACTTGAAATCTCGATTTCGATTACTAATAATAAGGATAAAGTTATTTTTTATGATGGATTTGGATTGAACGAAAGAGGATTATCTCAAATCTATGTTAAAGCATTGTGTAAAATAAAAGACGTTGTATATATAACATATGAAGATCGTAAAGATGAAATTCCAGATATTTTACAAATTTTACGTGAACATAATTGTAGTGTATTTTTTATAAAAAGGAAACGAAATAGCTATATTGAACAGATTAATGAGTTGACACATATACTATGTAAAGAAAATCCAAATGATTTTTTCTTTTATTCATTTCCGAACGATGTTGTTGGGGTAGTATGTTTAAATTTAATTAATAATAAGGTTAATAGATATCAAATAAATTTAACTGATCATGCTTTTTGGCTAGGTGTACAATCGATTGATAAATGTATTGAATTTAGAGATTATGGTGCTTCAATATCGAAAAAATATCGAAAATTAAATCCTGCGGCATTGGTAAAAATTCCTTTTTATCCAATTATAAATAAAGATTCAGAATTTCAAGGCTTTCCATTCGAAGTAAAAGATAATCAAAAAATAGTATTTTCGGGTGGTGCATTATATAAAACATTTGGTGGCGAAGGAAAATATTATCAAATTATTGATTATATTTTGAAAAATTATAAGGATGTAATTTTTTGGTATGCAGGTAATGGAGATAACAGAGAATTAATGGAGTTAAAAAAGAAGTATCCTGACAGATTGTTTCATACTTCCGAAAGAACAGATTTATTTAAAGTATTGCAACATTGTAGATTTTATCTAAGTACATACCCGATTAGTGGAGGATTAATGTATCAGTATTCTGCATTAGCTGGAATAGTTCCGGTATCTTTAAAATATGATGAAGATGCTGATGGTTATCTATTAAATCAAGAGAATTTAAATGTAAATTTTGATAATGAAAATGATTTGTTCATAGAAATTGATAAATTGTTGACAGATGATAAATATTTAATAGATAGAAAATTATTGATGCAACATTCTGTTATTTCTGAATATGATTTTTTTAAATATATATGCTTGTTGTTTGAGGATAAATCAGTATTAAAAATAAATTATTTGGATCTAGATACCAAACACTTTAGAGAAGAATATTTAAGTAGATTAACTAAGTTAGATATTGATTCATTAATTATAAATATATATTCGATAAAAACATCAATTAAATACTTGCCTGTCAATTCATTGAAGGGAATATTTAAAAAGTTTTTCAAATAAAATATCAAAAAAAATACTAAAGAAATGAGGTAATGTTTATGCAAGTAATTAAATACGTATTTCAACCACATGGAGATGATCGAGGTCAGCTTGTTGCATTAGAAGAGTTTAAAGATATTCCGTTTAGAATAAAACGCGTATATTATATGTATGATACTGGAGAAGGGGTAACAAGAGGCTTTCATGCACATAAGAATTTACAACAAATTTTGATTTGTATTCACGGTAGTTGTAAAATTCGACTTGATAATGGAAGAGAAAAAAAAGTAGTACCACTTGAAAAACCATATGAAGGTTTATATGTTTCTAATAATATGTGGAGGGAAATGTTTGATTTTTCTTCAGATGCCGTATTAATGGTATTAGCTTCTGAAATATATGATGAAGATGATTATATTAGAAATTATGATGAATTCTTAGAATTTGTACGAAAAAGTGATAAAACAGAGGATGTGGAGGAATAAAAATGAAAGTACCATTTGTGACATTTAAACCATTAGAAAAAGAATTAGATAAAGATTTAAGAGATGCGTTTGAACGTGTATATAATCGATCATGGTATATTGAAGGCGAAGAAGATAAAGCTTTTGAAAAGGCTTTTGCAGAATACTGCAATTCTAAATATTGTGTAGGCGTGGGAAATGGGCTTGATGCTTTATATCTAGCTTTAAAGGGTTTAGGATTAAAAGAAGGAGACGAAGTTATCGTACCTTCAAATACATATATTGCAACTGCACTTGCAGTTACGTATGTTGGTGCAACTCCGGTATTTGTTGAACCAGATATCCGTACGTTTAATATTGATCCAACAAAGATTGAAGCAGCAATCACGGATAAAACAAAAGCTATTATGCCTGTACATTTATATGGACAAGCCTGTGATATGGATCCAATCATGGATATTGCTAAGAAGTATGATCTTTATGTTGTTGAGGATTGTGCACAAGCACATGGAGCTAAATATAACGGAAAAGTAATTGGTTCTTTTGGAGATGCTGCTGGATTCTCATTCTATCCTGGAAAGAATTTAGGTGCATTAGGAGATGCAGGTGCTACAGTAACAAATAATGAAGAATTAGCTAAAAAGGTAAGAGCATTAGGTAATTACGGGTCTGATTATAAATATCATCATATTTATCAAGGTAATAATTCACGCTTGGATGAATTACAGGCAGCTTTTCTTGCTGCAAAGCTTCCTCATTTGGATAAAGTAAATGTAGAGAGAAGAAAGATAGCTCAAAAATATTTAGATGGAATTAATAATCCTGAAATTATTTTACCATTTGTGCCAAAATATGCTGAGCCTGTATGGCATATATTCGGTATAAGATGTAATAGAAGAGATGAACTTGAAAAGTTCTTGAATGATGCTGGTATTAGTACGAACAAACATTATCCAATTCCAATGCATTTACAAGGATGTTATGAAGATCTTGGATTTAAAAAAGGTGATTATCCTATTGCAGAGGAAATCAGTGAAACGGAATTAAGTATTCCAATGTACTATGGAATGACAGATGAAGAAGTACAGTATGTAATTGATAGAATGAATGAATTTAAATAGAGGGGATTTTGATGATAAAACTAGAAAGATATAGTGAAGAGAAAATCGAACTTTGGAATCAATTTAATAAACAGAGTAAAAATTATTTGTTTATGTTTGATAGAAATTATATGGATTATCATAAGGATAGATTCAAAGATCATTCACTAATGTTTTATGACGATGATAAGTTAATAGCACTATTACCTATGAGTGAACATGGAGATGAACTGATTTCGCATGGTGGTTTAACATATGGTGGATTTATAACAGATTCAAAAATGAAACAACATACTTTAATGGATTGTTTTGAAGAACTGATCAAATATTGCAAAGAAAATGATTTTAAAAATATTAGATATAAATGTATTCCTCATATTTACCATAATCAACCAGCTGAAGAAGATAGATTTGCACTATTTGCTAATGGTGCTAAACTCGACACTATAGATGTTTCAACTTATGTAAATTTAGATTCTCCACTAAAAATGCCAAAAGGAAGAAAAGCTCAAATTTCTAGGGCAAAAAGAGAAGGTGTTGTTATTGAAGAATTAACAGAGTTAAATGATTTTAGAAAATTTATTGATCTTGAAAATGAAGTACTTACAGAACGTCATGATGTTAAAGCAGTGCATACCGGTGATGAGTTAAAACTTCTACATGACAAATTTCCAGAAAATATTCATCTTTTTGCAAGTATGAAAGATGATAAAATGATAGCAGGTACTGTGGTGTATGAGTATGATCATGTTATTCATACTCAATATATGGCGGCTAATGATGAAGCTAGACAAATAGGTGCATTGGATTTAGCTGTCTCAACTGTGATTAATAAATATAAAGAAACAAAAAAATGGTTAGACTTTGGCATTTCAACTGAGCATGGACGAATTTATTTAAATAAAGGTCTTTGTGCACAAAAAGAAGGCTTTGGTGGACGTACGGGAGTGTATGAAATTTGGGAGTTAAAGATATGAAAGTATCGTTTTTAGTGACTTATTATAACCAAAAAGGATATGTAAAACAAAGCATTGATAGTATACTTGCAATAGATAAGCCTTGCGATTGGGAAATTCTTATTGGAGATGATGGATCAACAGATGGCACTATAGATGAAATAAATAAATATATAGAACAATACCCTAGTAAAATTAAATTATACATTATGCCAAGAGAGGTTGGTAAAAAGTATGATTCAGTTAAACGTGCGAGTGCTAACAGGTTGAATGTTTTACAACACTCTACAGGGGATATTTTTTGTACACTTGATGGCGATGATTATTTTTGTGATACAGAGTTTATTAAAGAGGCAATAAGAGTTTTTAATGGTAATAGTAATATATCTGTCGTTGCATTTGGATTTAAATATTTTGGAGATGTAGAATACGAAAAAGAAATTACTTTACCTGCTTCTCTCAATAATAAACAAGTTGATAAAAGCTATTACTTAAAAAAACTATATTTACCAGCTGGTGGATGTGTTCATAGGAATTGCTTTGATAATGATAGGATTGAGTTTATAAAAAAACTCGGGTATTTTGATGACAATAATATTGTTGTTAATAGCTTAAATTATGGCGAAATGTTTGCTATTAATCGCCCTATTTATGCATATCGTCAAACAGTTCAGAGTGTTTATAATAGTATGAACAAACTGGAACAAGCTGTTCTAAACGTACAAGGAATGGATGTTGACATTAAATTAGTAGAAAATGAGTTGAAGTTGTGCATAATTAAAAGATACTCATCCTCTATTTTATTAATGTTTATGTGGCGAAAGCAAATTTTAAATGTCTTAGGCAATGATAAATATAAAAAATATTGCGAAGGTTGTATTACTTTAAAACCATCAATTTGTTATAACATACTAAATTACTCTAATATAGACAAAAATGAATTTAAAAATACAAATGATATGATTTCTAAGGTTATTTTATTGAAACCAAAATTATTTTTGAAAGAGTTGATTAATTATTGGATAAGAGGTGAGAAAGTATATGAAGGAAAATAAGGTGTTACTATTAGCTTATACTGGATTGAATTTTGGTGATGATATGTTCATCTATACCATATGTAAATATTTTCCGGAACAACAATTTTATTTGCAAGCACCAAAAAATTATAATAAGACATTAAATTCTTTGAAAAATTTAACATATTTTAGTAGGCCTAGGCTATTAGATAAAATACTATATAAAATCAACAAAGACAAGTATAAAGAAATGTCAACAAAGAAATACTCTGCAATTGTTTATGTTGTTGGTGGATTGTTTGATGAAGATGATATCTGGAAAAATATGGTGAAAAAGTATGGCTTAGCTAAATTAAAAGATATGATATGGCAAAATTCATTTAACAATAAGGTACCATTTTTTTTATTAGGTTCAAATTTGACAAGAATTAAAACTGATACTTACATACATCAAATGGAATACTTATTTGAAGGACTAAGAGATATATGTTTTAGAGATTTATACACATATAATCATTTTAAACATTTATCGAATGTACGTTATGCACCAGACATTGTATTTAATTACAAATGTAATGAAAACCAAACAAAAGATGATTCTGTTTTAATTTCTGTATGGGGCCCATTAACGTGTACTGATAAATTTCCACAATGGAAATGGGCGGAATATTTATTAGATGATTATATAGATTTTTTAGTTAATATTATAAATAAATTTAATAGTATTGGCAAAAAAATTACTTTATTGGCATTATGTGAAAATGAAGGCGATTTAAAAGCATGTCATTTAATAAGAAGTAGAATTGATACATATGTTGATGTTGTAACATACGATGGAGACTTAAATGCGATTATAGCTTTATTCGAAAAAGCAAGCTTTGTGGTAGGAACTAGATTTCATTCTGTTATTATGGCGCTTAATGCGAAATGTGCTTTTTATCCTATTGTCTATGAGAGTAAAACAGAACAATTGTTAAATGATATAGGATATACAGGAAAGTCTTCACATATAGAAAAAAAAGATAGTTATGTTGTCGATGATGTGATAAATAATTATTTAAGTAATAAAATTGTATCAATTGATAAAGTGAAAGTAGCTGCGGCAGAACAATTTAATGTTTTAAATAAATTATTAGAAGGATAGTATTGTGGTAAGTATAATGAATGAAAAACAACATAGTCGTCAAATAAGACTAGGTGCGATTCTAGGATATATAAATTTTTTTGTAAAAACTTGTATACAATTATTATATGTTCCTTTAATGTTAAGATTTCTAGGACAAAATGAATATGGAGTATATCAATTAGTTGCGAGTTTGATTTCATACCTAAGTTTATTGAATTTTGGCTTTGGTGGTGCATACTTAAGATTTTACGCCCAATGTAAAAATGATAAAAAAAAGGAAAGTACTATAAATGGAACTTTTTTATTGGTATTTTCATTTTTCGCAATTTTAGCTTTGATTGTAGGTTTTTTTGTAACGTTTAATTCAAATACAATTCTAGGAAATAAAATGACCACTTCTGAATTGGTGTTGGCAAAAAAATTATTGGCTATATTAACGATTAACATGTCTTTAACTTTTCCTATTAGTGTATTCACTTCAATAGTTACTGCTAAGGAAAATTTTATATTTCTTAAATTAATTGAGTTATTTAAAAATATCTTAAATCCTTTTTTTGTTATTGTGTTGTTATTATTAGGTTATGGGTCAATTGGAATGGTATTAGTAACAACATTTTTGACAATTGTATCTGGAATAATAACTATATATTATTCAACATTTAAATTGAAAGCCCAATTCAATTTTAAAGGCTTTGAATTTAAATTAGTAAAAGAAATTAGCGTATTCTCGTCTTTTTTGTTTTTAAATTCTATAATTGAACAAATAAATTGGAATGTAGATAAATTTATTTTAGGTAGAACAGTTGGAACTGCCGCAATTGCTGTGTATAGTATTGGAGCTCAAATAAATAATATATATGTACAAATTACCGATATGTTGGCCTCTGTTTTAGCACCAAAAATCAATAAATTAGTTGCATCTGAACAAAACAGTATAAGCATTTTGAATGAGTTATTTATAAAAGTTGGTAGATTACAAGCTTATATCGTTATGTTAGTACTTTTTGGATTTATATTATATGGAAAAGAGTTTATTTATTTTTTGGCTGGTAAGGGATATGATGAAGCTTACTATGTAACTTTATTGTTAATTGTTCCTATTTCTATACCTTTATGTCAGACAATCGGAGTCGATATCCAACAAGCGATGAATAAGCATCAATACAGGTCAATTGTTTATGCAATAATAGCAATTGGGAATGTGTTGATTAGTATTCCGCTAGCAATGAATTTTGGAGCAATTGGAGCTGCTATAGGTACAGCAATAGGATTGATTATTGGAAATGGATTAATTATGAATATTATCTATGAGAAAATAATTGGTTTAGATGTTATTAAATTTTGGAGAAAGATTATACCAATGTTAAGGTCAATTGTTTTACCTGTTTTATGTGGAATTATTTTGAAGCATTATGTGATAATCGATTCATTAATGATATTATTTTTAGAAGCTTGTTTTTTTTCGATTATGTATTTATTTGCAACTTATTTAAGTTGTATGAATTCAGAGGAAAAAAAAATTATTAATTATTATCTTAGTTTATTCTTTAAAAAATTAAAGTGTTTTAGGAGATAAAAAGTACATGGTTATTATATCGTATATAAAAAAATTTAAACAAAATATCAAGGTAAAAAAATTAAAAGAATCATTGTTAAAGTGTGGTGAAAAGGTGTTTATAGATCCAAGTGTAGAAATTGCTGAACCACGCCTTGTTAAAATAGGAAATAATTGTCACATCCAGATGAATTGTAAGTTGTATGGATTTGGTGGAGGAATTGAAATTGGTGATGGAACTATTCTGTCTCATGATATTCAAATTTTCGCTAGAAATCATAATTATGACAGTTCGGATTTAAAGTCAATCCCTTACGATGAACGCGATATACCAAAAAAGGTAAAGATTGGTGAAAATGTTTAGATAGGTGCAAGAACAACTATTTTACCAGGTGTCACCATAGGGGAAGGAGCAGTTATTGGAGCTGCTTCTGTAATTTCAAAAAACGTACCATCATATGCAGTTGTTGGAGGAAATCCGGCGAAAATAATTAAATATAGAAATAAAGAAATTTACAAAAAGCTGAAAGCTGAAGGTAAGATATATATTAAATTTAAGGATTATAAAGATTAATTTGCAAAATTTTATAACAAATATAGGTAGGATTAGTTAATTATAATATTTGAATTTATATTTTTGATTATAAATGTGAGTAACCACATGACGTCCCCATTTAATTTAATAAATTAGCATTAAGAACGTTAATAAACAGCTAGTAAATCAGGTAAATATGCTATGGATAGACAACATGAAAATGCCTAGGGATTATTAGATGGGTACTCACAATTATTAATGAAAATTTTTTGATATAGTTTTAAGGGAGGTTTTTATGGATAAGAAATTTGAATATGATATTAAAGATGAAGAAACAATTGATTTATCAGAATTGTTTCGTGCAATTTTTAAATATTTTAAATTAATTATTGTTTTATGTATATTATTTGGAATGGGTGGTTTCTTTGGAACAAAGTTATTGATTGCTCCAACTTATACTGCTAGTACTTCAATTTATTTAACACCTCAAATTAGTGAGAGTGGTTCTTTGGATTATAATTCACAGATGGCGAATAGTAAATTGGTTACGAATGCAGTTAATTTATTAACTCAGAACAACATTATGTCTGAAGTGGCTAAGGATGTAGGATTAGAAAGTGCTTCAAGTGTTAAGAGTGTTGTTAGTGTATCCAATGAGTCAAACACAGAAATTATTACGATTTCTGCGACTACTACAGATCCTAAGTTGTCTAAGGATATCGCAAATGATACGGTTAGTACTTTTATTAGAACAATGCAGAAAAATTTGAATGTTAGTAATATTGAAGTGGTTGATAAGGCTAAATTGTCTTATGTTCCTAGTGGACCTAATGTAAAGAAGAATACATTATTGGCTACAATGGTTGGTTTTGTGTTAGGTTGTGGCTATGCCGTATTAAGATTCTTATTTGATAATCGTTTACGTACTAAAGAAGAGGCAGAAAAATATTTGGGTATTCCAGTATTCTGCGAGATTCCTGAATTATAATGGCTAAGTATTTTGATTTGCATTCTCATGTGGCTTGGGGTATTGATGATGGTATGCCTTCTAGAGAGGATGCTGCTAGTTCATTGAAATTAGCTAAAAGTGATGGAATTATAGGAATATGTAGTACGCCTCACTTTATTCCTGGTCAGTTAGATGTTCATATTTATAATGAGATTGTTACGCGTCAATTGGAATTAAAAGATATGAGTCCAGTACCTATTTATTTTGGTGGGGAAGTGATGATGAATAGTGAATTCATTCAAAACTTTGATTTGGATTTATATCCCACTTTAAATGGAAGTAGGTATATGTTGGTTGAATATAATGTTCTTCGTGACATTCATTCCATTGATTTTAGAGATGATTGTTTATTTGAAATTAAGGTAAGGGGATACATACCGGTAATTGCTCATATAGAAAGATATTTTCATGACGGTTTAGATTACTCTATTATAGGTAACTGGGTTGATATGGGTTGCGTACTTCAATTGAATCGTACTTCTATTTTGGGGGTAAATGGAAAGACAATTCAATCGAATGCTTTGGAATTATTAGATAATGGGTATTGTGATTTGATTTGTACAGATACGCATAGAGCGAGTGGGAATAGAATTGAAAAGATGAGTGATGCATATTCTGTTGTTTCTAAGCGTATTGGTTCTGAAAATGCGGATATCTTATTTTATGAGAATCCAAAGAGAATATTAAAGAATATGGATATACTAGATATTGATGTAGAGAAGAAAAAGAAACTGTTTGGTTTCTTTGGGAGATAAATATGGCAAAGAGAAAGAGAAATCAATTTGATGTAGATGAGATCTATCGTAGTTTACGTACTAATATTGAATTTAGTCAAATGGATGATGCGATTCAAGTAATTAATGTAGTTAGTACAGTTCCAAATGAAGGTAAGAGTACTATAGCTTGTAACTTAGCTCGTATTATGGCAGCTAAATATAAAAATGTTTTATTAATTGACTGTGATTTAAGAAATGCGTCTGTTCACAAAACATTAAACATTTCAAATAGATGTGGATTGACAAATATTATTTCTGAATTTAGAGAAGGTGGAAGTATCCATTCTTATGAAGGTGTACAAGATGTTCAATTTGATGGAGGTTATGCACTATCTGTAATTACAGCAGGTCATAGAGTACCAAATCCGAGTGAAGTATTGGGTTCTAAAAGATTAGCTAAATTCTTAAATCAAGCTAGACAAGAATTTGGATATATTATTATTGACTGTCCACCCGTAGCTGTTGCTTCAGATGCGATTCCATTATGTAACGTAAGTGATGGAGTATTGTATGTAGTTGATTCAAAACAATCAGATAAGCGTAAGGTTAAAATGGCAATTGGAGACGTTCAAAGAAATGGTGGTCACGTGATCGGACTAGTATTGAATAAGGTTGATGCATCTGATGAAAGTCATTATGGATATGGCTACGGATATGGTTATGGAGGAGAAGGGAATGGCAAATAAAAAAGGGTTATTTATTATAGCTTCTGCTCTATTACTTTCTGGTTGTGGAAATAGTGAATTAGAAATCACAAAAAATGATATTCTAGAAGTAGCTAGAGATGATGCGAACGCAACTAAAAAAGAATGTTCAAATGTGAATGTAAAAGAAGAAAAGAAATATTATACAGTGACATTTGATACAAATTCTGGATCTTATGAATATAAGATTGGTAAAGATGGTATTATACAAGATCGTAATTATAAAAAAAGTGATAGTGAAAATGAAACTGAAGCACCAGTTGATGCTGCACCAGTAGAAGAAAATACTGAAGAACCTGAAACTAAGAAGAAAGAAGAAAAACAAGAGACTTCTTTTGATGCAAATCAGCAACAGGCAATTGATGCTGCTTTGGCAAATGCTGGGCTAGGCAATGAGGATGTTACTGATATTGGATGTACTTTAGATGAAGCAACACAACAATACACTGTAACATTTATGTTTCAGGAAATACATAATACAGCTTTAGTAGATGCATCTACATTTACTGTTTTATCTTCTATTCAAAGTTAATTTATTTAAAAAGAAAAGGATATTTTATGTTTGCGCTTACATAAAAATTTGTCCTTTTCTTTTTTTTTTAGTATAATAGACAAGGCTATATGGAGTTGGTTTTTATATGTCAAAAATAGGTAGTTTAAAAATAACAATCGAATTTGTTTTTTTTATGTTTATTATTCAATTTAGTGGATATGATTTTGAAACGTGTTGGAAATTATGTATATTATATTTTTTGATGCAATTATTGATTGGAAGATATCAAGGAAAAGTCTTGTTAATATATGATGAAATACGTTTAATTATATTAAGTCATATTGGATTTTTTGTTGGAAGTTTTCTTGTTTTTCCAATCAGTACTTGGACTATAAAGAAGTTTTTTGGGTTTGTTTTATTAACTGTTGTTTTGTTTGTGTTTGCTGGTGTAAATTCAAGATATTCACATAAGTTACTTCGAAGATGGTTTAAACATAATACATTAATTGTTGGTGTTGGACATACAGCAGAGAAGCTTGGAATGGTTTGTCATGGAAATAGCTATTCTTTATTGGATGTCATTGGGTATGTGAATTGTAATAAGTCAAAAAGAATTAAAAATGTAAATCAGGAACAAGTTGTCGATATCAATAAAACATATGATTTGGATGCAGTAGATGCAATTATACAATCAAAACATATTGAAACTGTTTTGATTGCAATTCCAGAATTGGATAGTGATGATTTGAATGCTGTATTTAAAACATTCAAAAATAAAGTGGATGTGATTAAATATTTACCTCAAATCAATGGCTTAGTAACATTTGATACAAAGACTGAAGATTTTGATGGAGTACTAATGATTTCTAATTCACGTGGAATATATCATTTTGGTTCCCATGTATTAAAACGATTATTGGATATTTGTGCAGGTTTATGTGGAATGCTTCTTTTAATCCCGTTGACAATATTTGTATTTGTTAAGAATCGTAAAGAAGGTGATAAAGAGCCAATATTCTTTACGCAGAATCGTATTGGTAAAAATGGAAAAGAATTTAAAATGTATAAATATCGTTCCATGGTTATGGATGCAGATAAAATCTTAGAAGATTTAATGGTATCAGATCCTGCCATTCGTGAAGAGTATACTAAGAATAAAAAATTGGTAAATGATCCACGTATTACAAGTGCAGGTAAATTCTTACGTGAAAAGAGCTTGGACGAATTTCCACAGTTTATTAACGTATTGCTTGGCCAAATGTCATTGATTGGTCCTAGACCTTATTTACCAAGAGAAAAAGAAGATATGGGGAATTATTACTATGATGTAATTGCATCGAAACCAGGAATCACCGGCATGTGGCAAACACATGGAAGAAGTGATGTGGATTTCGAACATCGATTAGTATTGGATGAGTACTATTATAGAAACTGGTCATTCTGGTTGGATGTTACATTATTATTTAGGACTGTAAAACAAGTTCTTTATGGACATGGAGCAGTATAGAAGGAAATAGGAAATATGAGCAATGATTATTTAAATGATGAAATGGAAATTGATTTATTAGAATTGTTGAAATGTTTATTAAAAAATATTAAGAAGATTTTAATTTGCACATTCGTTTGTGGAATGGTTGCGTTTGTATTATCGGCGTTTATTTTACCAAAAAGCTATGTTTCAAGCGCTGACATTACTATACATCCTCAAGGAGAATTGTTAGATTATACTTCTTATTTAGTTGGGGATAAGGTTCTTAATGATGTTGGTTCTAAATTGAAAATGGATAGTTCAAGTTTAAATGAATCAATTGTCGTAACTAGAGATTCAAATAATTCTTACAATTATAATATTGCAGTTACTACAAGTGATCCTAACTTATCATATAAAGTTGTCAATGAAGTGATAAAAGCTTTTGAAAAAGAATTAAGTGGGGAATTAAATTTATATGATATTACGACATTAAACGAGGCGCAAGTGAATAATGTTCCTGTAAGTCCAAATGTGAAGAAGAATACTATAATAGGAGTTTTAGTTGGTTTTACAATTGGTGTGGCTTATTTTGTTCTTTGTTTCTTGTTTGATAAACATTTTAAAAATAAAGATGAGGTTGAGGCATATTTAGGTGTGGACGTCTTGGCAGAAATACCTGTAAATAAATAATTGAAAGAAATAGGAGAATAATAATGGAACGTAATATATCGAGTAGTTCGGCGTATCGTAAGCTGCGTACAAATGTTGAGTATAATGAAAAACATCCGCATATGCATAGTATTTGTTTAACCAGTGTGAATCATGGTGCTGGTACAACAACTGTTGTGTGTGAGTTGGCCACGGTTTTTGCGGCCAATAGACCAAAGGTATTATTGATTGATTGTGATATTAATAAGCCAATGATTCATGAGTGTTTTAAAATTCAAAATGAAGTTGGTCTTACTGAAATTTTAGATAAAAAGGATTTCGTTAATTATGAGAAATATACATCTCAGTTTAAGGATGCGTATTCGGATAATGTTATTCGGATAATGTATTGTATGTGATGAGTGCAGGTAGTAATTTAAAACATCCAATTGATTTATTGAGTGGGCAAAATTTTAAAGAGTTTATGAATGTTATGAAATCTGAATTTGATTTTATAATTATTGATTGTCCTAGCTTAGAGGATTCAAGTGATGTCATTCCAGTCAGTCATATTGTGGATGGTACGATATTAGTTATCTCATTGCCGGAAACAGATAAAAAATCAGCGAAAGAGTCTATAGAACGCCTAAAGAGAAATGGTGCTGCCATTGTAGGTACTATATTAAATAAAGTGGAATAGGCTAGAACCTATTCCTTTTTTGTAGTAAAATAGAAAAGCGTGAGGAGATTTTTATTATGAGAAAAGATAAAAAACAAAATAAAGTCGGAAAAGTATTTGGTATTATATTCTCAATTATATTGCTTGTGGCAACAATGTATTTGTTGTTTAACATTATTAAATTGAATATTTTACCTTCAAAATTATTATTCTTAGTAACTATTTTATTTGTGTTATTGGATTTGATTTTTATATTGCTGTTATGCTTTGCAACTAAAGGTATTGTTTCAAAGCTTATTTGTATCATTATTTCCTTAGTGATTTCACTAGGATCTTGTGTGGGTGGCTATTATATGTCAAAAACAGGTGGCTTACTTTCAAACATCACAAATGTAGCAAAACATTCAAAGAATACTGTTAGTGTTGTTGTTAAGGAATCAAGTGATTTGAAAAAGAAAGCAGATCTTGCAGGTCATAGTATTGGTACACTAGCTAATATTAATACAGTGGGTTCTAAAAAGGTGATTAAGGAATTAAATAATTCTGGTATTCAAATGGAACAAAAAGAATATGGTAGCTTAACAGAAATGCTTGAATCTTTCTATAAAGGAGAAGTGGATTCTATTGTGATTAGTGAATCTAGCCGCAGTCAAATTCTTGATATGGAAAGTTATGCAGATTTTGACAATAATACGCGCGTTGTATATCAAACTTCTTATAAGGTTGAAAATACAGATAAAGCGAATGCAGTAAGTAATATAACGAAAACACCTTTTAATGTGTTGATTTCTGGATCCGATTCTCGTGGTGGATTTGATGAAAATGGTCGTAGTGATGTAATAATGATTGCCACTGTTAATCCAAAAACAGGAACTATATTATTAACTTCTATACCTCGTGATTTCTATGTAACAACAGCTTGTGATGCAGGTGATGGTTGTATGGAAGGTCAATTGGATAAGATTACACATACTGGTATTCATGGTACAAATACAACAAAGCGTACAGTTGAAAAACTATTAGGAATTGAAATTAACTATACTTTCAAAGTTGGATTTGATACGGTAACTGACATCGTTGATGCGGTAGGTGGAATTGATGTAAATGTTGAACCTGGTTATGCTGTTAGTAGTTTACGTTGTCTTTCTGGTTTTGGTGTACATGAAGGGGTTAACCACTTGAACGGTGAACAAGCATTGGCTTATGCACGTGAACGTTATGCATATAGTGAAGGGGATCGTCAACGTACGAAAAACCAACAGCAAGTTCTAATGGGTATTGTAGATAAGATTACAAGTCCTGCTATTGTAACTAATTATGCTTCTATTATGGATAGTATGGCAAATACATTCTCAACTACAATGAGTAATGATGAGATTTCTGATTTAATTAAATATCAATTGAATAAAAATCCAAAATGGAAGATGGAACAGTATATGGTTAATGGTACGGGAGATACATTAATGTGTGCTGAGCTTGGTGATGCAGCATATGTAATGGTACCAGATCAAAGTACAGTAACAACGGCTAAGAATAAAATCAATGCAGTTCTTGCTGGTAAATCAGCGGAGGATGTAGAGTAAGGGTCAATGATCCTTACTTTTTTTATTTTTTGTAAGGTGTATACTGTTAGTATGAAGTGAGGCGTTGTTATTATGGAAACAAAGGAATACATTGAGAATCGAATTAATACGAAGATTCGTGAGTATGAGGGATTGAGTCGTAAATATCATAAGGCACATATTGGAATTCAGATTGCGTGTTTTTGTTGTTTATTTGGTTGTGTTGTATTAAATATACTTTACTTGATCTTACCTATTGTATGGTTTATTTTGAGTAGTGTTGTTTTAGTTGTGGCAAGTTTATTCTTACTTTTCTTTGATGTGTTGAATGAATTTTCTAATAAGGCATCATCTTATAAATATAAGGCTTCTATGTTGAGTTATGAGAAGAATTTGTACTTGGGAAAATCAAATAATTTTGAGAATTTCTCTTATCGTTGTGAACATTTTATGTAGACAATTGTGTCTACATTTTTTTGTGAATTTGCCAAGTAATGGTAAATTATTATATAATATGAAATTGTGAGCTACAAAAAAGATATGGGAGATTATTTTTTATGCCTAAAAATGATGTAGAGCTTTCTAAGAAAGTAAAAAAGAAAAAAAGGAAAAATAGAAGGTTAATTAGTAAGTATTTAACTTTATTTATATTTATAGCTTCGGGCTTACTAATTTATCAGATTGTAAGATTGAACTTATTGCCTATGAATTTGATTATTGTAGTATCCTTATTGTTGGTGATTTTAGCTTTATTGGTTACTTTAATAATGAATTTCAAGGCAAAGAAATTTTTTGGTCGTTTTATCATGGGGTTGATTGCACTTTGTATGTGTATAAGTCTTGGTTATGGCAATTATTTTATATATAAGACGAAGGATACGTTTGATGTCGTAACAAGTCTTGCGGATAAAAAGGCAACGACAACTTCGGTTATTGTCATGAAGGATTCGAATATTAAAAAGGCGAAGGGATTAAAGAATAAAACGATTGGTACTGTTTTAAAGATGGATAAACAGGCAACGAAGCGTACTCTAAAGGCTTTGTCTAAAGAGAGTGTGAAGTATTCAACAGAGGATTATTCGAATTTGGATGATTTGGTGGATGCTTTATATGATGGTGACATAGATGCGATTTGCTTAAATGAAAAGTATCGTGACATTTTGCATGAAACAGAGGAGTATTTTACGTTTAATACGAAGACTAAGATTGCTTATCAAAATACGCATTATGAGCCTCGTGAAGTTCAGGATAATGATAGTAATCCAGTCAATGATATTACGAAGGATGCATTTACGGTTTTAGTAAGTGGAAATGATTCGTATGGTACTTTGCAGTCAGGGAATACGCGTAGTGATGCCAACTTATTATTAACGGTAAATCCGAAAAAAGGAACGATTCTAATGACGAGTGTTCCTCGTGATTATTATGTGGATCTTCCTTGCGTTGAGGATGGTGGTTGTCCTGTAGGGAGCAAGGATAAATTAACGCATACTGGTTTGTATGGTATTAAGAGTACGGAAAAGGCAATTGAGGATACTTTGGGAATTAAGATTAATTATAATGTTCGCATTAATTTTTCGAGTGTAGTTAATTTAGTTGATGCGTTGGATGGTATTGATTTGGATGTTAAAGAGGGCGAGCAATGTGAGATCTTATATGCGAATATGCAGCCTGGGTTAAGTGTTGGTAAGCATCATGTGGATGGTGAAACAGCCCTTGCGTTTGCACGTGAAAGACATGCGTATGCGGATGGGGATAATCAGCGTGTTAAGAACCAACAAAAAGTGTTTAAGGCTATTTTTAAGCGTATTGTTTCACCTAAGATGATCACAAACTATGGAAAGTTCATGGATGCGTTGGCCGTTGCGTTTGAAACAAATTTATCGGGTGATGAAATCAGTGATTTTGTGAAGTATGAATTACAGAGCATGCCAGACTGGAAGTTTGAATCGTATTCTATTTCTGGGGATGGTGGAAATGAATTCTGTTATATTGCACAGACATATGCTTCTGTAACCTATCAAAATGAAGCTATGAATGAGATTGCTCGTTTAAAAATCAATGCGGTATTAAAGGGCAAAAGTTCAAAATCTGTAAAGGATGATTCAGTGAATACGAATGTTGTTCAACAAGAACCAGCTGTTGAAGAACAACCGACTGAGGATTATTCTGCTAACTATTATGAGCCATATGTACCGGAAAATTCGTATACATATGATGATTCGTCTTATTATGACCAAAGTGGATATTATGCTCCAGAAGAGGGGTATGATGACACGAACTACTAAGGAGTCTTATGAAAGAAAACAAAGTATATAAAGTGATAGCTATCTTGCTAAGTATTGTGATGATTGTTTTAATGGCATTCTTTACGTATCAATTGATTAAGATGGATATCTTACCTCAAAATCTATTTATTCCTGTTATTTTGATTTTTGTCTTAATTTCTTTAATTCTAATTTTATGGATCAATCTTATGGCACATGGTGTTGTCAGCAAAGTGTTTGCGATGATTTTCGTATTGTTGTATACGGTGTCTATGGGAATTGGAAACTTCTATGTATATAAAACGGATGGTTTTATGCAGAAGGTTACGGATCATAAAATTGGGGATGTTAAGAATACGGTTTCGATCATTGTCATGGATGACAGCAATATTAAGGATCTATCTTCTTTAAAAGGTAAAAAGGTGGGTCGATTGAATAATGTGGATAAGGTTGGAACCAATAAATTATTGAAATCGGTTAAGAAAAAGAAAGGTTCTAATTATTTTAAGACTAAGAAATTTGATGGTGCCTTAAGTGAAGTTGAAGCTTTATACAATGGTGAAATTGATGCGATGATTTTAAATGAATCGTATCGTGGTAATGTTACAAGTGTAGAAGAATATGAGCATTTCTCTACAGAGACTCGTGTTGTATATTCCACTTCTTACTATACGACAAAGAAGAATGATTCTTTAGTTGTTTCGGATATTACTAAGAATCCATTCACAATTCTAATTAGTGGAAACGACACTACGGGTGATGTGAGTGAATTGAGTCGTAGTGATGTGAATATGCTTGTGACAATCAATCCTAAGACTTCTACAATTTTGTTAACGAGCATGTCTCGTGATACATATGTAGAAACAGTTTGTGATGCGGATGGTGATACGGCTTGTCCAGAGGGACAAATGGATAAGATTACGCATACGGGTATTTATGGATTGAATACAACGCGTCAAACGGTTGAGAAATTCTATGATTTAAAAGTTAACTACTCATTCCGCGTAAACTTTACAAGTGTAATTGATGTAGTAGATGCTTTGGATGGTATTGATTTAAATGTAGAGGAAGGCGAGCAATGTGATTTGTTCTGGGCGAATATGAAGCCAGGTCTTCCAGTCGGATTGCATCATGTGGATGGTGAAACAGCACTTGCGTTTGCACGTGAAAGAAAAGCCT
>OKRZ01001407.1_pt1 | contig 18721 bp, 16 predicted proteins | sample 1601141 | NCBI WGS metagenome assembly OKRZ01 (sample SAMEA3541524, study PRJEB24748) | human gut metagenome | biome: human gut; feature: human-associated habitat; material: faeces | place: China | collected 2012
AGCCTCGCCCCGTCTCATTTTTACCACACTATTTTTCAGGAGGATATCAGAATGGCTATCACTGCTGCTGTTGTTAACGAGCTCCGCCAGGCCACCGGCTGCGGCCTGATGGACTGCAAGAAGGCCCTCATCGAGTGCGAGGGCGATATGGAAAAGGCCGTCATGTATCTGCGCGAAAAGGGCCTCGCCTCTCAGGCGAAGAAGGCCAGCCGCGTGGCTGCTGAGGGCATGGCTTACGCCACCGTCATCGACGGTGTCGGTGTTGTGGTCGAGGTCAACTGCGAGACCGACTTCGTCGCCAACGGCGAGCCGTTCAACAACTTTGTCAAGGGCGTGGCTGCTGTCGTCGCCAAGGAGAACCCCGCTGACGTCGACGCGCTCATGGGCTGCCCCTGGGTCACCGGCAACGGCACCGTCAAGGATGCGAAGGACGAGCTGTTCCTCGCCATCCGCGAGAACATGAGCATCCGTCGCTTCGCCCGCATCGCTGACGGCTTCTCCGTCCCCTATGTCCACATGAAAGGCAAGATCGGCGTTATCGTCAACCTGACCGTCGAGGGCTGCGACGCCACCGAGATCGGCAAGGACATCGCCATGCAGATCGCCGCGCTCAACCCCCGCTTCTGGGACAAGAGCCAGGTCACGCAGGACGTTCTGGACGAGGAGAAGGAAGTCATGCTCGGCCAGATGGCCAACGACCCGAAGATGGCGAACAAGCCCGATCAGGTCAAGGAAAAGATCGTCATGGGCAAGCTCAACAAGTTCTATGCCGAGAACTGCCTGCTTCAGCAGGCCTTCGTCAAGGACGGCGACGTCTCTGTCGAGCAGTATATGAACAACGCTGCCAAGGCGCTGGGCGGCAAGGTCAGCTTCAACACCGCCGTTCGCTTCGAGAAGGGCGAGGGCATCGAGAAGAAGCAGGAGAACTTTGCGGCTGAGATCGCTTCCATGGTCAACGGCAACAAGTAATTTCCAAATTACAAAATATGATGAAAAGAGGTTCGGCGAAGGCCGGACCTCTTTTTTGTTTCCGCGCGGCAGACAGAATTTTCTGCGAAATAAAAAATTTACAATTTCCTAAGGTGAATATTATTGTGTATATCTTGCATATTCATTTTGACTGGTGTATAATAGGCAATGCTAAGCAGCGGCGCAGTATCCTAGTCGGAGCTGCCGTTTCCTAAGAAGGGCCTAAAAATCCTTTAAAGGGCACAACTGTGAAGCCTTTGGTGCCTGCTTCTTACGCCCAGTTTGGGGTGGGTGCTGAAGGGAGGCGAAAGCGAAAGCTGCGCCTGCGGATTCCGGGCGACCCCTAATGGCATGGGGGAACCGACCCTGTTTCTGCGGAGACTCGTTGCTGTGCCGGAGCGGACTCCCGGTTTCGGGTATCGACTTCGGTACGGGACGGGATATGAACCTGCATTGCGGTGCTACCCGGCCTTTGTGCCGCGAACGCTGTGTGCAGCGTAGCCTGCCTTGCGTGGGGAATTCGGATAGGAGAACAACGTACAGACTCCGGCCAAGAGCGAGGTACGATCGCTCCTTGAAATTTTTCCTGCAAAAGAGGATAAGAAACGGCGTGACTCCGGGGTGGAAATCACCTAGGCTGTCGCAAGGGCAGCGAAAGGGTTACAGTGCGGACTAAGTGGCAATCGGGTACCTCGTCTGGTAACAACGGGGTGCAGCGCCTAAGGGGGAACCGCCTCCATCGGCAACGAGAGGTGCGCTGCGGGGAAAGCCAACCCGACCTATGCCGCAGGATTACCTTTTGCTGCTGCCGCTGATTAGCATGATTATGAATTAACTGTGGAGAAGAAAGCCTTGGAAAACGAAGAAGACCGAAAGCAGAAGAAAACGGAAAAGACGCCCAGCCACGCGCGCTGGGTCATCCGTGTGTTTTTGATCGCTGTGGCGCTTTCCGCCTCGATGAGCCTGTGCTCGGGCGCGGTGCTTGAGGATGCGGGCTATGTGACTGCAACGCTGATCCTGCTGCTGTTCATTGCGCTGGGCATCCTGTTCGATATCATCGGCGTCGCCGTGACGGCGGCGAATCCCAAGCCGTTCAATTCGATGGCCGCGCACCGTGTCAAGGGCGCGAAGGAGGCGCTGTACCTTATCCGCAACGCGGAAAAGGTCGCCTCGTTCTGCAACGATGTGGTCGGTGACATCTGCGGCATCGTCAGCGGCTCGACCGCGACGGTCATCGTCGTGCTGCTGCAAAACAGCTTCGGCTGGCGCAGTATCGTCGTATCCACCGTGGTCACGGCGCTCATTTCCGGATTGACGATCGGCGGCAAGGCCATCGGCAAAAAGGTCGCCATGAAAAAGAGCAAGGATGTCATCTACCTGACGGCGAAGGTGCTGTCGGTGCTGCATCTTGTCAGATAAAGAAGGAAACCGTATTGATTCTTGAAACCATCCATGATCCCCGGGACATCAAGGCCCTGAACGACTCGCAAACGCAGCTTTTATGTACGGAGCTGCGTGAATTTTTGCTGAAAAATGTGTCGAAAACGGGCGGGCATCTGGCCTCGAACCTCGGCGCGGTCGAGCTGACGGTGGCCATCCACCGCGTGTTCGACACGTCGCGAGACCGGCTGGTGTTCGACGTGGGGCATCAGTGCTACACCCATAAAATTTTGACCGGCCGGCGCGAGCAGTTTTCGTCTCTGCGCCAGTACGGCGGCCTCTCGGGCTTTCCCAAGCCGCGCGAGAGCGGGCATGACGCCTTTATCGCGGGACATGCCTCCAACTCCGTCTCCGTCGCGCTCGGCATGGCGCGGGCGCGGACGCTGCAGCATCAGGATTATTCCGTACTGGCGCTGATCGGCGACGGCGCGCTCTCCGGCGGCCTCGCCTATGAGGGACTCAACAATGCGGGTTCGTCCGGCGAGCCGCTCATCGTGATTCTGAACGACAACGGCATGTCGATCGACGGCAATGTCGGCGCGGTGAGCGAGCATCTGGGACTTTTGCGCTCGAAGCCTGCGTACTATGAATTCAAAAAAGCCTATCGTGATCTGCTCGACCGCAACGCGGTCGGCCGCGCGGTGTATGATTTTAACCATCATCTGAAAACGAATGTCAAAAAGGCGCTGCTGCCGAATTCGACGATGTTCGAGGACATGGGCTTTACCTACCTCGGCCCCGTGAACGGACACGACGTGGGGCAGCTCACCAACACGCTCAAATGGGCGAAGGACTTGAACTGTCCGGTGCTGGTGCATGTGCACACGAAAAAGGGCAAGGGCTACCCGCCCGCCGAGCGCGAGCCGGAGCGCTATCACGGTGTCGGCAAATTTGACCCGCGGATGGGCGTGCCGCGCGAGCATAAGCGAGATTTTTCCGCGGTGTTCGGCGACGAACTCTGTAAGCTCGCAAAAAATGACGAAACGATCTGCGCTATCACCGCCGCAATGCGCGACGGTACGGGCCTGCACGATTTTTCCGAGCAGTATCCCGTGCGCTTTTTTGACGTCGGCATCGCCGAGGGACATGCCGTGGCGATGGCCGCGGGCATGGCCAAGCAGGGGCTCACGCCGGTTGTGGCGATCTATTCGAGCTTTTTGCAGCGCGCCTACGACCAGCTCATCCACGACACGGCGCTCTCCGACCTGCATGTTGTCTTCGCGGTCGACCGCGCGGGCATGGTCGGCGCGGACGGAGAGACGCATCACGGCATTTTCGATGCGACATTCCTCTCGGAAATTCCGAATATGACGGTGCTGTGTCCGTCGAACTTTGCAGAGCTGCGCACGATGCTTGACCGTGCGGTGAACGAGATCAAAGGCCCCGTCGCCATCCGCTATCCGCGCGGCGGCGAGGGAAATTATAAGGAAGACAGCGGGCGGCAGAACCTTGTCGTGCTGCGCGAGGGAGAGGACATCACCCTCTGCGCCTACGGCACGATGATCAACAATGTGCTCGACGCGGCGGAAATCCTGCACAAGCAGGGGATCGAGGCACGCGTTGTGAAGATCAACGCCATCTCGCCGCTCTATGACCGCGACATGCGCGAGGTCATCGGCAAAACAAAGGCGATGCTGGTCGCCGAGGAGTGCGCGGGCGTCGGCTGCATGGGCCAGCGCATGGCGGCCATTCTGGGCTGGAACAAAATTTCGCCCGAACGGCTGGAGCTGTGCAACCTCGGCAAGGCGTTTCCTGCGCAGGGAACGGTGGAGGAGCTGCACCGTGAGTTCGGGCTGGACGCGGAATCGCTGGCAAAAAAGGCTGCGGAGGTGCTGCAATGAGCAATAAAACAAGACTGGACTTGCTGCTCGTTGAACGCGGGCTGGAACAGACCCGCCAGCGCGCGCAGGCGATGATCATGAGCGGGCTCGTCTTTGTGGACGGGCAGCGCGTGGATAAGGCGGGCACCGCCGTGCCGAACGACGCGCAGATCGAGGTGCGCGGCAACACGCTCCGATATGTGAGCCGCGGCGGCCTCAAGCTCGAAAAGGCGATGACAACGTTTGGCCTCAAGCTGGACGGCTGTATCTGTGCCGATATCGGCGCTTCGACCGGCGGCTTTACCGACTGTATGCTGCAAAACGGCGCGACAAAGGTCTACGCCGTCGACGTCGGCTACGGACAGCTCGATTGGAAGCTCCGCTCCGACGAGCGCGTTGTGTGCATGGAACGCACGAACGCGCGCTATCTCGACCGCGACCAGATTCCTGACGAGCTGGATTTTGCCAGCATCGACGTGTCGTTTATTTCGCTGAAATTGATCCTGCCTGCGGTGCACCGCGTCTTAAAAAAGGGCGGACATGTCGCCTGCCTCATCAAGCCCCAGTTTGAGGCGGGACGCGAAAAGGTGGGGAAAAAGGGCGTCGTCCGCGACCCGGACGTACATCTTGAGGTGCTGGAAAATTTCCTGACACATGCAAAGGATTCTAGCTTTACAGTGCTTGATATCACATTCTCTCCTATTCGCGGACCCGAGGGAAACATCGAATACCTCGGGTATCTCAAAAGCGGCGATTGGGTGGAGAAGACGTTTGACCTCCAGGGCCTTGTGGAGCAGTCACACGCGGCGCTCGACCACGGGAAGGAGGGCGCGGGATGCTGAGAAAAGTCATCTTATGCCCGAATCCCTACCGCGACGCGCAGCTTCGCGTCGCGAAGGAGGCCAAGCGCGTGCTCGACGAGGTTGGCTGCCCGAATGTCGTGTGCCTGCCGTTTCGCAATCAGGAGCCGCCGGAGGGCTACGGGCTCAACATTGAGCCGCTTCAGCAGGAGATCCGCGGTGCGGACATGATCATCGCGTTTGGCGGCGACGGTACGATCCTGCACCTTTCCAAAACCGCCGCGCACCGCGACATTCCGGTGCTGGGCGTCAACCTCGGCAGCCTCGGCTTCATGGCCGAGCTTGAGAGCAAAGACCTTTTGCGCTTGCGCGACCTGTGTGACGGAAAGTATGAGATCGAGAGCCACATGATGCTCGACGTGAGCGTCCAGCGCGACGGGCGGGTCATCTACTCGAACCTTGCGCTCAACGAAGCGCTTATCGCGCGCGGCAACATCTCGCGCGTGATCCGGCTGCAAATCTTCACCGAGCAGGGAAAGCTCGTGGACGTGGCGGGCGACGGCGTGATCGTCGCGAGCCCGACGGGCTCGACGGCCTACTCGCTCTCGGCGGGTGGCCCTGTGGTCGAGCCGACGGCGCGGAACTTCATTGTTTCGCCCATCTGCGCGCATAGCGTGCACGCCAACGCCTACGTGCTCTCGCCCGAGCGGGTCATCACTGTGCAGACGGAAAAAAACAGCTACAAGCCCGTCCTTTTGAGCGTGGACGGCGGGCGCGCATTCTCACTGCGCAGCGGCGACAGTATTGAAGTGCGCCGCTCGAAATTCGACACCAAGCTCGTTCGACTGAGCAAACGCAGTTTCTGCGAGATCTTACAAAAGAAAATGTTGATGGGAGGAACCAGCAATGAAGAATGAAAGACAGGAAAAGATCCTTGCGATCATTGCCGCTTCGGCGATCGAAACGCAGGAGCAGTTGATCGACAGCCTGCGCAAGGAGGGGATCTCCTGCACGCAGGCGACCATCTCCCGCGATATCAAGCAGCTCCACTTAATTAAGGAGCCGACCGGCAACGGCACCTACCGCTACGCCGTTTCGACGCAGAAGATGCGCCTGAATCTGGCTGACCGCCTGCAGACCATCCTGCGCGAGAGCATCGTTTCGGTCGACTGCGCGCAGAATCTGGTGCTCATCAAGACGATGGCGGGCCTCGGCCCCGCGGCCGGCGCGGCGTTTGACGGGATGGATATCTCCGCCAAGGTCGGCACCGTCGCGGGTGACGACACGGTGCTGATCGTGATGCGCGAAAACGAGTCCGCCGCCGAGTTCTGCTCGGAGATCGAGGACATGCAGAGACAGCGCCAGACCAAGTAAGAACAAAATCTTGCAGGAGAATGAGCGATGCTTGAGCTTTTGCACATTGAAAATATCGCCATCATTGAGCGGGCGGACATTCTGTTCGGCCGCGGGTTCAACGCGCTCACCGGCGAGACCGGCGCGGGCAAATCCATCGTGATCGACGCGCTCGGCGCGGTGCTCGGCCAGCGCACGTCGCGCGAGCTCATCCGCACGGGCGCGGAGAAGGCGTTTGTCAGCGCGACGTTCAGCGCGGTCCCGGCAGATTTGCCGGGACTCGCCGAAAACGGCTTTACGCCGGAGGAGGACGGAACGCTTTTATTGCAGCGCGAGCTGTACGGTGACGGCAAAAACGTCTGCCGCGTGGGCGGACGGCCAGTGACGGTCGCGCAGCTCAAGCGTATCGGCGCGAGCTTGCTCAATATCCACGGCCAGCACGACGGACAGCAGTTACTCGACGAAGAGCAGCACCTTGTCTACCTCGACCGCTTTGGCCGCGTGGAAAATGAGCTGGCAGCGTACTGTACGCGCTATGACGTGATGAAAGAGACGCGCCGCGCGATCGACGCGCTCAAGATGGACGAGGCCGAAAAAGCGCGCCGTGTCGACATGCTGCACCATCAGATCGGCGAGCTCGAGCGCGCGGACTTGCAGGAGGGGGAGGAGGAGACGCTCCTTGCCCGCCGCAATATTCTGCGCAACGGCGAAAAGTTCATTTCCGCCATCTCCGAGGCGGACGCCTGCCTGAACGGTGGGGACGAGGGTCTTGGCGCGGTGTCCGCTATCAAGGAGGCGGAGGATGCGCTGCGTTCGCTCCGCAGCCTCGGCGATGAATTCATCACGCTCTCGGAGCGCTTGGAAGCGCTGCGCTGTGAAGCGTATGACCTTGCTGAAACGATCCGCGATAAAAAGGATGAATACGACTTTTCTCCGCAGGAGCTCGACGCCGTGGAGTCGCGCTGCGACCAGCTTTACCGGCTGAAAAAGAAGTACGGCTCAAGCGTCGAGGAGATGCTTGCATATCTTGAAAAATCGCGTGAGGAATTGGACCGCATCGAGTATGCAGACGACCGTGCGCAGCAGCTCGAGCAGACGCTCAAAAAGCAGGAAAAGGCTGCGCGCGAAGCGGCGCAGGCCCTCTCCGACCGCCGTCACGCGGCGGCAAAGGAGCTTGAGGAGCGTATTTCCCGGGAACTGCGCGAGCTCGATATGCCGAAGCTGCGCTTTGCCATCGACTTTCAGGAAAAGGACATGGGCGAGGACGGTGTGGACGCCGTGGCGTTTTTGATGTCCGCCAATGTGGGCGAGGCGCTGCGCCCCATCCAGAAGATCGCGTCCGGCGGCGAGCTGTCGCGCATCATGCTGGCACTCAAAAACGTGCTGGCCGAGCAGGACAGCGTGATGACGATGGTGTTCGACGAGGTCGACACCGGCGTTTCGGGCAGGGCTGCCCAGCGCGTGGCGGAAAAGCTCGCCAAGCTCTCGCGCACACGGCAAGTGCTGTGCGTGACGCATCTGCCGCAGCTCGCGGCGATGGCCGACACGCACTTCGGCGTGGAAAAGGGCGAGGAAAACGGCCGCACGCTCACAAAGGTCGTCGCGCTCGACCGCGCGGCGCGCCGCGGCGAGATCGCCCGCCTAAGCGGGGGAGACCACCCGAGCGAGACGATGCTCTTAGGAGCTGAGGAACTGCTCTGCGCGGCGGAGAACTTTAAAAATCAACTACTGTAAAGCAAAATCACATGGCAGAGAAAAGCGCCGCGATGCGGCGCTTTTTCGAAGAAAGGAACATTAGATGAACGAATTTGCTGAGCGCATCGAGCGGGATTTTCCGGTGCGGCGCAAGGAGAAAGAAAAAGTGGACTTCCGCACCTGGCTTGTCTACACACTCAAGGAGCTCGGCTATTCGCCAAAGCTCGAGAGCGAAAGTTTTCGTGAGTGGACGTATGTCCGTGAAAGCATACCTGGATAACAGCGGCAATGTGACGAATGTGGTCGTCGGCGACATCGAGAAGGCAAAGATCGTTCTCGCGGCGCACTACGACACCGGCGTGCGCGAGGTCCTGCCGCCGCTCATTTGCCCGACGCGACCGGCGACGTACATGCTCTACGAGGCGCTGATACCGCTGCTGGCGCTGGCGGCGAGCTTCCTTATTTCGTTCGGCGTGACGTTCGCGCTCAACATGCCAAATATGACGCTGCCTCTCTTTTTACTGCTGCTGGTCGTGACGCTCTTTTACCCCAAATATGGCAAGAGTGAGACGAACAACAAAAATGCCAACACCTCCGGCGTCATCGCACTGCTCGAGGTCGCAAAGGCGCTGACGCCGCGCTACCGCGGTGAGGTGTGCTTCCTGTTCCTTGACGGCGGCACACAGGGGAGCAAGGGCGCCAAGCGCCTGATTCATGCGCATCCCGAGCTCAAAAAGAAGAGCGTCGTCGTGCTCGACTGCGTGGGTGAGGGCGATGAGCTGCTGATTTTGCCGGGCAAGGCGAGCCGCTGGAACGACAAGCTGCTCGATACGATCCTTGAGCAGTTCAGCAACAGCGAGAGAAAGACCTGCTTTTTGAAGACCGACGGACTTGTTCACTATCCCTCGGACAACCGCGCGTTCATGGGCGGCACGGTCATCTGTGCGTGCAAAAAGGTCAAGGGCTTTGGCCGCTGTATCCTGCCGCGGAAAACAGAGGAGATCGACGAGGAAAATCTGTCGCTTCTGTGCGACGGGCTGTGCAAGCTCGTGATGTATTACAATCCGCAGAATACTTGATACTTGACAAGACCGATTCTTTACGTTACAATATCCGCGTTTACGGTGATGAAGCGGAGAAGTAAGCAGCGATTTCCTGCGCAGAGAGCCTTCGGCCGGTGCAAGAAGGAGAGGAAACGTGCCGAAATACACCGCGGAGCCGGCGCCCGAACGAAAGTTTTCCAGTAGGCGCGCCCCGGGAGCGCCCGTTATCGCGCGGGAGTGTGTCTGCACTCCGTGAGGCTGCCTTTGCGAAAAGGCGGCGAACCAGAGGTGGTACCGCGAGTCATGCTCGCCCTCTGTCCGAACGGACAGGGGGCGTTTTTTGTTACCCGGAAACGCCCGGGAATGTCCGAAAATCAAATGAAAATGAACATAGGAGGAACTAAAATGGGTATTTACGAAGAGCTGCAGGCGCGCGGCCTGCTGGCGCAGGTCACGAATGAGGAAGAGATCCGCGAAATGGTCAACGCGGGCAAGGCCAAGTTCTACATCGGCTTTGACTGCACGGCCGACAGCCTGACGGCCGGCCACTTTATGGCGCTGACGCTGATGAAGCGTCTCCAGATGGCGGGCAACCAGCCTGTCGCGCTCATCGGCGGCGGCACGACCATGATCGGCGACCCCTCGGGCCGCACGGATATGCGCAAGATGCTCACCAAGGAAGATATTGACCACAACGCCGAGTGCTTCAAGCGCCAGATGGAGCGCTTCATCGACTTCGGCGAGGGCAAGGCCATCATGGTCAACAACGCTGACTGGCTGCTGAATCTCAACTATATTGAGCTGCTGCGCGAGGTGGGCGCGTGCTTCTCCGTGAACAATATGCTGCGCGCCAAGTGCTATGAGCAGCGCATGGAGAAGGGGCTTTCCTTCCTTGAGTTCAACTACATGATCATGCAGTCTTACGACTTCTACCACCTCTTCCAGCACTACGGCTGCAATATGCAGTTCGGCGGCGACGACCAGTGGTCCAACATGCTCGGCGGCACGGAGCTCATCCGCCGCAAGCTCGGCAAGGACGCGCACGCGATGACCATCACGCTGCTGACCGACTCGCAGGGTCACAAGATGGGCAAGACCGCCGGCAACGCTGTCTGGCTCGACCCGAAGAAGACCTCTCCCTACGACTTCTACCAGTACTGGCGCAACGTGGGCGACAGCGACGTTTTGAAGTGCATCCGTATGCTTACCTTCCTGCCGCTCGAGCAGATCGACGAGATGGACAAGTGGGAGGGCAGCCAGCTCAACCGCGCCAAGGAGATCCTCGCCTACGAGCTCACCGCGCTCGTCCACGGGGAAGAGGAGGCGAAGAAGGCGGAGGAGTCTGCCAAGGCGCTTTTCGGCGCGGGCGGCGATTCTGCCAACATGCCGACGAGCGTGCTCGCTGACGCTGACTTTGAAAACGGCAACATCAATGTCCTTTCGATGCTGGTCACGACCGGCCTGTGCCCGTCCCGCGGCGAGGCGCGCCGCCTTGTGCAGCAGGGTGGTGTGACGATCGACGATGTGAAGGTCGCCTCCATCGACGAGAGCCTTGCGCGTGAGCGATTCGAGGGCGAGGGCGTCATCGTCCGCAAGGGTAAGAAGGTCTTCCACCGCGTGAAGGCGTAAGCAAGGCTGATTACAAAACGTAAACGAAAAAGTGAAACAGGGCTCTGCGCGTTTTCAGCGCAGAGTCCTGCTTTTTGACTGAATGCACAAAGCGAAACGGTAGAATGAATACAGTAAACATTTGGTGAATACCGCAATGAATATTACGCGAATACAAAATGAATACACGATGAATATTGCATAAACGAGAAATAAGAACCACTTATACCGAGGATCGGAACGGCTTTAGCGCACTGGATAGCTGTTCCAAATGACGCTCAGACATGCGGCACAACGGCAGCCGCAATTCGCCGCTGCACAGGCCCAAGAGCTCCATGGCGGCCTTGACGGGGATGGGGTTGACCTCGCAGAACAGCGCACGGATCAGCTCGTGCAGCTTGAGCTGAAGCGTGCCTGCCTCCAAGAAGCGATTTTCAAGGCAGAGCTGCGTCAGCTCGTGCATTTCGCGTGGGACGACATTTGCGGCGACGGAGATGACGCCCTTGCCGCCAAGAGCCATGATGGCGGCGGCGGAGCCGTCGTTGCCGCTCCAGACGGTGAAGCCCGGCGGGCAGAGGTTGAGGGTGTCCTGAATGAGGTCGAAGTCGTCGCTCGCCTCCTTGACACCGGCAATGTTCGGATGCTTGGCAAGCGCTTGATAGGTCTGCGCCGTGCAGCCGACGCCTGTGCGGGAGGGAACGTTGTAGAGGATGACCGGAATGTCGACCGCGTCCGCAATGGCGGAGAAATGCTGCACAAGACCGCTCTGCGAGGCCTTGTTGTAGTACGGCGTGACGGTGAGCAGCGCGTCGACGCCCGCGCTTTGCGCGGCTTTGGAGAGCGCGATGGAGGACGCGGTGCTGTTCGTGCCGCTGCCCGCGATGACGGGCACGCGGCGGTCGACGGTGCGCACGCAGCGCTCAATGAGCGCCATGCGCTCATTGTAGCTCAGCGTCGCGGCCTCGCCGGTTGTGCCGCAGACGACGATGGCGTCGGTGCTGCCTTGAATCTGGCGCTCGATGAGACGGTCGAAGGCTTCGAGATCGACACCGTCGCCGCAAAACGGTGTGACGATAGCGACGGCGCTGCCGGTAAAGACGCAGGGTTTCATAAAGGACTCCTTTCCATGACGCTTGACCGCCAAAACGGTAGAGGGGGAGCGGCGGCCAAAAAGAGATACGGTTTTGCTTGAAAGCAGAGGGAAACTGTCGTATAATGTAGAATACGATTCATATGGATATGTTCAGCCGGGCGCAGAGCGATCGCTTCTGCAAAACTGGCTGTGGAGGATACTATGAAAAAATGGTGCAGAACGTTCCTGCTTTCCTGTCTGCTGTGCCTTTCACTGTGCACGCTCGCGCAGGCAACGGACGGTGAGACGCTTCGCGTGGGGCTCAAGTACGGCTCGGACGCGATGAGCGCGGCGAACCTTCAGAATTATTCGGCCTTCGGCGGCTACGCGCTGGGGTATTTTGACGCGGACGGCAGCTTTGAGGAGCTGGGCACGCTGCCGCAGTTGTATGAAAAGATCACGGTGACGACGGACACGACCTATCATGTGCAGCTTTCCGGCACGTTTTACAATTACGACGACGCGTCGCGCACAGCGGCGCAGTACAGCGGCGGCTTCGCTGCCTACGAGGATGGCGCGTTCTATGCGCGCGCTGGCAGCTACACGAGCCTGAGTGCGGCGCGGTCCGCGGCAGCCCAATACGGCGGCACTGCCGTCGGCGGCAGCAGCACGGGCGTGACGGTCATCGTGACGGGAACGGATACGATCCTCTTTGAATTCGACTGCGGTGGGAGCGAAAACCTCGGCATCCTGCCGATCGAGACGCGTGAAAAGACGGTCACGTGGTTCCGCGGCTACCGCTACTACGGCGGCTTTGAATACCAGCGCGTGAGCGGCGGGAACATCAATGTCATCAACGTGGTGGATCTCGAGGACTATGTCAAATGCGTCATTCCCTGGGAAATGAGCAAGGACTGGCCGGTCGAGGCGCTCAAGGCGCAGGCGGTCTGTGCGCGCACCTACGCGGTCTGTCAGACGAAGCATCGCGCGCAGGGCTTTGACATCTGCGCGACGACGCACTGTCAGGTCTATCAGGGCACGGCGGCGAGCGGTGCGAATTCCGATGCTGCGGTCGACCAGACGGCGGGGGAGTTCCTCTACTACAGCGGAAGACTCGTGCAGGAGGCTGTGTATTATTCAAGCAACGGCGGCGCGAGCGAGGACAGCCTGAACGTCTGGGGCAATGACGTCGGCTATCTCAAAGGCAAGATCGACCCCTATGAGGGCAAGATCGCCTCGATCATCCCACGGTACAACTGGTCGACGACGTTTACCGCGTCGGAACTCACAACGCTTCTCAACAACCGCGGCTATGGCATCGGCACGGTGAAAAACGCCTATGTCTCGGCCTATACCGACACAGGTAACGTCTATTCCGTCACCTTTACCGGTACGAGCGGCAGCAAGACCGTTTCGCGCGAGGCATGCCGGACACTGCTGAATCTGCGCAGCCAGCGCTTTACGATCGGCGGCGGCGGGAGCGAGAACGCTTACAGCGTGAATGACACGGGCGAGAGCGTCGCTCTGAGCGCGGCCAGTGCAGTCGATAGCAGCGGAAAGAGATCGGCACTGTCCGGCAACGTGTACGTCATCACGTCGAGCGGCACATCGCAGCTTGAGCAGCGGACGACGACATCGTCCGGCAGCGGCAGCTTTGTGATCTCCGGCAGCGGTTACGGGCATAATGTCGGCATGAGCCAGTGGGGGGCGTACTCGATGGCAAACCTCGGCTATTCCTACCGCGATATTCTGCAGTTTTACTACACGGATGTCAGCATCCGATGAGGGAAGAGAAACAACATGAAGACAAAAGATTTTGATTATTACCTGCCCGAGGAGCTGATCGCGCAGACGCCGCTCGAAAAGCGCGACGAATCGCGCCTGATGTGCCTTGACAAGGAGACGGGTGAGCTCTCACACCACCATTTTTATGAGCTGCCGGACTTTTTGAACCCCGGCGACTGCCTGATTTTGAACAATTCCCGCGTGCTGCCGGCGCGCCTTTTGGGCCAGCGCCTACCGGGCGGCGGCGCGTGCGAGGTGCTTCTGCTCATCGACCGCGGCGACAAAACATGGGAGTGCATCGTGCGGCCGGGCAAGCACCTGCGCAAGGGCGCAAAGATGCAGTTCGGCAACGGTGAGCTCAAAGCGGAGGTCGTGGACGTGTTACCTGACGGCAACCGCATGGTGAAATTCGACTTTGAGGGTATTTTCCTCGAGGTGCTCGAACACCTTGGCAAGATGCCGCTGCCGCCTTACATCAAGGAGGAATTGCAGGATCAGGAGCGCTACCAGACCGTCTATTCCAAGGTCAACGGCAGCGCCGCCGCGCCGACGGCGGGCCTGCACTTCACGCCGGAGCTGCTGGAAAAAATTCAGGCAAAGGGCGTGAACATCGGCTATGTGACGCTGCATGTCGGCCTCGGTACGTTCCGTCCTGTCAAGGAGGACGACATCGAGCAGCACGATATGCACAGCGAATACTGCATTATCCCGCCTGAGACGGCGACGCTTATCAACGAGACGAAGGCGCGCGGCGGACGCGTGATCTGCGTCGGTACAACGTCGTGCCGCACGCTCGAGAGCTGGGCACAGGAGGACGGACACATGGAGCCGTCCGCAGGCTGGACAAGCATCTACATCTACCCGGGCTACCGCTTCAAGGTGATGGATGCACTCGTGACGAATTTCCACCTGCCGCAGTCCACGCTCATCATGCTGGTTTCGGCGCTCGCGGGCCGCGAGCACGTACTGCATGCCTACGAAGAGGCGGTAAAAGAACGTTATAGATTTTTTAGTTTTGGCGACGCTATGTTCGTTTCCTGAAACGGGGGAAGACTATGTTCAAAGTGATTAAATACGAGGGCAAGGCTCGGCGCGGTAAGTTCAAATGCGCGCACGGCGGGGAAGTGCAGACGCCGGTTTTTATGAACGTCGGCACGCAGGCGGCCATTAAGGGCGGCGTGAGCGCGCTGGACTTAAAAGACCTCGGCTGTCAGATCGAGCTTTCCAACACGTACCACCTGCATCTGCGCCCCGGCGACGATGTGGTGCGCCAAATGGGCGGCCTCCACAAGTTTATGCACTGGGACGGCCCTATCCTGACCGACAGCGGCGGGTTTCAAGTATTTTCCCTTGCGGGCCTGCGCAAAATCAAAGAAGAGGGCGTGACATTCGCCTCGCACCTCGACGGCCGGCGCATCTTCATGGGGCCGGAGGAGAGCATGCGCATTCAGTCGAATCTCGGCAGCGACATTGCGATGGCCTTCGACGAGTGCGTGGAAAACCCGGCACGCTACGAGTACGCGAAGGCATCCTGTGAGCGCACGCTGCGCTGGCTGGAGCGCTGCAAGATCGAGCATGACAAGCTGAATACCTTGTCAGATACGGTCAACCCGCAGCAGATGTTATTTGGCATCAATCAGGGTGCGACGTTCGAAGATCTTCGCATCTGGCACATGAAAGAGATCGCAAAGCTCGACTGTGACGGCTACGCCATCGGCGGCCTCGCGGTCGGCGAGCCGACGCAGACAATGTACGACATCATCGACGCGGTCGAGCCCTATATGCCGCAGGATAAGCCGCGCTATCTCATGGGCGTCGGTACGCCGTCAAACATCATCGAGGGCGTGGCGCGCGGCGTGGACTTTTTTGACTGTGTGATGCCGGCGCGCAACGCACGCCACGGCAAGCTCTTCACGTGGAGCGGCTCGATCAACCTCAAAAACGAGAAGTACAGGCTCGATGAGCGGCCGATCGACGAGCAGTGCGACTGCCCGACGTGCCGGAATTTCTCACGTGCGTACCTGCGCCACCTCTTTAAGGCGGAGGAGATCCTGGCCCTGCGTCTTGCGGTGATGCACAATCTGTATTTCTACAACAAGCTGACGCAGCGCATCCGTGACGCGCTCGACGCGGGAGAGTTTGCGGCTTTCCGAGCGGAGTACAGCACGAAGCTGTCGGAAAGAGTTTGATTCTTTGGATAAACCCCTTGCACAATAGTGAAATATCCGTTATAATATCAATATCTTTTGTTTTGGAAAGGAACTTGTACTATGGATAGCATTATCTTGCTGGTTGCGATGATCGCGGTGTTCTACTTCCTGATCATCCGCCCGGAAAACAAGCGCAAAAAGCAGGCAGAAAACATGCGCAACAGCCTCAAGAAGGGCGAGCGCATCACCACCATCGGCGGTCTGGTCGGCCGCATCGTTCAGGTGAACGACGCGACGGTCGTGTTCGAGACCTCTGAGGACCGCGTCCGCATCGAGGTCGCCAAGTGGGGCATCCAGTCTGCGGAGTCGATGGAGCAGGCGGCTGCGCCCAAGGCCAAGAAGGCTGACAAGGCGGAGAAGAAGGCTGAGGAAAAGCCTCAGACCGAGGAAGAGGCCAAGACTGTGGCCCTGCCGATTGAGGACAAGGCGGAAAAGGCTGAAAAGGCTGAGGATAAGCCCTCTTACGATCCTGAGATCAAGTAAGATCGACAACTGCATAGCATAAACAAACCTCCCCTGACATACGCTCATGTAGGCGAATGCAGGGGAGGTTTTTGCGTGGAAAAGACGGTGAACACCGCGTGGTACGCGAAAAAATGCGCGCTGGGTACGCTTGTGTGCTGCGGCACGGAGCTGGTGCTTTTGGTGCTGGCATCGGCGCTGATACTGCGCGGTGCGATCAGCGAGGAGATGGCGAACGGCGCGGTGCTGGTCTGCGCGGCGGTCGCGGCGTTTTTGGGCTGCATGATCGGAGCGAGGAAGACAAGCAAGCGTGCGATGATGACGGCGGGCTGCGCGGCGAGCGCGTGGGTCACGATGCAGGTGATCGGCTTTTTTGTTTATGATGGGTTGACGCCGGAGCGGTCGCTCGAGCTGGCGGCGGCGATGGCGGTCGGCGCGGTGGCACCGCTCCTACTACAAAGAAACGGGAAAAAGGGGAGAGGCGCCAAGGCACGCGCTCGCCGCAAGCGCAGGTGAACATAAAGCAATAGGCGTATTCACACGTTTTTGATCGGCGGTGGAGGAAATGCGGCGCGAAAAGCTGTAACAACTTGCACAAATGGAGCAAGAGCGACGGGAAAATATGACTTTTTCTGACTTGGGTGGTGAAGCGGAGAACTGCTTCCAGATATGGGGAACGGGTACGAAAACCACCCCATATCTTGGTAAAATGCCGTCGCTTTTTCAATTTGTTTCAATAGTTTACATAATACACTTTACATAATATTTTGACATAATTAACAAAAATGGGAAAAGTTGGCAATTCCGCTTGCGAAAAGAGTGCAAACGGCCTATATTTATAGGTGCGTTCTATCGTTTTGCTCCGCGGGCAGAATGCCGCTTCCCTTCACGAGGGGTGACATACTTGCTGAGTCGAACGAACAGAAGAGACCGCCGCGGCGCGCTGCCGCAGCGCGTGCCTGTGCCGATGCTGGTGTTATCGGCGTTTATTGTGTTGGGTGTGATCCTTGGGTACGTGTTTGCGCTCCGGTCGGTGCAGAGCGCGGGCGGCGAGCTGAAACAGTATTTCGACGCGTTTTTATCGGGCGGCGTGAACAGGCCGTTTTCGGTACGGGCGCTGGGCGAAACGCTGTTGTGCTATTTCCGCGCGCCGGGTATCGTGTTTTTGCTGGGCTTTGCGTCCATCGGCATTGTGGCGGTACCGCTCGTGTGTGCGTGCCAGGGGTTTCTTCTATCGTACTCGCTGTTCTGCTTTGCGCTCTCGCTCGGGCGGGGGAGCTTTCCGTTGCTGCTGGCGCTGTTCGGCATCCGGCTTCTGGCGGTGCTGCCGTGCACGCTGCTGCTCGGGAACGCGTCGCTTGACAAGTCCCGCGTGCTGCTGTCGCTTTCGCTTGGCGGCGGGGGACGGGGACGCGCAGTCAGCTACGGGAGCGCGTACTGGTACCGCTTTGGCATTTGTTGTGTGTGTTTGTTGTTTGCCGCTCTGCTGGAGCTGTGGCTCGTGCCGCAGTTTTTGCTGCTGGCGGCGTCTTGAGCTGTTTTTTAGGAAGGAGGGGTGCGATCATGGCCGACCTTTTGGCGCAATACGAAGAATATCTGGCCACGGAAAAGCACGCCTCCCAGAATACGCTCAGCTCCTATATGCGCGATCTGCACCAGTTCGCCGTGTATTTGGACGAGTTCCACCCCATGCCGCTGCCGCAGGTGACGCAGGAGGTCATCAGCGGCTATGTCGCCTGGATGGGCGGCAAGGGCAAGTCCGCCGCGACGATCACGCGCTCCATCGCGTCGATCAAGTCGCTCTACACCTACCTCCAGATGACCGGAGAGGTCAGCGCGAACCCGGCCAAGGGCGTTGCCGCGGTGAAGGTGGAGCACAAGTTCCCCGAGATCCTCACGGGCAAAGAGGTCGAGCTCTTCCTTGACCAGCCCCAGTGCGTGGACGCTAAGGGCTACCGCGACCACGCGATGCTCGAACTGCTGTACGCCACGGGCATCCGCGTTTCCGAGCTCATTTCGCTCAATGAAGAGGACGTGAGCCTGAGCGCGAGCTTCATCCGCGCGCAGAGCAAGGGCAAAGAGCGTATCATCCCGCTCTATCCCGCCGCCGTCAAGGCACTTTCGCACTACATGAAGGAGGTGCGTCCGCAGCTTTTGGCTGATCCGGAGGAAACGGCGCTGTTCGTCAACATGAACGGCGAGCGCATGAGCCGCCAGGGATTCTGGAAGATCGTCAAGCACTATCAGGAGACCGCCGGCATCTCAAAGGACATCACGCCGCATACGCTGCGCCACTCGTTTGCCGTGCACCTGCTCGAAAACGGTGCGGACCTGCGCTCCATTCAGGAGATGTTGGGCCACGCGGACATTTCCTCGACGCAGATCTACACGCATGTCGTCAAAAAGCACCTCAAGGACGTCTATCAGAAGGCGCATCCGCGGGCATGAAAAAGGCCGCTCTTTG
>OKRZ01001417.1_pt1 | contig 18669 bp, 18 predicted proteins | sample 1601141 | NCBI WGS metagenome assembly OKRZ01 (sample SAMEA3541524, study PRJEB24748) | human gut metagenome | biome: human gut; feature: human-associated habitat; material: faeces | place: China | collected 2012
TCGCATCCATCTTCTCAGTAAGTGAAGAATCGATTGAAAGGCTATTGATGAAAGCATAAAGGTATGGACATGAATGTGTCCATATTTTTTATAGTTGACAAAGTGAACAAATAAATATAAAGTATACAAAGTTAACTAAACGGAGGTACTTTATGAATACGTTCAAGAAAATATATTGTCGAATTTTTCAGAAATGTTTTAAACTTGTGATTCCTGTTTTGCCTTATCGAACTCCAAAAATATTGAAGAGTACATCTTTGATTTCTCATGTATGTATGGATAATCATATCTCTAAAGTCATGGTTATTACGGATGCGACTGTGCATCAGTTAGGCATATTGGATCGTATGTGTGAACACTTGGATCATCATTCTATAGAGTATGTTATTTATGATAAGACGGTTGCCAATCCAACGAGTGATAATGTAGAAGAAGCAAAAAACTTATATTTGTCTTCGAATTGTCAGGCTTTAATTGGTTTTGGCGGAGGATCTAGCATGGATTGTGCTAAGGCCGTTGGTGCTAGACTTGCTCGTCCAAAGAGACCATTATCTAAGATGGAGGGGATTTTAAAGATATGGAAGAAACTACCACTACTTATTTGTGTGCCTACCACAGCTGGAACAGGAAGTGAAACAACTCTTGCGGCTGTCATTGTAGATTCAAAAACACGTCATAAATATGCAATCAATGATTTTTATTTGATTCCTGACTATGCAGTTTTAGATCCTAAGCCCACATTATCTTTGCCTCCATTTGTTACGGCATGTACAGGGATGGATGCATTAACCCATGCGATTGAGGCTTATATTGGTAATTCGACCACAAAGAAGACGCGTGAATATGCGTTAAAGGCTACAAAACTAATTTTTGAGAATATATATAAGGTGTATGAAGATGGAAATGATTTAGAAGCTAGAAGCAATATGCTCGATGCTGCTTATTATGCAGGACATGCCTTTACAGTATCTTATGTAGGATATGTGCATGCAGTTGCTCATTCATTAGGTGGTAAATATAATATTGCGCATGGACTAGCTAATGCGACATTACTTGATGCTGTATTGAAACAATATGGAGAAAGTGTGTATAAGAAACTCTATGAAATGGCTCTGCATTGTGGCATCTGTAATGCGAAGGATTCTTATAAGGTTGGTGCTGAGCGTTTTATTGAACAAATCACTTTAATGAAGAAGCATTTTGGAATATCGTCGACATTTAGTGAATTAAAGAAATCGGATATACATGAATTGGCAGTATATGCGGATCATGAAGCCAATCCACTGTATCCAGTTCCTGTTTTGTGGAGTGTAAAAGAGTTAGAAAAAGTGTATGATTTAGTAGTGGAGGATTGAGTATGGATCCAATCGTTTTAAAACAAAGAGTATTTTATAATCAGCATAAAACCCTAAATTTAGATTTTAGGATTAATGCATTAAGGACTTTAAGAAAAGCTATTTTGAATTATGAAGATCGAATCAATGAAGCAATTAAAAGGGATGTGGGAAAATCAAATTTTGAAACCTATATGTGTGAGGTTGGGTTAGCTTTAAGTGAGTTAACTTATATGGAAAAGCACATTCGTAAGTTTTCAAAAGAGAAAACAGTATATACGCCTTTATCACAGTTTCTATCTCGTAGCTTTGAAAAACCAAGTCCTTATGGCGTGGTATTAGTGATTAGTCCTTGGAACTATCCTTTTTTATTGTCTATTGATCCGTTAATAGATGCACTTGCAGCAGGAAATACAGTTGTATTAAAGCCTAGTGAATTTAGTCCACATACATCGCGAGTTATTAGTGACATGATAAAAGAGTATTTTGATCCAGAATATGTGACTTGTGTGCTTGGGGATAGTGAAGTGAGTTCTAAATTGTTAGATTCAAAATTTGATTATATTTTCTACACAGGATCAAAACGTGTTGGAAAAATTGTTATGAATAAAGCAAGTCAGTATTTAACTCCAGTTACCTTGGAATTAGGTGGAAAAAGTCCTTGTATTGTAGATAAAGATGCAGATATTCAATTGGCTGCTCGAAGAATTGTATTTGGTAAATATTTGAATTGTGGGCAGACCTGCGTAGCCCCCGACTATATGTTGGTACATGAATCAATAAAGGATAGATTTGTTGAGTGCGTAATATCAGAAATAAAACGTCAATATGCAAGCTTAGATGATTATGGTTATATTATTAATGAAAAGCATTGTAAGAGAATTTTAGGTTTGATTGATTCAGAAAAAGTTGTATATGGAGGAAAATATCGTGACTTACAAATTGAACCAACAGTTATGGATTATGTAAGTTGGTCGGATTCTGTCATGCAGGAAGAGATATTTGGGCCAATTATGCCAATTCTTACATATTCAAATTTAGATTCGATTATTGATAAAATCAATTCTATGCCAAGTCCTTTGGCTTTATATATTTTTACAAAGAATAAACAGGTATCTAAAAAAGTTATTAGTGAAGTTTCATTTGGGGGTGGCTGTATTAATGATGTTGTGATTCATTTAGCTACGAGCAATATGGGCTTTGGCGGTGTTGGTGAAAGTGGTATGGGATCTTATCATGGAAAGCGTGGATTTGAAACGTTTAGTCATACGAAAAGTATTGTGGACAAGAAAAGAATTATTGATTTACCGATGCGCTATCAGCCCTATACTAAAATCAATGAGAAATTGATTCGCTTTTTCTTAAGATAATCTTTATAATAAATATATGAGTAATAAAGAAAAATTTGCGTATGACATCGATTTTGGTGCCATCATGGACTATGTAGAAAACCGTTTTATGTTAGTAATAAAAGATGAAGATTGGACACAGGAGGAAATTGAAATGTTGAATAGTGGAATCGATCTTCATTTTTGTTACACAAATGATATTGCGATATTTGTACTTGAGGGTGGAGATATCGACAACAGTGATTTTTATTTTAATGTTCAGGAATGTGATTGGAAAGATCATTTGTTTGCGGCAGATTGTTTAGATGTAGATATTATTTTAGTAAACAAAACGAATGAAATCTGCTTCAAAAAGTCAAAAACTTTGACAAAAGAGCAGAGTCAAATTATTAAGGATTGTCTAAATCAACAAAATAAGGTATCCTTTATGCCAAGTGAATATGATGTAAATGTGCAGGGAATCCAAGATGCGTATGAACCATATGAACTTATTCGTTATGAGAAGTGCGAAATTAAATTGTAAGAAGGAGAAAATATTATGAAGGCAGTTATTAGTGTAATTGGAAAAGACAAGGTCGGCATTTTAGCGTTGATCGCAAATGAATGTGCAGACCATAATTTGAATGTATTAGATGTAACACAAACAATTGTAGATTCTATGTTTATGATGACAATGATCGTGGATATCGATAAGATGAGTATTCCTTTAGATGAATTTGCAGATAAGATGGAAGTTTTAGGAAAAGAAAAAAATCTAGTCATTCGTTGCATGCACCAGGATATTTTCAATTCTATGCACAAGATTTAATGAGGTATTTGTATGCAGACAAATGAAATTTTAGAAACAATTAAGATGATTGATGAAGAATATTTAGATATTCGTACAATCACAATGGGCATTAGCTTATTAGATTGTATGGATCCAGATATTCATGTATCATGTCAAAAGGTGGAAGAAAAGATTTGCCGCTTAGCGAAGGACTTAGTTAAAGTAGGTAATGATTTTAGCAAGACATATGGTATTCCTGTTGTAAATAAACGAATTAGTGTAACACCTGTTGCGATGTTAGTAGCTTGTTCAGGTGGAAATCCAGTTGAGTATGCCTTGACTTTAGAACGATGCGCACAAAAGTTGGGTGTAGATTTTATTGGTGGATATTCTGCGTTGGTACAAAAAGGATATGCGGCAGGAGATAGAGAATTGATTGAATCAATTCCTGAAGCTTTGGCTAAAACTCAACATGTTTGTGCGAGCGTAAATGTGGGTAGTACAAAAGCAGGTATTAATATGGATGCAGTAGCACAGATGGGACGAATTGTTAAAAGTTGTGCAGAATCTACAAAAGATGATAATTGTTTAGGTGCTGCAAAATTGGTTGTATTTTGTAATGCTCCTGAAGACAATCCATTCATGGCGGGAGCCTTCCATGGCGTAGGAGAAGCCGATTGCGTAATTAACGTTGGTGTATCTGGACCTGGTGTTGTACGTGCCGTATTAAGTAAGGCAGATAAATCATTGCGTATGGATCAAATTGCAGATTTGATCAAACGTACTGCATTTAAGATTACACGTATGGGACAATTGGTTGGAACCGTTGCGAGTGAAAAATTGGGGGTTCCTTTTGGAATCGTAGACTTGTCTTTAGCTCCAACTCCAGCTGTTGGAGATAGTGTTGCTTATATCTTAGAAGAAATGGGATTGGAAACATGTGGCGCTTATGGTACTACGGCATGTTTAGCTATGTTGAATGATGCAGTCAAAAAAGGTGGCGTTATGGCAACAAGTAATGTGGGTGGTTTATCTGGTGCCTTTATTCCTGTAAGTGAAGATGCGGGTATGATTCATGCAGCTAGAACAGGTGCTTTAAAATTAGAAAAATTAGAAGCAATGACCGCTGTATGTAGTGTTGGATTGGATATGATCGTAATTCCAGGAGAAACAAGTGCAAGTGTTATTTCAGGAATTATTGCGGATGAAGCGGCAATCGGTATGGTTAACACAAAAACGACAGCCGTTCGTGTGATTCCAGCTATTGGAAAAGATGTTGGGGATGAATTGGATTTTGGTGGTTTATTAGGCGCAGGTCCTGTTATGCCAATTTCTCAAATTTCAAATGACGTTATGATTAATCGTGGCGGAAGAATTCCAGCTCCATTACAAGCATTAAAGAACTAATGAGGAAGTGTTTCACTTCCTTTTATGTTGATTTTTATTTGGTTAGAATATAGAATATAATAGATTATATTAACGCTTTAAATAAAACGATATAATGAATATATAGTTATATTATAGGAGAACGAAACATGACGATAGAAGAATGCTATGAAAAGATGGGTGCAAATTATCAAGATGTTATTAAACGTTTGCCAAGTGAGGCTATGATTAAAAAGTTTGCGTTGAAATTTAGAGAAGACACAAGCTTTCAAGAATTGGAAACTGCATTGAATGAAAAACAAGTGGATATCGCATTTCGTGCAGCGCATACTTTAAAGGGTGTATGCATGAATTTGGGCTTTAATCATTTGTATAAACCAAGTTTTGATATTACTGAAAGCTTACGTGCAGGTAACTTAGAGGAAGGGTTGCAGCTGTTTGGTGAAGTAAAAAAGCAATACGAAAAAACAATCGAAGCTTTAAACGAGTTTTCTCAACAAAAGTAAATAAGGAGAATGCTTTCCGTGTAGGGAAGCTTTTTTAATGTAAATAAATGTAAAATAATTTCATTTTTATGTTGCAAGTTTACAGAAAACGAATATAATAGTTTACATAGACAAAGAAAAGAAGAAGTACAAAAGTAATTTTTCTTAAGAGAGATAACGGTAGGTGTGAGTTATTGAAAAAACTTTTGGAACGTGTCTTGGAGTTATTTGGTCGAAGAGTTTGAGGCTAAATCGTGAATTCGCGTTAAGAATGAGGTGTCATCTGCATAGGCAGATGGAAATTTGGTGGTACCGCGTATATAACGTCCAATATGTTTGGGCGTTTTTTTGTTAGAAAGGGTGTGTGTGAATGGAAAGTGATCGACGTAATAATAGAGTTTTAATTTTTGATTTGCATACAGAGAAAGGTAGGAATATAAAATGAAAAAAATTATTAAACTAGGAATGGCAGCTTTAACAGCTTTGACAATGGTAGGATGTTCAAGTGGTTCAGCATCAAATGATGAAAAGGTTTTAACGGTAGGAATTTCTCCGGATTATGCTCCTTATGAATCAGAAAATAAAAAGGGGGATATCGTTGGATTTGATCCAGATATGATGAAATGCTTTGAAGAATATTTAAGTGAAGAAGAAGGAGTTACTTATAAATTAGAAATGAAGAAGATGGATTTTGATAATATCATTACTCAAATTCAAGGAGACCAAATTGATGTAGGTATTTCTGGATTTACATATGATTCAAAACGTAAAGTGGAATGGTCAGATCCATATTTAGGTTCAAGTCAGGTGGCAGTGATTCCAAAAGATTCGAATATCGCATCAACGGCTGATTTAGAAGGTAAATCTTTAGTTGCTCAAACTGGAGCTACTGGTGAGGCTGCCGCAAAAGAAGTTAAGGATGCTAAAGTAACTGGATTAAAGAATGTACAAGACATTATGAATGCATTAAGTGCAAATCAATATGATGCAGCTATTGTTGACTTGGGTGTAGCGAAAAACTATGTAACGAGTGGCAAATTTAAAATGTTAGATGAATCCTTGATGGATGAACAAAACTATATCATTGCGAAAAAAGGAAATAAGGATGTTATTAAAAAAATTAATAAATGTATCAAGAAATTCTTGGCTAGCGATGATTATGCTAAGTTGTGTAAAAAATATGATTTATCTCCATTAGAAACAAAGTAAAGGAAAAGTGAGGAAAGTGTATGTTTGTTGCGATTGATCAAGTGTTTACATTAGAGAATATACTCTATTTAGCAAAGGGTGCGCTGTTGTCGGTTGCGATTGCAGCGCTTTCCCTTTTAATTGGTTTAGTATTAGGAATCTTAGGCGCAAGCGGAAGAAGAAGCAAACACAAGGTGCCTAGAGCTATAGCTTTCGTGTATGTCACAATTATTCGTGGAACTCCACTATTATTACAGATACTGATTATATTTTCCGTAATTCCATCTATTTATACAGCTTTTACAGGTAATGTTTTAAGAATCAATCCAATCATGATTGGTATGATTGCCTTGAGCATCAACTCTGGAGCCTATCAAACTGAATTGCTTCGTTCAGGTATTAATGGCGTAGACAAAGGGCAATGGGAAGCATGTGAAACTTTAGGATTATCGAACTGGAAGACTATGAAGCTTGTTATTTTGCCTCAGGCATTTAAACGTGTGATTCCACCATTGATCAGTGAATTTATTACATTAATAAAAGATAGTTCATTGATTAGTTGTATTGGTGCTGTAGAACTTTTAAAAGGAGCTCAAGTGATTGGGGCAGAATATTATGATGTTATGTCTCCATATATGCTTGCGGCTATATTCTATTTGATTATGACATGCATTGTTTCTTATATTGGAAGTAAAGTGGAAAAGAGGTTGGCTGTAAGTGATTAGAGTAGAGAATGTTTCGAAAAAATTTGATAAGACACGTGCCCTAAAGAATGTAAGCTTAGAGGTCAACAAAGGAGATATTATTTCTTTGATTGGTCCAAGTGGATCTGGTAAAAGTACATTGTTGAGATGCATTCATGGATTAGAGCATGTGGATACTGGAAAGATTTATTTGGATGATGAATGGATGAATCCGGAAGATGAGAAGAAATTTCGTGAACAAAGAAATCGCATGGGATTTGTGTTTCAACACTTTAATTTGTTTCCGAATATGTCGGTTTTACAAAATTGTAAATTAGCTCAAGTTGAGGTGTTAAATAAAACGGATGAAGAAGCTGAAAAAATAGCCTTGAAATATTTAGAGAGAGTAGGGCTATTAGATAAAAAAGATGCATATCCTAATAATTTATCGGGTGGACAAAAACAGCGTGTTGCGATTGCCAGAGCTTTGTGTATGAATCCAGATATCATGTTGTTTGATGAACCAACAAGTGCATTGGATCCTGAAATGATCAAGGAAGTACTTGAGGTTATGAAAGATCTTGGAAAACAAGGAATGACAATGGTAGTGGTTACACATGAAATGGGGTTTGCGAGAAAGGTAGGAACTCGAGTTGTCTTTTTGGATCAAGGAGAAATTGTTGAAGAAAATACAAGTGAAAAATTCTTCGAAAATCCTCAATCGGATCGAGCTAAGGACTTCTTGAGCAAAGTGTTCTACGAATGAGATTGCCAGATTTCAAAGTGGAACAATGGATGAATGATTACGAAAATGATGCCATCTACAATTCTAAATATGAAAAAATGTGGACACACAATGAAACACTGCTTTGGATTCTAACTTAAAGAATCCCTCATCTAGTTCAGGTCTCAGGCGTAAGCCCTGCTGGATGCAGTATGAGAATACAGAGTACAGTCTACATGGATTGGAAATGCTCAAAAAAACAAGAGTTATGTAAAGACTATATGCATGGTCTAGAACCAGGCTGAAAGCTTTGCGATGCTCCATTTCTCGCAATGAGAGAAAGAGAATCTCGTCATTTTAATGATGAGAGTACGTCAAAGGCAAATGAATTAGTGATGAATACATTGTTGGAAAAAGAGGATGAAGTTATCACAGTTGTTCCTGGCTATCAGAAGTTTGTCGATATTCCTAGATCAATTGGATGTAAGGTTCATGAAATCGAATTGTATGAAAGTGATTGGCAAGTGGACATTGAATCTTTTGAACAATATATCAATTCAAATACGAAAATGATTATTTTAAATAATCCTTCTAATCCAACAGGTACGGAGTATTCAAAACAATTTCTGATGCGTCTTATTGACTTGTGTAGAGTGAATGATATTTATATTTTTTGTGATGAGGTTTATCGTGGTTTAAATGATGAACTTTCAATCAGTGATATATATGAAAAAGGGATATCAACATCTAGCTTAAGTAAAGTCTTTTCACTTGCAGGATTAAGACTTGGCTGGGTAAAGGCGAATGAAGATGTGATTCATCAAATCAATATTAGACGGGATTACTCTATGATTTCAACAGGGCCATTGGTGGATAAATTAGGGCTTATAGCTTTGAAACATAGGGATGTATTGATTGATAGAGCTAAAAGTATAATTTTGAAAAATAAAGCAATAGTAACGGAATGGTTGAATTGCAATCCAAACTTTGAATGTATCTTACCTAAGGGGGGTACGGTGTGTTTTCTAAAATATGGTTTTGAGTTAAAGAGTGAGAGCTTTGCGAAATTGTTGCTTGTGGAAAAAGGAATTTTCTTTGTTCCTGGCTCATGCTTTGATAAAGAGTATTATTTTCGGTTAGGCCTTGCACAAGACAGCTCTTTATTTGAAAAAGGGTTGAGTGAACTGACAAACTTTGTGGATGAACATTTGATTTCATGATAAAATGGATTCCGTAAGGGGGTATACTTATGCGAATTCAATATTTGTTATGTGTAAGCTTACTTTTATGTGGCTGTACGAAATTGAGTGATATAACAGATCAGAAGACAAAATCTGCAAATAAGGCGCCTGTTACAACAAAAAAAGTGAATAAAACAACAGTGATTGATTGTAAAAATGATTCTTCGCAACAGGTTACTTTTGAAGCGAAGGGGGATAAAATCCAAAAAATGACACAAGTCTTTGCGATGAATTTTTCGGATTTAGGTATAACAGATGATATGAATTCTGAACAGATTCAAGCTAAGATAAATTCATCTTTGGATGAGAAATATAATTCAATTGAAGGAGTTCATGTTTCTACGCAATTAAAAGAAGAGCAGGTTGAAGTTACGGTTGAAATGAATTTCAAAACTGCAGATATTGATACACTGATTGAGAATGGTTTGTTGGATAAGGGAGAAGCCAAATCGGATTATGTAAGTTTAAAAAAGACGCAGAATGTTTATAAAACAGAAGGATTTGCGTGTATGACACAATAGCGGGTTTTCCGCTATTTTCTTATTGAAAGGATGAGCTAATAGATGCGTTATTATATTGCAGACACACATTTTTTTCATCGTTCCTTAAATGAAAAAATGGATCAAAGAGGATTTGAAGATATTGATCAAATGAATGAGTATATGATTGATCAATGGAATAGTAAGGTAAGAAAAAATGATGAAGTTGTTGTGCTTGGGGATTTCTCGTGGGGAAATGCGAAAGAGACAATGGATATTTTGGATGAATTAAAGGGAAAGATTTATTTGATTCGAGGGAATCATGATCGTTTTTTAGAGGATAAAAATTTTGATGTATCTCGTTTTGAATGGATCAAAGATTATGCGGAGTTAAATGAAAATAAGCGAAAAGTAGTTTTATCTCATTATCCGCTTGCTTGTTATAATGGGCAATATCGTAGAGATGAGAGTGGAAAACCAAAAACCTTTATGCTGCATGGGCATATTCATAAAACGCAGGATCAGCAGTTTTTAGATGCATACCAAGACTATGTTCAGAAACAAACACATCCACGAATTGGTGATGGACAATTAGAAACTGTGCCATGTCAATTGATAAACTGTTTTTGTATGTACAGTGATTATGTTCCAATGACATTAGACGAATGGATTGAAATTGACAAGCAGAGAAGAAATAACCTATAATTGTTATAACAAATGTTATTAAGGAGATCATATTATGCATAAATTGGATACAACGTCTGGTCATCTTCCTTATTATAAACAAATTAAGGGGTTCTACAAAGAAGATATCCAGAATGGAGTTTTGTCTTTGGGCGATCGCGTTGATAGTGAAATGGAAATTCAACAGATTTATGATGTTTCAAGAATTACGGCTCGACAAGCAATTTTAGAGTTAGAGCAAGAGGGTATGGTAAAACGAGGTCGTGGAAAAGGTACGTTTGTAACGTTTCGACCTAAAATTAAAGAGGAGTTATCACATATCCGTAGTTTTACAGATGAAATGACTGCACTGGGTAGAGTGCCTGGAACCCAAGCTTTCCACATTACAAAAGAAATTCCAAATGATAAAACGCGTGAATTGTTTGGATTACCAGAAGAAATGATGTATTGTGTACGAAGAGTTCGTACAGCTGACGATGTTCTTTTGGTTTATTTTGTATCTTATTTTCCGTTGGATTTGGATTTACCTTTAGATTTACGAGAACATACACAATCCGTATATGAAGTGATTGGCTCTCCAGCACGTATTGATGAAGAATTTTCAGCAGTAAATCCAAGTGAAGAAGTGTGCTTAGCTTTAAAAATACGTAAGGACCAGCCTGTGTTAGCGCGTAAGCGTATTTCCTTTGATAAAAAAGGAAGAAAAATGGAGTATACGATGTGTTACTATCGTGGCGATTTATATAGTTACACGATTTCAACATCTAATAAATTATGATATTAACAATTGACATTGGTGGTACTAATATTAAATATGGCTTATGTGATGATATGGGGTGCTTTCTTCAAAAAGGGGACTATACAACACCAAAAACGACACAAGATATTGTAGAGTCGATATGTTCTTTGCCTTTTGATTATAGTGGGATCGCCATTAGTATGCCGGGGATTATGAATGAAGATCATTCAAAAGCTTATATAACAGGTAAACTTTCTTTTCTTTCGGATTATCCTTTGAAAGAAGAAATTATGAGGATAAAGAATTGTAGGGTTACTTTAGAAAATGATGGCAGATGTGCAACGTGGGCGGAGCTTGGCTTTGGAAATTTACAAGATTCTAAAAATGCACTTGTTGTTGTGTTAGGTACATATATAGGAATGGGAATCGTAATTGATCATAAGGTGTATGAAGGTTCACATTTATTAGCTGGAGAATATTCAGATGCACATATGGATACAGAGAAGACATATAAGAATACGATGGCTGCTTATTTTGGAAAAGATGGTCTCGAACGAACGACGGGTTTAACAGGGAAAGAATTATTTAATCATCTCGATGAGGAAAAAATATATGCTGGATTTAATGCGTATTGTAGTAATCTAGCTTGGATGTTGAGTAATATTCAATTGTTGTTAGATGTGGATACAATCTTGATTGGTGGAGGAATATCGGCACAACCGAAACTAATTGAGTGTATAAAAGAAAACATGAACTGTATGAAGACGTGGTTTTCTACTATAGAAATGCCTGAGATACAGGCGTGTAAATTCAACAATGACGCTAATTTATTAGGTGCATTGTATTACTACAATAATAATACCGAGAATCATTAAATGTTCTCGGTATTTCTTACATAAGGGAGGAAGGGCATGAAATCGTTAATAGGTGATAAAAAGTTTTATCGAATGGTATTGATTGTGTGTATACCAATTGTAATTCAGAATGGATTCACAAACTTAGCTAGTTTATTAGACAATATTATGATTGGACAATTGGGGACGTTATCCATGAGTGGGGTTTCCATATCGAATCAATTGTTTCAAGTGTTTAATGTGAGTGTGTTTGGAGCTATGTCTGGAGCAGGAATTTTTTTAGCACAGTTTTATGGAAGAGGAAATAGGGATGGAGTTCATAATTGTTTTCGTATAAAAATGATTATAGTTGTTTTGATTTCGATAATTGCGATTTGTCTATTTAAAATGTTCGGCACTTCATTAATTTCATTATATTTAAATGATAATCCTGAAGATAGTTTGAAAACATTGAATTACGGAATGCAGTATATGAATGTGATGTTGATTGGCCTTATTCCTTTTGCGATAACGCAGGTATATTCTTCTTCGCTAAGAGAAACAGGGAACACAGTTTTACCGATGAAAGCAAGTGTGATTGCGGTTATCGTGAATTTTTGCATCAACTATATTTTGATTTTTGGTAATTTTGGATTTCCTAGACTTGGCGTTATTGGTGCGGCAATTGGTACGGTGGTTTCTCGTGTGGTGGAAATGTGTATAAATATAACTGCAGGATATAAGAATGAATATTTAAGAGATGCGATGCATTTGAATAAGATATCTTCGGATATATTTATGAATGTTGTCAAAAGAGGAATGCCTTTATTATGTAATGAAATACTGTGGTCAATTTCCATTGCGCTAATTTCTCAATGTTACTCGACAAGAGGACTTGCGGCAGTTGCAGCTATTAATATTACAACAACAGTAACTAATTTCTTTATGATTATATGTTATGCGATGGGAAATTCCATTTCAATCATTGTTGGACAAAGACTTGGAGCTGGTGAAGTTGAATATGCCAAAGATTGCGATCTTAAAATGGTATTTATGAATTTTTTGATGTGCTTATGCATTGGCGTGACATTGTTTGGATGTTCACCTTTTATTCCGCAAATATATAACACGTCTGTAGAAGTGAAAAACTTAGCTTCTTCTTTGTTGAGAATCTCAGCTTGTATGCTTCCGATTATTTCATTGTATTACAGTAGCTATTTTACAATGCGAGCTGGTGGAAAAACATTATTGACTTTTTTCTTTGATAGCGGATATACATTTATATTTACGTTTATGGTGGCTTTATGCTTAACTCGTTTTACAGATTTGCCAATATTTAATGTATATCTACTTGTACAATGTGTGGATGTTCCTAAAGCTATACTTGGAATCACATTAGTGAAAAAAGGTATATGGATACATAATATTGTGAATGAATTTTAACCTTCCATTGAATGGGAAGGTTTTTTTCTTGAAAAAGGCTAAAAAAAAGAAGTCCTTTCGGACTTTATTTGAAAAATGGTGACGCGTACGGGATTCGAACCCGTGAATGCATGCGTGAAAGGCATGTGAGTTAACCGTTTCTCCAACGCGCCATGTATATTAAACTTGTCTCTCTTGACAAGTGCTAGTTAATGATACTACAAGATTTTATATATTGCAAGCAAAAAAATAATTTTTTAAAATATTTTTTATAATGAATTCTTGATTTTGCTTTAGATAAGAAAATAGCTAAGTTAAAAGTATCATATATTACTTAACATAACATACAAAGTTGATAGGAATAATGGTTATATTTTGTGAATGAAATATATTAGATGAATACGAATATAGTAGGATATAGCAAATTCTGGTTATAATAAAAATTTTAAAAAAATGATTGAAAGCGCTTGCAAGTATGTGCTATGATACAGTAGTAAAAAGACGCATCCCATTAATCAGGATATAAAGCTGAAATTAAAAGCGTATACCATTTTATATTAATTGATTTCATGACAGATGGCTTTGTTTCGAGTATAAATTAGAAACATCTTGCTGCCAATCATATTATATATAAGTCTTTATATTGAAATCGTGCGAAGTATCCTTCTGAAATGTATGTCTTAGTGTAAAAAATCTACATAGGAGGATAATATGAACAAAAGATTTTTAACAATTGCTGCAGCTTTATCTATGGGTGTTGCATTAACTGCTTGTAGCGGTGGAGGAGATGAAGGAAAAACTGGTGGTTCTAGTGTTGCGAACGCTGACAAACCATTAGTATGGTACAACCGTCAACCTTCTAACAGTTCTACTGGTGAATTAGATATGGATGCATTAAACTTCAACAAAGATACTTATTATGTTGGTTTCGATGCAAATCAAGGTGCTGAACTTCAAGGTCAAATGATTAAAGAATATATCGAAAAGAATATCGATACATTAGATCGTAATGGAGATGGCGTTATCGGTTACGTATTAGCTATTGGTGATGTTGGTCACAATGATTCTATCGCTCGTACAAGAGGTGTTCGTAAAGCGTTAGGTACAGCTGTTGAAAAAGACGGTGAAATCGTAAGTGATCCAGCTGGAATCAACAATGATGGTAAATCTAAGAATGTTCAAGATGGCTCATTAGAAATTAATGGAAAAACTTATACAGTCAGAGAACTTGCTTCTCAAGAAATGAAGAACTCTTCAGGTGCTACTTGGGATGCTGCTACTGCTGGTAACACAATCGGTACATGGACTGCTTCATTCGGTGAAGAAGTTGACGTTGTAGCTTCTAACAATGATGGTATGGGTATGTCAATGTTCAATGCTTGGTCAAAAGAAAACAAAGTTCCTACATTCGGTTACGATGCTAACTCAGATGCAGTTGCTGCAATCGCTGAAGGATATGGTGGAACAATTTCTCAACATGCTGACGTTCAAGCTTATTTAACATTAAGAGTATTACGTAATGCTTTAGATGGTGTTGATATTGATACAGGTATCGGTACAAAAGATGATGCTGGAAACGTTTTAACTGATGATGTTTATACATACAATAAGGATCAACGTTCTTACTATGCATTAAACGTTGCTGTTACTGCTGACAACTATAAAGATTTCTTAGATTCAACAGTTACTTATGCTCCAGTTTCTAATCAATTAGATGAAAAAGATCACGCTAAGAAGAGTGTTTGGTTAAATATCTACAATGCTTCTGATAACTTCTTAAGTTCAACTTACCAACCATTATTAGAAAAATACGATGACTTATTGAATTTAGATGTTGAATATATCGGTGGAGATGGACAAACAGAATCTAACATCACAAACCGTTTAGGAAACCCAGACAAATATGATGCATTCGCAATTAACATGGTTAAGACTGACAATGCAGCTTCTTACACAGGAATCCTTAAATAAATAATTCAATAAAACTTAGGATTAAGCTTATTAGGGAGAAAATATTTCTCCCTAATATTATTTAGATAGTAGTAAAAAATAGGAGAGATTTTATGGCAGATAAGAATGAAGAATTGGTCTTATCTATACGCGGAATGAGTAAGTCCTTTGGACGTAACCGTGTTTTGGATCATATTGATTTAGATTTAAAACCAGGTACAGTTATGGGACTTATGGGAGAAAATGGTGCTGGTAAATCGACAATGATGAAATGTCTTTTTGGGACATATCAAAAAGATGAAGGTGCGATTTTTTTAGAAGGAAAAGAGATTAATTTTTCTGGACCTAAAGAAGCACTAGAAAATGGTATTGCCATGGTGCACCAAGAATTGAATCAATGTCTTGAAAGAAATGTTAAAGATAACTTATTCTTGGGCCGTTATCCTACAAATGCTTTTGGCGTAGTAGATGAAGATCGAATGAAAAAGAAATCATCTGAGCTTTTTAGAAAGCTTGGTATGACAGTGAATTTAGATACACCAATGCGTAATATGTCAGTTTCACAAAGACAGATGTGTGAAATTGCCAGAGCAATTTCATATAACTCAAAGGTTATCGTACTTGATGAGCCTACATCTTCTTTGATGACACAAGAAGTTAATAAATTATTTGATATGATGCGTATGTTGAAGAAACAAGGCATTTCGCTAATTTATATTTCGCATAAAATGGATGAAATTTTTGAAATTTGCGATGAAGTATCGGTTCTAAGAGATGGAAAAATGGTTATGACAAAACCTACTTCAGAAACCAACATGAATGAGTTGATTGCAGCCATGGTAGGTCGTTCATTGGATAACCGATTCCCACCTGTTGATAATGTTCCTGGAGAACCAATGTTATCTATTCAACATGTATCAACAAAATATGAGCCATACTTAAAAGATATTACATTTGACGTTAAAAAAGGTGAGATTTTCGGCCTATACGGTTTAGTAGGAGCTGGACGTACGGAATTGCTAGAAACAATCTTTGGTATCCGTACTAGAGCCTCAGGTCGTGTTTATTTTGACAATAAGTTAATGAACTTTAATAGTGCTAAAGAAGCAATTGAACATGGTTTTGCCCTAATTACTGAAGAGCGTAAAGCAAATGGCTTATTCTTGAAATGTGACTTAACATTCAATACTACAATTGCAAATTTACCTTCTTATATGAGCAAGGTAGCACTTTCTGATAATAAGATGGTTCAAGCTACTAATAAAGAAATTAAAACCATGAGAACTAAGTGTATGGGACCAGATGATGCAATTACAAGTTTATCTGGTGGTAACCAGCAAAAAGTTATCTTCGGTAAATGGTTAGAGAGATCACCAAATGTATTCATGATGGATGAACCTACACGTGGTATTGACGTAGGTGCTAAATATGAAATTTACGAATTGATCATCAAAATGGCTAAACAGGGAAAAACTATTATTGTAGTTTCAAGTGAAATGCCAGAAATCTTAGGTATTACAAACCGTATTGGCGTTATGTCAAATGGACGCTTAGCCGGTATTGTAAATACAAAAGATACTAACCAGGAAGAGTTGTTAAGACTCAGTGCAAAATACCTATAAAGGAGATAATTATGACAAATACAGTTACAAATATTCTTAGTCATGATGAAGAGCTTGCACTACGTAAACCTATTGAGGATTATGTTGGAAAGATTCAAGCTGAAATTGATGAACTAAGAGAAGAAGGAACAAATAAAGTCTTGGAATATTCAGAAGAAATCGAGGCTTTAAAGAGAGATAAAATTTATACTAAAAGCGAGAAAGAAGCTCGTCTTTCAGAATTAAACAGCAAATTACAAAAAGCTAAAGAAATCGAAGCTAAAAATAAACAGCCAATCAACGAAAAGATTGCTGTTGCAGAAAAATATTTAAAAGATCACTATCAAACAGATTACTACAGCAAAGTAGTTGAAAGTAATAAGTATGAGGTTCAAAAAGCTAAGTCAGACTATGATAAAAAATTAAAAGAATTAGAAAAAGAACACAAAAATATTTTATCAGGACTTTCAGATAAAGAAGAAATCAAGGAAGAGAACTTCATTTATAAGAACCGTTTGTTCGATGCAAAACTTGAATATACTAAAAATATGCAAGAGGCAAAAGATCGTAAACATGATGCGTTTACATTTGAATATCACTTAATTGACTTGTTGAAGATGTCTAACTTCTCGTTTGCAGAAAAACAAGCTCAAAAAATTGAAAACTACAAATATTCATTTAATACTCGTGATTTCTTATTGAAAAACGGTTTATACATTGCGATTATTTTTGTATTCATTTTCTTATGTATTATTACACCAATTAAAAAGAATGGTTTACAACTACTTACTGTTAATAACATTTTAAGTATTATGCAACAAGCATCTCCAAGAATGTTCTTGGCATTAGGTGTAGCAGGATTAATCATGTTAGCTGGTACTGACTTGTCTGTTGGACGTATGGTTGGTATGGGTATGACAGCTGCTACAATTATTATGCACAATGGACCTAACACTGGTTCAGTATTTGGTCACGTATTTGACTTCTCAACTATGCCAGTTGGTGGAAGAATTCTTTTAGCATTAGTTGTTTGTGTTGTGTTATGTACAATGTTTACAACGATTGCCGGTTTCTTTGCGGCTAAATTTAAAATGCACCCATTCATTTCAACAATGGCTAACATGTTAGTTATCTTTGGTTTGGTAACTTATTCAACAAAAGGTGTGTCTTTTGGTGGTATCGATCAATCAATTCCAGGAAAAATCATTCCTAAAGTTGGAGGCATTCCTACAATTATTTTGTGGGCTGTTGCTGCAGTTGCGATTGTTTGGTTTATTTGGAATAAAACAAGATTTGGTAAAAACTTATATGCCGTAGGTGGAAACCCAGAAGCTGCTTCTGTATCTGGTATTTCAGTATTTAAAGTAACTCTTGGAGCCTTCATCATGGCAGGTATCTTATACGGATTTGGTTCATGGTTAGAATGTATTCGTATGATTGGTTCTGGTTCAGCTGCTTATGGACAAGGATGGGAAATGGATGCGATTGCTGCCTGCGTAGTTGGTGGTATTTCATTTACTGGTGGTATCGGTAAAATTTCTGGTGTAGTAGTTGGTGTATTGATCTTTACTGCATTAACTTATTCATTGACAATTTTAGGTATCGATACAAACTTACAGTTCGTATTCTCAGGAATTATCATTCTTATCGCCGTAACTCTTGACTGTTTAAAATACGTACGTAAAAACTAATTAAAAAATATGATAAATTCAAGTGGACTCAGTGAACTGGGTCCATTTTAAAAAAAAGGTAATCCGCAATTAGATAGGGTCGACTAAAAGTTGGCTTCAAAAATTGTAGGG
>OKRZ01001458.1_pt1 | contig 18376 bp, 10 predicted proteins | sample 1601141 | NCBI WGS metagenome assembly OKRZ01 (sample SAMEA3541524, study PRJEB24748) | human gut metagenome | biome: human gut; feature: human-associated habitat; material: faeces | place: China | collected 2012
CCCGGAAACACCATACGAAGCTCTCAATTTCAAGAAGTTCAGCCAGTCATTCTTCAGGAAACTTTCTTCTGAAAGAATCCAGCCGGCACCAATAGCCGGGAATATTCCCCAACGATCATCGGGGTCTAATATACTGGACGCAGAACCGGACAATGACAAATCCACTAAATAGCGATTATTATATGCGTAATGTGCCTGACCTATTACATCCATGAAAGCCCGCCCTGTATTACGTCCCTTTGACTTTATCTTATCCATGGAGTACATGAAGGTAGTATTCAAATCATGCTTACCCCACTGTCTGGACAGGTTAGCATAAGCCTCAAAGTTGAAGTGAGTGGTAACAGAACCTACACTTTTAGAATAAGAGAGTGTACCTTCATTGGCATGAGTATTAAATTCTTTTTCCCCTGTCTCCAAATTCAAAACCGCCGACTCGTAACCAAAATTCTTCGTATTGCTATCCCAATAGGCAGCAGTGTTGTCCAAAGCAACTTTAATACCACCGGTTAAACCCGGTAATAGAGCTGCCAGATCCTGTTTCAAATGTATATCGGCAAACAAGGCACGGGTCTGAGAACGCGCATATCCTTTACCCGAAATATTAGCAACCGGATTATTGCCATAAGTCGTAGTACCTCCCCAAATACCTCTTTCCGTCTTAATGGGAAACGCAGCGGCAGGAACCTGATATAAGGCTGTAAAAATATCACTAACCCCTGTTCCCGGACGATTATGTTCAGAGAAGTTGCCCAATAAGTTCAATTGTACAGTTGTAGTAGGTGAAGCCGCAATATCTAAATTTGTACGAACATTCAGCTTGGAATACTTAAGTTGAGTAGAGTAGCCATCATTATCCCCGGTAGGCTGCAAGATTCCACGGTTATCCATAAAGTTTAACATCGTATAGTAGCTTACAAACTTACCGCCACCACGCGCCGAAAAGGTTATATTATCACCATAGCTGGCTCCTCTCAGTGTCTCGTCTACCCAATCTACATTAGGATAAAACAACGGATTGGTCTGGTTTTTAAAAGCATCCAGTTCTGCCACCGAATAGCGTGGCATCAAACCATCGTTCTTCATTGCCTCATTCAACGCAGATGCATAAGTATATCCATCTACAAAATCGGGTAAACGCTTCGGAGTAGCCATATTGAACTCATAAGAAAAACTAATCTGAGGAGAAGTCAGACTACCCCGTTTCGTTTTAACCAGAATTACACCGTTAGCGCCACGAATACCGTATAAGCTGGTAGCTACCGCATCTTTCAGTACACTGACCGATTCTATTTCTTCTGAACTTAATTCCTTAAGAGAACGTTCGAAACCATCGACCAATATAAGCGGACTTTTGGAATTCAAAGTCCCCATTCCACGCACATACAAAGTGGCTCCGTCTTCCCAAACCGCACCGGCATTTTGTAACACCTGCAATCCCGGAAGCATACCAAACAATTGATTCGTAGCATTAATGCTATTCTTATGCGAAAGTTTATCGCTGGTAGCCGTAGAAACGGCACCGGTAACCTCTCTTGCATCATGAGTAATATTGCGGCCGTAATCTATCACCACTTTATCCTTATGAATCGTCAATGTGTCTACTTGTGCCATCAGGTTGAATGAACACAGCACACTTGCCAATATGATATTTATCTTTTTATTCATACTCTTTTTTATCTATGTTTTTCAGATGTATTATTCCCAACCGGGGTTTTGTACCAACCCATATCCTTTATTTATTTCATTCTGGGGGAAAGCACTCAGATACCATTTCTCCGAAAATCCACCGGGATTCCACCAAGAACGACTTTGTTCTCCTCCCAGAAGTGGAAACTCTTCACAAATATAACTGCCGTCATTCTTGTTTTTATAGATATTCAATCCATGCAAAGGAGTAGAGAATTTTTCTTTCATCTTCCAACGGATTAAATCGAAAAAGCGTACTTCTTCATAACCAAATTCGCAAGCACGCTCACGAAGAAGCTCTTTTCTGAATTCTTCCTTACTCAATCCTTTCTTCAATCCTTTCATACCGACACGAGCACGTACTTTATCGACATAATGATAAGCCAGCTCATTCGGCCCATTATTGTACTCATTCAAAGCTTCCGCATAACTCAAATATATTTCTGCAATACGCAGATGAGGCCACTGAATAATATGACCATTATATTCCCCTGCACGGTCCAATCCCCATTTTCTGCAAGATAATCCTGTTAATAAAGACTTAGCAGTCACTTGTCCTACATTCCAGTCTCTTCCTGCCGGATAGTTTTCCTTATCATCAGGCTTTTCTTGTGTAACACCAGCCGTTCTGTTCTGGAAAAGATCTCCGTCCAATATGAATGTTTCAGATAAACGAGGGTCTCTGTTCATGAATGGATTCTTTGTATGTTCCGGATTACTCCAATCAAAATTATCTCCATCGGCAGTCGGAAACATATCAAAATATTCTTTTGTCGGGCAGATTGCTCCCCAGCGAATAGACTGGTTGGTATAGGGTTGCTGATTAGCCTTATAATAATTCTCTCTACGGACAGATATTAAGGTTTCGGTAGTACCACGATCAAAATAAGCTGCACGGAAGGCATAACGGTATCCACTGGGATTAACATCTTCTTTTTCGACCAATTTATAGAAACCATTGCTGTCAACAGCCTTAAAGAAAGCTTCACAAGCATCCATTGCATGTTTCCAACGTTCACGGTCATAGTTACCGAACCAAGTCATCAGCGCTTCGGAAGCTGCTCCCTGAAAGTAAGGTTCATCATTATTAAACAGCGGACTGGCGACAAAAAGTAAAACTCTTGCTTTCAACCCCATTGCACCGGCTTTTGTCAAACGTCCGTCCCAATTAGACATCTCCGCTTCTGATATATGCCAAGGGAACTCCGGACAATCAATAGCTTCGTTCAACAGTCTTACTATAAAATCGACTGTCTGCTGCAAAGTGGCCCGGGTAGGCATCGATGCTTCATCGGGTGAAATGACTTTATCTATAATGGGCAATCCACCGTAATGACGCAACATGTGCGCATAATATACAGCTACCATCGCCTTAGCTTCCGCTTTCAAACGTTCTTTCTCTGTCCTATCCATATCGGGCACTCTGTCTATGTTGGCTACAATCAGCCAAGCGTTGCGAATAGCCGACCACATATGGGTTTCATTCTCATTGAAACGAATCTTGGTAGCCATGTAGGTGCCTCTTGGCGAATTTTCCGTACCAGCATTATAATTACCGGCATAATAAACCTTATTAACGCCCGAATACCCCAGATAATCCTGATTCAAATCCGTCAGGCCTTCAATATTTCCCAGCCACATCGTGTTCCAATAACTATTCGATGTTTCCAGTCCCATCGGCAGATATCGATAACTGTACCACAGAACTCTGCGAGCATACTCAGCCGTAGAAAAGACCGTGTCAATCGTAACATCCGTACTGGGGGGCTTCTGCAAGAATTTATCTCCGAAAGCTAAATCCTCGCATGCGTTGGTGGAAATCAGCAATCCCAACAACAGCACAATAGCATGAAAATGTTTCTTTATATTTTTCATATCATTTCTTTTATTTAAGCGTTAAAATCCAACCTTTAATCCAAAGTTTATAACTTTCACCAACGGATAGGTATCTCCACTGGGATTACTTTCGGGGTCACTGAAACCCAATGCATCAAATGTCAATAAGTTATAACCGGAAAGAGAAATGCGTAAAGAACTCAGATGCATCTTACTCAAAAGACCTTGAGGGAAAGAATACCCCACTTCCAGATTCTTCAGACGAACATAGGAAGCGTCACGCAACCATAAATCAGAATCTTTATAATTATTCGGTTTACTGTTTGTCAACGAAATAGCCGGCGCCTTTGCGGAATTTCCTTTTTCCGGCGTCCAGGCATCATCGATCATATACTTCAGCAAAGAGCGATTATTGGTACTTCCAAACGGATAACGATAAAAGTCTGCAACCAGACGGGAAGTTTTGAATGCACCCGCCCACGTCATACTGAAATCCAAACCTTTCCAGGAGAAGCCCATTGACAAATTACCTGTAAGCAATGGATAAATAGGATTACCAATGGCCGAAACATCATTATTGTCAATCTTATGATCTCCGTTCAGATCCTTATATTTCACATCACCGGCCAAAGGAGTAAATCCCTCACCATGATCTGGAATGCCACCTTCTTTTCCTTTCAGCGAAGCATAATTGGCAGCCTCTTCTTCGGTAAAGAAACCATCGTACATATATCCGAACTGTTGCCCGACAGGACGACCTGTCCGACGCATCCATTCATAAGGCTGAGGAATTTCATCGTTGAATACAATCTCATTCTTGGCATATCCCCAATTGGTTCCAATATGATATCTTACATTCTGAATCTGGTCTTCCCAGCGAGCCGTCACTTCGAAACCTTTATTATTAACTTTACCCATATTTACGATAGGCAAACTTACGGCAAGATAACCTGGATTGATATTACGGGAGATCAGAATGTCTTTGCGGTGTTCAATGAAGTAATCGAAAGACGTTTTCAGGCGACTGTCAAAAAAGTGTAGATCAATACCATAATTCTGTTTGGCCGCTGTTTCCCAAGTTACGTTCGGATTACCAATTCTCGATTCTTTCGCTCCAGCCAATACATTATTGACAATTGAACCAAAACCGTATTTTTCAGTACTGATTGTATATGCATCGGGAAGATACAGGAATCTGGAACCATCAGATACAATATCATTACCCACAATACCATACGAGCCACGTAGTTTCAGATAACTGATATATGGTTTTAAAGATTTCATGAAAGGTTCTTCCGAAATTATCCATCCGATGGATCCGGCAGGGAAGAAACCAAAACGACTGCCTTCCGCAAAATTCTCAGAACCGTTATATCCAATGCTGAAATCTGCCAGATAGCGGGTTTTATAGTCATAAGTAGCGCGTCCTACGAGACCGACATAACTACGTGGAATACCGGGAAACGACTTATCAGAATAGTAATATTTCATATTTTGATTATACATAAACAAAGCAGACACGTTATGAGGGCCGAACTTCCTCTGATAATTCACGGCAGCTTCTAAATACCAGTCGCGGGATTGACCGTATTTTTCATCACTATATCCCAGCGTTTGCATCTCCTGGTTTTTCTTCAGCAAGACTTCATCTCCTTCTCCCAGAAAAGCTTCATAACGATCTGCACGCCCTTCACGACGCTTAGTTATACTCACACCACTATTATAAGCACCTTTCACATGAGCTTTCAATCCTTTTGTAAGAAAGTCAAGCTTCTGATCAAGTACAAAGTCAAAGTTCACTACATTATTATCATACGTATTGAAACCTTTTCCATAATAGGAGTTCAATGCATCATATACAGTACCGAATTTTCCAAATGTTTGTGCATTTACCGTAACCCACTTTCCATCTACAATACCCGGTCCTGCAAAAGGAGGTGTCCAATATATATCCCTGAACAAGCTTTTAACATTTGTAGCTGTACCGTTATTATAGTTAGGTTCACGTTTGTCAGTCAGGCGCCCTCCCAGATTGATTTTCATGGAAGTAGTTTTGGTTACATCCACATCCATGTTCACACGGTAGTTGTAACGGTTATATTTAAAACCTGTCTTATGTCCGTGCGTATCGAAGGTTTTAAAAAGTCCGTCTTGAGTAAATACACCCAGCGAGGCAAAATAGCGAACACGCTTTGAACCACCTGAAATATTAAAGTTATGTTGGGTCTGTACTGCTGTCTTTCTTATCAGCATATCAGTCCAGTCAGTATCTGAATAAATCAACGGATTACTATGGGTGCGGAATGCTTCCAGCATTTCCGGTGAAAACGCCAGGTTTTCTTCTGTCACTCCATCACGCAACTGAGCATTATTGTAAGTTGTTGCATAATCATAACTATTGGCAAATTCCGGTATACGGGTAGGCAACTGAAGTGCCATACTGGTAGAAAAACTGATTTTAGCTTTGCCTTCCTGTCCGCGCTTAGTAGTAACCAAAACGACACCATTGGCACCACGCACACCAAACACCGCAGTTGCCGAAGCGTCTTTCAATACCGTGATGTCTTCAATTTCGTTCGGGTCCAACTGGTAAAACGAACGCTCTACCCCATCTACCAGCATCAAAGGGGCAGATAGTCCTTCTGTCAACGACCCCACACCACGTACATAGATCGTAGCGTCATCTGCACCTGGTTGTCCACTGGATTGTACACTAGATAATCCGGGGATTTTTCCACTCAAGGCATTAGCAATACTGCCTACAGGAGATTTCATGATTTCATCTGATTTCATCGAAGAAAGGGCTCCTGTGACTGTTACTTTCTTAGTAGTGCCGTAAGCGATAACCTGCACTTCTTCCAGGGTAGTGACATTTTCTGTTAGCATGATTTTCAACTCCGGCTCTCCTTTATAAACAACCTCTTTGTCCTCGTAACCTATAAATGAAACTACAATAGTAGCTCCGACCGGAACTGTCAATGAAAATTCTCCATCCAGATTAGTTGCCATACCATTCTGGGTTCCTTTCACAAATACAGTAGCACCAATAACCGGACCCATATCGTCCAGCACAACACCTTTCACTACTTTTGTTTTAGCTTGCTGTGTAATAGCTGTTGACCGGGAATGATTTTCATCCCCCCAAGCCCTGCCTGAGTGCACGACCAATAAAGCCAACGCAAGTAACCATACTTTGTTTCTCATAAAATAGATTTTGATTGATATTAATTAACTCTGTGCTTACGATGAAAAGAGTTCAATAAGCACAGTGCAAACTAAGTCTAATTCCCTCACATACACTTTCCCTGCATATATGATACATGTGCACTAATTGTTTAGCGGACAATCTGTGCTACACTACGGACATTTTTACCCCTGGCACTTCTACGAAATTAGCACAATAAACCACTTTCCTTGCTTGAAGAAATCATAAGAGCGAAAGGAGTTGTAATACGGGATACCTTCCATAACTCTACAGGGGGAATGCCGTACCCCCACAGGGGAACGCTCGTTACACGCCGAGGTAAAAGCCGTTACATACCGAGGTAAAGACCATTACAATAGGCGGTAAAGGTCGTTACATACTGAAATAAATGCTTTTACATCCTCAAGTAAACGACAGGTGAATATAAGACATTGATTATTAGCCCATTTATTAATTCTACTTCGATTCCGCCTCGTTAGAGGTTTCCTTCCGATAAGATAATGGAGACACTCCATAAAAGTCCTTGAAGCAACGACTAAAATACCGGGGAGAAGCAAATCCCAGTTGATAGGAAATCTCCGATATATTATATTGAGGTGCTTCCTGCAACATTCGCAATGCCTCTTCCAATTTCAGTTTTAGGGTAAATTCATTAGGAGTAAGTCCAACCACCTCCTTTAGGCGGGTAAACATCTTACTACGCCCCATATTCAGTTCGGCAGCCAGCATGTTCATGTCAAAGTCCGGATTATCAAAGTTACGCCTTATAACGATTATTGCCTTATCCAGCAATTCCTGGTCCATTACATTCAAGATTCCGGTTTCCGGGGTAGTCATCTTTTCTGTTTGAGCTATCTTACCGAGCAGTTTCTTTCTGTTTTTCAAGAGATTGCCGCAACGGGTCAAGAGCAATTTCACATTAAACGGTTTCGTTATATAATCATCCGCTCCAAACATGTATCCTTCTATCGTGCAGTCTTCCGAAGTCTGAGCCGTGAGTAATACCACCGGCATATATGCCAATTCCAGGCAGTTCTTTATTTTATAGCACATTTCCTTACCAGACATCACTGGCATCATCACGTCACTGACCACAATATCCGGATGCCACTGTTGCGCCATTTCAAAGCCCACCTGTCCATTGGTGGCCTTATACACCGTGTATGTGGGCGAAAAGATGTTCACCAGCATTTCCAACACCTCTTCATCATCTTCCACAAGCAGCACGCGAGGCATTCCTGTCTTATCTTCTATAATTTCCGGTTCATCTTTTTCCATCGCATCATTCAGCAATGCTATTTCATCCATAAGCATATTCCTATGATCAGAGTAAGACTTCACAACTTTTTCATACTCCAGTTCCTCTTGCGTAAACTGTACATTTCCAATGGGCAGGTATATCCTGAAAACACTACCCTCTCCCAATGTACTGTCCACTTTAATCTCTCCTTTATGGGCATCTATTATTCCTTTAACCAATGCCAGCCCGATGCCACTCCCCAACAGCCCTTTTCTGGAGTATTCGTCTCCTACCTGATAAAAACGCTCGAAGATCTTCTGCTGGACATCCCGGGGAATTCCACAACCGCTGTCAGCTACCGCTATTTCAATCATCCGCTGCTGTCTCCTGACAGTAACCTTTATATCCTTTCCTTCCGGTGTATATTTAAAAGCATTCGACAGTAAATTAAAGACCACCTTCTGTATCTGCACCGGATCAAACCACAAATCCACTTCCTCTTCCACATGCTCGAATGTATATTCCATATTCCTCTTACGGGCAAAGTCGACAAACAGCTGATAAATGTCCTTCACGAAAGAAATTACATCTACGCGCTCCACTTTCAACTTCATGAATCCCTGTTCCTGCTTCCTGAAGTCCAACAATTCCGTTATCAGGAGGCGCAAATTTATCGCATTTTTATGTATTCCTCGCAAACGCTTGTTTACGACAGGAGCCAGTTTCTCCATTTGCAACAACATTTCTACCTGCCCTATTATTAAAGTCAATGGAGTGCGGAACTCATGTGATATGTTCGTAAAGAAACGCAGTTTCATTTTGTTCACTTCTTCTATACGCTCTTTCTCGTTCTTTTCTTCTGCCAAAGATAATGCCAACATCCTGCGAGCCATCTTTACCCTCCAGAAACTATAAACAATGCTTGCAACCACAAGAAAATATACCAGAAATGCCCAAACCGTGGCAAACCAAGGACTGTGTATCGTGATGTCAAGCATTATTTCCTTAGGCTCCCCATTTTCCACTTTATTGCCAAAATCACGGACTTTCAATGTATAATTGCCCGGAGCCAGGTTTGTGTAATTCACTCTTAACTGGTTCGTCAGCACCCAATCTTCATCAAAACCTTCCAGTTTATACTGGTATTCATCTTTTCCTTCCAACTCCACATAATTGGAATTGGAAAAATTAATCATTATATTGTTCTGTTCCGAAGATAAATCTAAGTGCCTTGTAAAGGCTAGTGCCTGGGATAATACTCCCGACCCGTCATCGGGAGAAACCTTCATGTTATTGACATAAAGACCGGAAAAATAGAATTCAGACGACCTACTCTCACTCGCCTGATACAAGTCTTTCTCTCTGAATGCAATCAGCCCGTCTACCCCTCCTATATAAATCAGGTCATCATCAGCCATTAAAATGCCACCGCCTTCAGCTACTGCCGAAATGCCTCCTTTAAGTCCCAATTCTATAGAATGAATGGAGTCACTAAAAGGAGAATAAATGGAAAAACCTTCATCACCGGTTATCAGTATATTGTTCATGTGCGTTTCTGCCAGGTTATAGCAAAAGTCACTCAGCAAATGGCTGCTTTCTTTTGTATAATGTTCCCAGTTTCCCGTATCATGATTATAAGAATATACGCCGTCCCCCAAAGTAGCTACATAAACCGTTCCATCAGAAGCCTCCATGATGCGGGTTATTCGGGCATTAGTAATAGCACTCCCTTTCAGTTCGATACATTCCAACTGGTTCCAGTCACCTATTTTTATCCTGTAAAGTTTAAAATCCGCAGCCAACCAGACGTATCCTCGCGAGTCAATCTCAAACGTCAGAAAAAGAGACCTTTTACTGAGCAACTGAAATTCATTCTTCTCCGGATCAATTCTCCAAAAGCCATTACGAGCAGTTACATACAACCATCCATCTTTAAATATAGAGTGATAAATAATATGGTTTGGACCCTCTCCTGTCCGCTTGTAATGGTCCAAATAATGATAAAAACGGTCCTGCTTTCTGTTATATCGGCTTATTCCACCAGTATATGTACCTATATATACTTGGTCATTTTTTTTATCATAACTAATCGTTTTTATGTTATTATGGTAAATAGAGTTCTTCCCGGAAGACGTGTAATAAGTAAAGCTTCCACTTGCCCTATGCAGTCTATTCACCCCTCCCCCATCTGTACCAATCCACAAATTATGGTCTTTATCTTCGACCATCTGCCCCACAATAGGAAAGTTTAAGCAATGATTGTTAGTGTTGTCATAAGGATAATATAGAAATACATCCTTCGACTGATTGAAATAATTAACACCACCGTAATAAGTGCCCACCCATATAGTACCTTGTCTGTCTTTATAAAGAGAGAAAACAGATTGATGTTCCAAAGATCCCGGATGATAATCTGGACGATAGACACGATATGTATCCGTGTAAGGATTATAAACCTGCAATCCCTCAAAAGTCCCAAACCAGACATTCTGCCATTCATCTTCCACAAACCCTCTTATCTGTTGACTTACAACACGTTCCGGAGAGTATTCTTCCTTCGTGATCTTCCCATCTCTGCCCACCTTATACAACCCTTGCATACGCGAAGCAATCCATAACTCTTTCCGACTACTCACAAACAATTTGTATATCTCAATATCCGGAAGTACACATTTTACTTCTTCCCCCTCCATTACATATAGCCCACTTGCCGTCCCTATCCAGATTTTCCTGTCCGACATTTCCATACACATGACAGAAGCCACATCCAACTTTCGGTAAAAGCATAATGAGTCTGTATCGGTATCATATCTGAATAAAGTGTCGCGCACAGTGCACCATATCTCTCCATCTAAAACCTCCAGAGCCCCGACACCAAGCGGAACCAGCTCCCTAAACCTTTCCTTACGAATGTCATATTTAATTAGAGCTCCGCTATTCAACATCAGAATATCACCATTTGAATCGCCTATAATCTGATTAACTACTCCGTTGATGAGGTTCTTTCTTCGATGTTGATAATCTATAATATCATAAGATTTATATTTGGAAATCTGTTTACTATCGTAAACATTCACTCCTTCATTTGTGCCAAACCACATGCGTCCTAAAGTATCCTGATAGATAGCCAATACCGAAGGGCTGGAAAGTCCGTCCTTCATTGTCAGTTTTTTAAAGTATTGCCCGTAAAATTTGGCAGGCGACAGCATTAGAAAAAGTAACAATATGTATTTAAGTCGGTTCATAGTAATGTAATTCTCAAGGTTATATAATATAAATAGAGGTTGTGTTTGCAAAAATATCTAAAAGAGTTCAAATTCCAATAGACTCTTCCACTCTATTTGTGCCTCAACATGTCAAATCCGTCCGTTTTTACAGCACATATTGTCCATCTACCTCTATATGGAAAATACTGTCCGAAAGTAGTTCAAAAAACATATATCTTTGCTCCAGTCTCAAATATACGTAAAGCGAAAAGAAGATTATGAAAAGATACTTATTCTTAGCACTATTGATTCTACCCGCTTTAAATGTATCAAATAAAGAATTCAATAGGAAGATTAACAAATCAATTATTTTACTAACATTATGAAGAAACATTATCCGGCAATAAATATCGTGAAGTACTCACCTAAAAAAAGTAAAAATGAAACGTTTAATTATCTATTCCATCCTGTCCGTTGCAACCTTGTGTTCCTATGGACAAAGTAATTTTAATAAGACGGAAATAAAATCTACCATGAAACGTGTGGCAGACTGGCAAATAGCCAATCCGGCAACAGGTGCGGAACATGACGACCTGAACTGGACCTATGCCGCACTGTACATGGGAATGATAGACTGGGCCGAATTGACCGAAAAAGAAGATGGTGACAGTCAATATTACAATTGGCTCCTGAAAATAGGTAGGCGGAATGCCTGGCAAATGGGAAAATACATGTATCATGCAGACTTCATCGCCGTAGGACAAGTCTTTCTGGAAATGCATCAGAAATACAACGACCGCAATATGATGCTTCCCACCCTGGCGCGCACGGAATTCGTCATCAACCATCCTTCGGCAAGCACGCTGGAACTGGATTATAGAAATATGGCAAGCCTGGAACGCTGGTCATGGTGCGACGCCCTATTCATGGCTCCTCCCGTATATGCCAAAATGTATATGTTGACGAATGACTGGAAATATATTGAATTCATGAATCGGGAATACAAGGCAACCTACGATTACCTTTTTGACAAAGAAGAAGAGCTTTTCTACAGAGATCACCGCTACTTTAAACAGAAAGAGGCCAATGGCAAGAAAGTTTTCTGGGGACGCGGTAATGGCTGGGTGTTAGGTGGACTTTGTGAAATCCTCCAGACACTACCCCGAAATAACATGCACCGCCAATTCTACCAGGATCTCTTCATCACCCTGTCCAACCGTATCGTCCGGTTGCAGGGCAAGGATGGATATTGGCATGCAAGTCTGCTGGACCCAGACTCTTATCCTTCACCCGAAACAAGTGCCACCGGCTTCATTGTCTATGCACTGGCCTACGGTGTCAATGAAGGATTGCTGGATAAAACCGTCATGATACCCGCCATTGAGAAAGGTTGGAAAGCCCTCGTCAAAGCTGTGGAGAAAGACGGCAAGCTGGGCTATGTACAACCCATCGGGGCAGATCCCAAGAAAGTGACTCGTGAAATGACGGAGGTCTATGGAGCAGGAGCGTTCCTGTTGGCCGGCAACCAGATTTATAAAATGGTTCCATAAAAACTTAAATAATACATTAAACTGAAAATAATATGAAGATCACTATCCGGCTTATAGCATTAGTTATCATAGGCAGTCTGATGTCGACAGGAGTATCTGCTCAGAACATCCCGAACGCTGATAACGAGTATGAAGCGTTAATGCAGAAAATCAGGCTTGACTTTGCCAAAAATCCTTCCATTGATAAAGATTTAAAGACCTATAATGAGGTGGACGGTTCATTCACAGATGTGGATTACGCCAGTATTGAACGAACCAACTGGCCACCAATGAAACATATTGACCGTCTCTCCGACTTTGCTTTCGCCTATACCAACCCCCAAAACAAGTATTATAAAGACGAAAACCTGTTTGCCAAAATACAAAAAGGGCTGGAGTACTGGCACGAACGCAACCCGTGGTGCCACAATTGGTGGTACAATCAAATAGCGGAACCTCAACGTCTGGGCATATTACTGATACAAATGCGTACAGGCGAGAAACAGCTCCCGACAGAACTTGAAAAGAAGATTTTGGAACGAATAGAGAAGGACGGTGGGCATCCTGCCAAATGGACCGGCGCCAACCGTACCGACATTGCACTGCACTGGATATACCGGGCATGTCTTTCTGAAAATGAAACCGACCTGAAAATTGCACTCGAAAACGCATACAGTCCTGTAGTATATACCACCAAAGAAGGTTTTCAGCACGACAACAGCTATTTTCAGCACGGTGCACAACTCTATATCGGTGGCTATGGAGACGAAATTCTGAAAGGTGTCACCCAAATAGCCATGTATACCAAAGGAACCCAATATGCAATTCCTCAAGAAAAACTGGCATTACTGAGCAAGTTCATGCGTGAAACTTATTATGCCACCATGCGCGGACAATACATGCTATTCGATGTATTGGGAAGAGGTGTAAGTCGTCCTGAAGTCACTAAAAAGTCCCATACAGCCTTGTTCGCCAAACGCATGATTGAACTTGATCCGGCTCACATCAATGAATACAAAGATATCATCTCGCGCCTAAGTGGAAAGCATCCTGCCGACTATGCTTTGTCACCCAAGCATACCCACTATTTTCGCGGAGATTATACCTTGCATATACGTCCTGCCTACACTTTTGATGTCCGGATGGTATCTACACGCACAGCCCGTTGCGAATATGGCAATGGAGAGAATCTGAAAACTTACTTTATGTCCGACGGATGCACCAACATAGTAACCGAAGGAAATGAATATGCTAATATCTTCCCTGTCTGGAACTGGACCCGCATTCCAGGAGTAACAGCTCCGCAAGTTCCCCAAATACCTTTAGCAGCCAGCGACTGGCAAACACTCGGCACTTCTACTTTTGCCGGAGGAGTATCCGACAGCATTTATGGAGCATCTGTCTATTCATACACTGATTCATACGCCGACATCAATACCAGTGCACGGAAAGCATGGTTTTTCTTCGATGATGAGGTAGTATGTCTGGGGGCAGGTATCCACTCTACGTCTCAATATCCTGTGTATACAACGGTAAACCAGTGCTTATCCACTTCCGAGAAAGCTATATTACGCCACAAAAATAAACAGACTGAAATAGTCCAGGGGAGTTTCAACTACACTTCTCCCGAGTGGATCCTTCATAATAAAATAGGGTATTTATTCCCCAATGGAGGAAATGTATTCGTAGCCAACCAGCAGCAGACAGGAAGCTGGTATGATATCAATCATACTGCTCCCAAAGATTGTGTGCAGAAAGATGTCTTCACTATATGCCTTGACCACGGCAAACAGCCATCAGATGCAATTTATGCTTACATTATCGTTCCTGGCATGCAGACCACCGATGAGGTAAAAAAGTATCAGAAGAAAAAGAACATTGAAATTCTATCCAACACAGAAAACCTTCAAGCAGTCAGAAGTAATAAATCAGATATATTGCAAATGATATTTTACTGCGCAGGAGAGTTCACATACAAAGATCTAACAGTAAAGGCAGATAAGGCCTGTGCATTAATGGTAAAAATAAAGGGTCAGAATGAAATGAAACTTCATATAGCAGATCCGGGACAGACGCAATCCAATATAACCATAGACATTCGGATGCGAAAACAATCAAAAACAATCAATTGTGATTACCGGAACAGTGGCATTTATGCCGGATCTACCAAAGCCTTTGATATCGTCCTTTAATCATATCACAATCAATTGGCCTAACACAATATTTACCTTCCCCCTAAAGTCTCAATCAGTTGAATAATCAATCTTGATTGAGACTTTTTTCATCTCACAAAAAAGAAGAGTGCATTAAAAGAAATTTTAATACACTCTCATCTTGAAAGGGAAGTTTTCCTTTCTATCAATCAAATATCAAATAAAATCTAATGTTATTTGAGACGATACAGCAACCAGGCACTCTGGAAATCTTTACGATTAGAGTATTTAGACTTGAAAGCGTCACGTGCGTCAGCTGCAGAAGCTCTGTCGGCAAAAGTACTCACAATTACACGATACATTGCTGCATCCGGATTAAAGGCAATCACAGCACTATAACCTTCCTTATCCAGAAAATCTTTCAGACTTTCGGCATTAGCCTTCACACTAAAGCTACCACAAACCACACTGTAATCTTTCAAACCACCCACGCCAGAAATTATGTCCACTTTTTCCTGACGTACACCGGCAGTTGCAACAGGCACACTTTCCACAACCTTTGCTTCAACCGGAGCACTCACTACCGGAGAAACTTCTACCGGTTCAGTAACCTGAGGTTCTGCCAGTTCTTGCTGTTTTGCTTTTTCATATGCTTTTTTATAAGCGCTTTCACTCGATTTACAAGAAGAGAATGCCAATGCAATGCACAATCCCATTCCTAAAAATGCTAATTTTTTCATAATCATATTGTTTTTGTTAGTAATTTCTACAATCTATCTATACTCAATATCTGCGGAATATATAACGAACTCCCTCATATTCCAGATGAAGGGATGAAGAAGTCAATTCTTCCATTGTAAATGTCCGTTCTCCATTTTCCCACCCCATATAGAATGAATAGTTTTCGTCTTCCATACTTTGAGGCAGCAAAATAATAGAAATTTTATCTCCTTTCAAAGAATAATTTCCAAAAAACGTTTGATAGCTACCATTTTTCAACAAACAAATGGCAGAAAAGCTACCTTTCTGGAAATTATAAAAGATGCTATCTTGCCGTTCAATTGAACCGTCGGCATATTGATATTGCCTCAACTGCCACTTATCATCCAAATCGCCGTCAACATTACTACAAGCTGCCAGCACAAGCACTATCAACCCGATAATCAGAAATATCTTTCTCTTTCCTATCTTCATGTAGCTAATATTCCGAATAATAAGACAAATGTACGTGGAACAATCAATCCAAAGGGCAGCATTATAGTTAAATTAAATTAATCACGTTTCTTTTCCTACCAGACAAAACCAGGTTCGAACTGTACCCGGGCATTACCTGAGCCGTACCAGCTCCGTATCTATACGCTTAGAGTAGCTACGGACCCGATACGGAGTAGCTACGAACCTAATACGGAGCAGATACGGAGCCAGTACGGAATAGATACGGAACAGATACGGAGCCAGTACATTCCGGATAGTTCTCGGATTAGTACCGAGCTTGGAACAGAAAAATAAATATTTCGAAAAAAAAGAAGTTAAGCGAACAACTTTATAAAGAAAAATGTTAGCTTTGTAGTATAAACCTCTATAAATAGAAAGGAGAACAATTATGAAAGGATTAAATGTACTCGTAGCTTTTCTGGGCGGTGCAGCAGTAGGCGCAGCCGTTGGTATTTTATTTGCTCCCGAAAAAGGAGAAGACACCCGCCATAAGATTGCGGAAATTCTCCGTAAAAAAGGAATTCGTCTGAACCGTAGTGAAATGGAAAATCTGGTAGACGAAATCGCAGCAGAAATTAAAGGCGAAGGAGCCGAATAAAACAAAACCTACAAAAAAACAGAGCCACTATGATGTTCGCAGACGACAGAAGTATTGAAAATCTCCAGCAATTATTCGTTGAGTTTAAGAAATATCTGAAACTCCAAAAAGAATATACCAAACTGGAAATAACCGAAAAACTCTCAATCCTGCTTTCCGCCTTGGTACTACTATCGGTGGTTATCATTCTTGGCATGGTGGCACTGTTTTATTTGTCATTTGCATTAGCTTATATATTAGATCCGCTTGTAGGCGGACTCATGGTAAGCTTCAGCATCATCGCCGCTTTTCACCTTCTGCTTGTTTTATTAGTAATCACTTTCCGCAAGAAACTCATCATCAATCCAATGGTGAACTTCATTGCCGGACTGTTCTTTGAGAATGATAATGAAAAATGATATCATCATGAACAATATGCCTGACTCCTCTTCCATGACTCTGGAAAGTATCGCGCTACGAAAAAAAGAATTACGGAAGAAATTGCATGTACAGAAAGAAATCATGACGGATACGGCAAGAGAACTGTTTGCCCCCCTTGCACCCGCTGCAGACAAGGGCAACGCCATTATGCGCGCTTTCAATACGGGCATGGCTGTCTTCGACGGACTAATGCTTGGAGTAAAGATGATGAGAAAGGTCAGAAGCATGTTCGGAGCCAGAAGATAAACAGGCGCCATAAAGCAAAAAAAGCCGCGTTCTTCCATTGAGGGACGCGGCTCTTTTTATTGATTCAATTCCAATGATTACAGATATGTTTCGAGCAACTTCACGCCACCGTCTTCCGGAACAATCGTAACTTCTTGCGTAATCGCAGGCAGCAATATCGTTTCACCTGCACGCACAGCAATCTCATTCTGGCTGTCGTCCGTGATACGGCATGCGCCTTCCACACAAATAAAAATCACAAATGAATCCAATTCAGAATAGTCACATGTAATTTCTTCTGTCATGTCATAGAGAGAAGTAGTGAAGTAAGGACTGGCAACCAATTCCACCGGTTCGTTCTTCAGATGATCATATTCTGTACGGAAGTCATCCTGTACATCAGCAAAATTAATAGCCTCAGTAGCCTGAGTAGTGTGCAACTCGCGAGATTTACCCTCTTTGTCTTTCCGATTGTAATCGAAAATACGATAAGTGATATCCGAAGTCTGCTGAATTTCAGCAACAAAAGCACCGGCACCAATACCATGCACACGACCGGCAGGCACATAGAACACATCCCCCGGTTTTACATCGCACGTTTGCAGCACTTCAGCAAAGGTTCCATTATAAACTCTTTCCTTGTATTCTTTCGGAGTTATCTGCTCAGAAAAGCCGGAAATCAGTTTTGCCCCCTTATCTGCCGATACCACATACCACATTTCATTCTTGCCGAAAGAATTGTGGCGTTTTCTCGCCAACTCATCTCCCGGATGTACCTGAATGGATAAATCCAATTTGGCATCAATGAATTTTATCAACAAGGGAAACTTTGTGCCAAAACGAGAGTAATTCGCTTCACCGACAAGTTCATGACGGTATTTTCCCACCATCTCAGGGAGCGTAAGGCCTTTGTCAGGCCCATTAGCGACGACAGACTCGTTGTCTTCTACAGCCGAGATTTCCCAGCTTTCGCCTACTCCGGATAGCGTTTCATTCAATTGCTTGAAAGCAATAATCTTGTCGCCTCCCCAAAGCGTCTGCTTCAGAATAGGCTCAAATT
>OKRZ01001463.1_pt1 | contig 18319 bp, 15 predicted proteins | sample 1601141 | NCBI WGS metagenome assembly OKRZ01 (sample SAMEA3541524, study PRJEB24748) | human gut metagenome | biome: human gut; feature: human-associated habitat; material: faeces | place: China | collected 2012
GTGCCGAAGCGGATTACTGCCGGGCAATTTGCCGAAGCGGTGCAACAACACTATTATTTTCTCCTTTTAAATCTCTAGCTCTAGCCATTCCAAGAGCTGCTGAAATTGATGTACTACTATGTCCAGTATTAAAGCAATCATAAGCAGATTCCTTTGTTTTTGGGAAACCTGCTATACCACCTAATTTTCTTATATTTTTTAATTCTTCTTTTCTACCTGTTAAAATTTTATGTACATAAGTTTGATGACCCACATCCCATACAATTTTATCCACTGGTTCATTAAATACACTATGTAGAGCTATAGTTAGCTCTACAACTCCTAAATTTGAAGCTAAATGTCCACCATTTTGTGAAACTACTTCTAATATGTATTTCCTAATATCCTCAGCTAATTGTTTTTTCTCTTGTAAGTTTAACTTTTTTACATCCTCTGGGGTATTTATTTTTTCTAACATATTAACAACTCCAATTATTTCTATATCAACTTTACATCCTTAATACATATAATCCTGCATTTATTACACTTTTAATATGTATGATACTAAATTTCAATATCTATTATTTTACATTCTTGATATGTATAATCCTATAATAGCCAATCCTATTACAACTCTATATATCGCAAAAACTTTGAAGCTTCCTTTTTTTAAATAATTTAATAAAAATTTTATTACAAATAAACCTGTTATAAAACTTGCAACAACTCCAACAACAAAAGGAATATTAAAAACAAATTCTTTTAACTTATATAAAGTTGCACCTAAAACTATAGGTGTTGATAATAAAAATGTATATTTAGCTGTTGATTCTCTATCAATTCCCATCAATCTTCCTGTAGTCATTGTTACTCCAGAGCGAGAAACTCCTGGTATAAATGCTAATGCTTGTGACAATCCTATTAAAAATGTTTGCTTAAAAGTCATATCTTCATATTTTGTTTTTGAAGGTGCTTTTTTATCCACAACATATAATATAATTCCCATTATTATTAATGCAAATGCTATTAATATCGGCATTTTTCCTAATGTATCTCCTAAAAAATGATCTAATAAAAATCCTATTGCACCACCTGGTATTGTAGCTGCTACAATATACCAAAACATTCTTCCTTCAGGTGTCTTTTCTTTTTTTACTACTTGTTTATATCCTCCTTTAATTAAACCTATCCAATCTTTAAAGAAAAATATTACTATTGCTAATAATGTTCCAAAATGTAATGCAACATCAAAACTTGGTGATATTTCACTCCAATTAAATACCCATGGAATCAAATTCAAGTGTGCTGAACTTGATATTGGTAATAACTCTGTTAATCCTTGTACTATTCCTAAAATTAATGCTTGTAAAATTTCATTCATTTTATAAATCTTCCTCCCATAAAATAATATCTTTTGAAAAAACAAAACTAATGATTAAATATCGTGGCCTTGTTATGTTTCCACTTTCAAAATCATCAGTTCAGTCCACGAAAACATTACTTATAAATTTCTTTTAAAATATTATAAATTGTATCTTTAATAAATTCAGCAGTTGTTGTAGGTGCAACCTTTCCTGGTAATGCTAATGCCCAAATTAATTGTAACCCTTTTTCTTTAGCAACTTTTTTATCAATTCCACCTGGATTTGAAGCTAAATCTATCAACAAACATTCTTGTTTTACATATCCTAATTTTTCAGCTGTCAAAATCATTTGTGGAACAGTATTTATTATAACATCAAATTCACTTAAATTTTTATCTATTTGATTTATATTTATTCCTTTATGTCCATAAGCCTTTATCCATGCTAAATCCTCTTCTTTTCTTGCTGCACATGTAACTTTTGTAGATAATCCAGCAAGTTTTCTTGCTAAAACCTTACCTATTCTTCCAAATCCTAAAACAAGTACATTACTTCCGTGTAATATTTTATTTGTATTCGCTATTGCTATTTCTATTGCTCCTTCTGCTGTCGCAATTGTATTTAAGACTGCTAATTCTTCCCTTTTCATAATATCAACAATTTCAATATATTCATCATTTGCTAATTCATATACATCGGGTGCTATTGTACCTGCTATTAAAATTTTCGCATTTAAGTTATGCATAAATTCCCTTATTGATAATTTTCCATCACTAAAAGGCATATTTATATTTATTCCATCACTTGAAAATGGTATTGGACCTATAACCACTTGAACCATTTTTACTGCTTCTATTAATTTTTCACAAAATATAATATTTTTAATTTCTTTAAGTTCTTCTGCCTTTTCTAAGCCATAAGTATATACCATATTACCTTCTTTTGCAAGTATTTTTGCTAATTTTATTGTTCTTAAATCTCCACCTACAACTGCAAACTCTTTTACCATAACAATTCTCCTTTCCTACTTTTTTATTATATGCTTTTTTATAGGAAAAATACATAAAAAAGATGATATTGTGTTTCACATAACTCTTAAAAGCTATATTTAACACAATTCATCTTTCACTTATTCTCTTTCTATATCTCTATTATTTCTACTTTTAAATTCAATATCAGCATAACTAATATTTTTGGTAATTTCAAATGTTTCCTCTAAATGTTTTTTTGCTTTTAATTCTTTTTCAGAAAGTTTTTCTTGTTTATTACTCTCACTATTTTCTCCCTCTATTTCTTCCTTTTTCATGCTAGCCATTTCCAAATTAAATGGCATTGTTATTCTTGCAATTATTGGAATAAATATCGGATCTTTCTTTACTTTTGGTACTATTTTTTTACTATTTAAGTCTATTGCTGTATTTGCATACTGTATAGCTGTTTCTTTATTTCCTTTTATTATTTCAATTTTTGCTAATTCATAATATGCATCTGGTGCTAACTCCTCACTCTCAGTTGCTTGTAAAAAATACTCTCTTGCTTCATCTATTTCCTTATATATCAAGGCTATTTCTGCTAAAGCATATTTTGCATTATATAACAAGCTATTTATTTCTGCTGCTCTTTCATAACAAATCTTTGCATTTTCAAAATCATTTAACATTGTATAAACCATTCCTAAATTATAGTTTAAATCATAACTAGTTGGGTTGTATCTTAAACCTTCATGATAAATATTTGCTGCTTCTTTATACATTTCTTTATTTATCAAAATATCTCCTAATAAAACTGTAGCTTGATAATAATCAGGCTTCTTTTTTAATAAATTATTTAACATCTGTGCTGCTTCATCTTGTTTATCCAAATTTGTTAACAATTCTGCTATTTTATAATAAGAATCATAATCTCTTTTGTGTATATCTATAGCCTGAACATATTCGTCTATAGCTTTTCTCATTCCACCTTCATCTTCATATATTTCTGCTAACATCTTATGCCCTTTATAATTTTCAGGATATTTTGTTACTAAATGTATTAATGCTTGTTTTGCTTTTCTATTATCTCCCATTCTTTTATATAAAAGTGCTTTTGATATATCTACAATTTCTATATAAGGAATTTTATTTTTTTCTAAAATTATTATGACAATTGGTAACAAAACAGCCAATAAATATTTTATAATTGATAAAACTAAATTTAATTGTACTTTTGATATTATTTCTATAAAATTTAATACTATTCCAAATGCTTGCATTATAATTAATATAACATAACTTGTTTCATTATCTTTTATCATTTTATAAAACATATATATAAATAATGCAAATGCTATTATTGCAAATATTAGTTGTTCTGCTTCCACCTTTTTCAATCCTTTCCATATAGCTTTTTATAAATTTTATAATCTCTTAAAATTTTTCTAACGTAATTATTTGTTTCTTTATATGGTATATTTTGTATATCTTCTCCATCTTTTTTTATAACACCTTTTTCTATCCAATTATCAACTGTACCTATCCCAGCATTATATGCAGTAAGTGCAATTGCAGTATTATTGTATTTTTCAAGTAATATAGATATATATTTTGTTCCCAATTCTATATTTACATCTGCTTGTAATAGTTTTTCTCCTATTTCATCTGGTTCTATTTTTAAATCTGTTTTTTTTGATACATCTTTTGCTGTTTCCTCCATCAGCTGCATAAGCCCTTTTGCTCCTTTACCTGATACAGCTGATGAATTAAAATTACTTTCTGCTTTTATTAATGCAAATATTAAATCCGAATCTACTTGGTATTTTTCACTATAAATTACTACTAAATTTTCATATTTTTTTGAATACATTATTTTCATCATTTTTTCACCAAATCCTATTGGTCCCAATAATCCCACTATCAAAACTAAAAATAATGCAATAATAATAACCTTATTTTTTTTACCTTTTGTCTTTTCGTATTTACTATTTTTTATTCTAATCTCTCCTTTAAATTTGTTCAACAAATTAAAAATTACTATTTTCAATTATAACATTAAGAAACTTCATTTGCAAGCATTATTTACATTCATACCAATTTTTTGCTTCAGAAACTTCAGCAATCAAAGGAACATCTAGTTTAACAGCATTTTCCATTTCAAATTTAATTATTTTTTTAACCTCTTCTGCCTCATTCATCGGTGCCTCAATCATCATTTCATCATGTACTTGCAAAACAATTTTTGATTCCAAGTTTTCTTTTCTTAATCTATTATAAACATTTATCATCGCAATCTTCATAATATCTGCTGCTGTCCCTTGTATTGGTGTATTCATTGCTGCTCTCATACCAAATTGTCTAACCATATAATTTTTAGATTTTAATTCTGGAATATATCTTCTTCTATGAAATAATGTTTCTACATATCCTTTTTCTTTTGCCTCTTCTGTAACATTTTCCATATATTTATTTATTCCAGCATATTCCTCTAAATATTCTTCTATATATTTTTTAGCCTGTTTCCTTGAAATTCCTAGCTGTTCACCCAATCCAAAATCACTTATACCATAAACAATTCCAAAATTTACTGCTTTAGCACTAGAACGCTGTTCTTTTGTTACTTCATCTATTGGAGTTTTAAAAACTTTTGAAGCAGCTTGTCTATGAATATCTTCATTATTTTTAAATGCTTGCATCATGTGTACATCTTGTGACATATGTGCTAACACTCTCAACTCAATTTGAGAATAATCTGCATCAATATAAACCTTATTATCTTCAGGCTCAAAAATCTTTCTAACCTGTTTTCCTAATTCAAATCTTGTAGGAATATTTTGCAAATTTGGTTCTGTTGAGCTTATTCTACCTGTTGCAGTAATTGTCTGATGAAAAAATGAATGAATCCTATTAGTAACTGGATTTATATATGGTTTTAAACCTTCTACATAAGTTGAATTTAGTTTTTGCAACTGCCTATATTCCAAAATTTGCTCTATTATTGGATCTTCCACTTTCAATTTTTCTAAAACTTCCACATCTGTTGAATATCCACTTTTAGTCTTTTTAACTACTGGTAACTTCTTCTTTTCAAATAAAATTTCACCCAATTGTTTCGTTGAATTTATATTAAATTCTTCTCCTGCCATTTCATAAATAATTTTTGTCTTTAACTCTAATTGCTCTCTTAATTTTTCTCCAAAGTTTTCCAATTCTTTTTTATTTGCATACATACCATTCCATTGCATTTCTGAAAGCACTTCAATAGTTGGCATCTCTATATTTTCAAACAAATCCAAACTACCTATTTCTTTCAATTTTTTTATCATAACCTCTTCTAATCTTGATAAAAGATACGTTTGCATACATAATTTTTGTTTCAAAAATTCTTCTTCTTCATTATTTTCTTTTTGATTATCTAATGAATCAAATAAATTAATTTGATTTTGTACACTTTCTGGTTTTTTTATATATTCATCAATATTAATATCTAATTGCTGTTCTATTATATCATTTAAACTTAATCTATTATTTGTAGGATTTAGCAAATATGCCGCAATTTTAGCATCAAAACCTAAATTATTTATTTTTATCCCTTTTTGCTTTAAAATAATATAACTTTTACTAAAATCCATACTAACTTTCTTTATTGAAACATCCTCAAAAACTTCTTTCAATTCTTCTAAAGTATCCTCTTTTACAAGTATATAATATACTTTATCAATATATATACATATTGCAGTAATTTTTTCATTAATTATTTTTGGCAACATTTTCTCATTATCACTTTTTTCATCGCTTACATTTTCTTTTTCAATTTTATTATTAATGTTTTTTTGTTCTGCCATTAAAAACAACATTTTTTTATCTTCTTTTATTTCTTTGATAACATTTTTTAAATTTCTACATTCTTCTGTTGTGTACAATTCATTTATACTTGCTTTTCTTTCTGAATTTTCTACATCATCATCTTCTAAATTAAATCTTTCTATATATCTTTTAAAATTTAATTCTTTAAAAATATTATATACTTCTTTTTTATTCCATTCTTCAACTTTAAAATTTTCTAATGTATCTTCTATTGGAACTTCTAAATTTATTTCTCCTAAAAATCTCGATAATTCAGCTAATTCCTTATTATTTTCTAAATTTTCTTTTTGTTTTCCTTTTATATCTGTTGCTTCTCCTGCCTCTAATTTTTTATATAAATTTTCTATAGTTTGATATCTTTGTATTAAACTTAATGCTGTTTTTTCTCCTATTCCTGGTACCCCCGGTATATTATCAGATGTATCACCTTGTAGACCTTTTACCTCTATTAGTTGTTTTGGTTCTATACCATAAGTTTCCATAACCTTTTCTCTATTAAATTCTTCTGTCTCAGTTTTTCCACCTTTAGTTCTAGGTATTCTTATTGTTACTTTATCTGTTGCTAGCTGAAATGTATCTCTATCTCCTGATAAAATTGTTACCTCTAAGCCTTGTCTTTCTCCATAACGAGAAAGAGTACCCAAAACATCATCACCTTCATACCCTTCTTTTTCTACTATATCTATATTCATTGCTTTTAACACTTCTTTTATCATTGGCATTTGTTGTGCCAACTCTTCAGGCATACCTTTTCTATTAGCTTTGTAACCTTCATATCTTTTATGTCTTTCTGTTGGTGCTTTTAAATCAAATGTTACTGCCATATAGTCTGGTTTTACATCTTCCAATAACTTAAATAATATTGCTAAAAAACCATACACTGCATTTGTATATTTTCCATCTTTTGTTGTTAGCATTTTACTTCCCATTATTCCATAAAATGCTCTATTCATTATACTATTACCATCTATTAACACTAATTTTTTCAATCTTTTCTCTCCTTAAAAAATTTATTGGATGCACTTATATAAATAACCAAATAAGATATAGATATTAAAAATCCACCTAAAACATCACTTGTATAATGCACTCCCAAATAAATTCTACTTATACCTATCAAACATATAAGCAAACTTAATAAAACAATAGAAATCCACTTCAAATATTTATTTTTAACAAATCTATATATCAAATAAATCAAATATCCATAAAAAGCCATACTAACCATAGAATGACCAGAAGGAAAACTATATCCAGTTTCCTCAATTATTCTAAATTCAGTTGGACGTGGTCTTTGCAATAATCTTTTTAATAACTGATTTAGTATTGTAACAACCACCAAATTAATACAAATTGATAAGCCCACTTTTTTATTTTTTAATACTACAATCAATAAAATAGTTAATATGATCAAAAATATTGCCCCTCCAAAATTAGTAATAAATTTTGCTATTGGTGTTGCAAAATCTGAAATCAAAAATGTTGATACCACTTTATAACCTATAATATCACCTTTCATTATTTCTTTATTAAAAACATCTTCTGCCAAAGCCAGAAAACCAATTAAACAAATAAATAATATAATCCATTTTAAATTCTTTATAATAAAATCTTTTATTCTTTCTTTCATTTCTTTCTCCTCTATAGCCAAGCACCATATTTCTTTATATACCATTTTTTAACTATTTGTACAATCACAATATATGCTATTAAAAGCCATACAATAATTAGATAATATGATAATGGTAATATTTCAAAATGGAATGATTGAATATTATGTAATAATATTGGAGTTATAATTGTTCCAACAATTGTAACAGTAGTTAAGACCATCAATATCGGATTAGCTCTTGACTGAATAAAAGGTATTTTTTCAGTACGCACAAAATGTATTATTAAAGTTTCACTTATTAAACATTCTACAAACCATGCTGTTTGAAAATATGACTCCATACCAGTTGAATTATATCCCAATATAAACCAAAAAGCCAAAAATGCCAAAACATCTATTATAGAACTCACTGGTCCCATTACATTCATAAACCTTCCTAAACCTTTTGTATCCCATTTTCTAGGTTTTATTAAAAATTCTTTATCAACATCATCATAAGGAATAGCTATCTGCGAAAAATCATACAAAAAATCTTGTATTAACATTTGTATTGGCAATAATGGTAAAAACGGCAAAAATATACTTGCCAAAAATATACTAAACACATCACCAAAGTCAGAACTTAACGCCATCTTCATATATTTAATTATATTACCATATACTTTTCTACCCTCTATTACACCATTATATATTACACTTAAACTTTTTTCTAATAAAATTATATCACTTGCCTCTTTTGCTATATCTGTTGCCGTATCTACACATATTCCAACATCAGCATTATGTAATGAAGGTGCATCATTAACACCATCTCCCATATATCCCACTACATGTCCATTACTTTTTAGAGTTTTAATTATTCTTTCCTTTTGTAAAGGATTCATTCTAGCAAATACATTAACACTTTCAACCTTTTTAGCAAGTTCTTCATCTGAAAGATTATCTACTTGTGTTCCTATCAATATCTCATTATTCTCTATTCCAACTAAATTACAAATATTCTGTGTTGCATATTGATTATCCCCTGTTATTATTTTCGTTTCCACACCATATTCCTTCAATTTTTGTATAGTTTCTTTAACTTCTTTTTTAGGAGGATCCAAAAATGCTACAAATCCTATAAAAATCATATTTGATTCATCAGATACATCAAAAATATTTTTCCCTCTATACTCCCTTTTAGATGATAATGCTATTACTTGCATTCCCTGCTGTGCCATTGCTTTTGCATTTTCCTGTATTCTTACTTTCATCTCTTCTGTTATTTCTTGTACTTTATCATCTAACTTAACTTTTGTACAAATTTTCAATATCTCCTCTAAAGCTCCTTTTGTAATCATCCTATGTGCTCCATTTTTTTGTTCCACAACAACACTCATTCTTTTTCTTGTATAATCAAAAGGTATCTCATCAACCTTTATATATTTATCTATCTTATTCTTTATGTCATGCTCATCACCATAAGATACAATTGCTCTATCAACTAAATTTTTCATTCCTGTACCATAATAACTATTTAAGTATGCATACTCAAGTATAGATAAATCCTCTTTTCCAGTCACATCTATATATTTTTGCAAAACTATTTTATCCATTGTCAATGTTCCTGTTTTATCCGTACATAACACATCTATTGCTCCCAAATTTTGTATTGCCTCTGTATTTTTCACCAATGTTTTCTCTTTTGCTAATGTTTTTGTCCCTTTTGTTAAATTCACATTTACAATCATTGGCAACATAGTAGGCGTTATCCCAACTGCCACTGACAATGCAAATAACATTGCTTCCATAAAATCTTTACGTATAAAAGCATATATTATAAAAACTGCTATTGATACAATTACCATATATCTTATTAACAACTTGGTAATTCCATCCATTCCTTTTTGAAAATTTGTCAATTCTTTCTTATTATCTATTTGTTTGCCCATTCCACCTAAATATGTTTCAAATCCTGTATTTATAACAATTGCTGTTGCACTTCCACTTATAACACTTGTCCCCATTAAACATAAATTAGATATTGAAAATATTTGGCCATTTTCTTCATATTTATCTGTTTTTTCCACAGGTATACTTTCTCCCGTAAATACGGCCTGATTTATAAACAAATCTTTACTTTCTAATATCATTACATCTGCCGGAATCATTGTTCCAGCATTTAAGTGTACTATATCTCCTCTTACTATCTTTTCTACTTTAACTATTTCTTCTTTTTCTCTTAATACAGTAGCTGTTGTAAACAATTCTGCCTTTAACTTTTGATTAAATCTATATGTAGAATAATTTTGTACAAATTTTATTATAGCACTTATTATACCTATACATAATATTATAATTGTTCCTATTGTATCTTTACTTGCAAAATAATTTATTATTGATAATATTATTAATATGTATATAAACTTATCTTCAAAAGATTTTATAAAAAAATACAACCAATTTCTTTTTTTCTCTTGTATTACAACATTTTCTCCATTCTGTTCTAGCCTCTTTTCCGCTTCTTTTGATGTTAATCCATTTTGATAACTTGTAGAAAATTGTTTTATTACTTGTTCTTTACTTTGACTTAATATTTTTTTGTACTTTTCCAACAATTCTGTATCTTGTTTATCAACCTTTTTATTTTTTATTTCAAATAATTTTATCATATCATTACTTCCTTATATTCAAATAAACATTACCACCTTTCTAACGATATCATCGCTAAAACTGGTGGCAAAACCGTTCCACTAATAATCAATTTCTTATAACCAACATTCTACAATATTTTTCAAATCCTGTCTATACTATTTATTATTTTTCTAATTATTCTTATCTCTACTAATTTGCTTAGCATATCTATCCTCTTCACTAAAAATACAACCACAATATTTTTGCATATATAATCCTAATTCTCTAGCTTTATTTTGCCCCTCTCTAAAACCTACTCTAAAATCTCTATATAAAAACTCAATACCATATTTTTCAGCCATAATTTTAGCTACTTCAATTAAAGCATCATGATTTTGATATGGACTAACTAAAAGAGTAGTAGTAAAAGCTTCATATCCATGTTCCTTAGCATATTTAGCCGCTTGTTCTAAACGAACTGGATAACAATAATTTTTACATCTACCTGACAAATCTTGAGAAACGTTTCTACAAAATTCATCCAAACCATAATTTTCTTCAAAAATAGCATTAACATTTATACTTTTAGTATATTCTTTTAAACAATCTCTTCTCGCCTTATATTCCATATAAGGATGAATATTAGGATTAAACCAATACACAGTTGGTTCTATTCCTTCACCCCTTAATTCATCTATACAATATACACTACATGGTGCACAACAAGTATGCATTAATAACTTCATTTTTATCCTCTTCTTTCTTTAATTTTAGTACATATAACATTTCATATATATAGTATCACCTATACAAACTTCATCTTCCACATTATCCATAACTTCATATAAAATCTCTTGTGATATTTTTCCCTTTTCTTCTATTAATTCTTTTTGACTAAAAAAATTTAAACATCCAACAGCAGACCAGTTTGCACTCAATCCATTATATGTCAATACATTATGAGCAGCCACTTGTGAATAATAAGCTTTCTCCTCCTCACATTCGATAGTAATTACTTGTACTTTTTTTACTTCATTTTTAGTTTCTTCTTCATATTTACTAATATATTCTAAAATTCTTTCACTTTCCTGTTTTTCCAATTTATTTACCTGTCTATGTTCATACATAAAAAAAACATTAAAGACTACCACCGTAAGAAAATATATTACTAGCAAAACTATAGTAACATCAGATACAAAAGTTTTTTCTTTTGCTTCTTTTCTAAAAAACAATCTTGTTTGTGTAGCAATATATAAAAACAATATCCCTATCAAACTTCCTATAGCAAACCTTAATCTTCCAGCCCAAAAGCCACTCATAGAAATAATATATATCACTGAGCTACTAAAAATAGCCAATATTACTAATAATATATATTTTAAAATCACACTAATTTTTTCTTTAATAAGCCCATCCTTGTTTTTTATTTCGTATACAAATAATATTGCTAGCAAAGCAATTATCCATATTATAAATAAATTTTCGGGATATAAATTACACGTTTCTGTTAACACATCTTTTGTATTTCTTAATATAATTTTTATATTTATAAATATTCTAGTAAAATCACTTAATCTAGTTTGTTTTGTTCCAATCAGATTATCTACAATTGCAACTATTGCAAAATCTACTATTACTGCCATTCCTGCAATTAATCCACTTTTTACAATATCTACAATATTTGCCTTATAATTTTTAGGATTTTTTATAAAAGTTAATAACGCTGTTAGTATAAACAAAAATCCAATTGTACCTTGATAACTTATAATTCCCAAAATTGCAAACATCAAAGCTTTTAAAAAACTATATTTATTTTTTTCCACCAAACTTATTGCTGACATTGTATAAAAAAGCACACTTAGAGCCATTATCGAACTTTCTAAAAAATACATATTTTCTATATAAGTAAAATTCCAAAAAATCACATAACATATTATTAGTAAAATTATCTTTTCTTTTATATTTTTTATTTGCACATATTTTTCTGTCCAATTAAATATTTTCATGACACTTATATTAGTTATAACTATGGCAAACAAAAGTGATATTGTACTGGCACTTTCTACAGATAAATTAAATAGTTTCATTATAAACAAAAACATAGCTGAAAAAATTCTTCCATCTGTTAAATACCAATTTTTCATATATGTATCATATCCCACATAAGCAATATTATATGTATCTGTTGCATAATGTCCTATAATAAACTGTATATAAACAATAGAACTGAAAACACATAAACTAATAAACAATACTTTATTATAATTATTTTTACACCATTTCTTTAAATTCATTGAAAAGTACATCCTTCCAAATTAATATATTCACACAAAATTTGCTTTAACAGATTTTAAACCTTAAAATTTAAAATCTTCAAACAACTTCTTAAAAATTATTCATTTTTTTATTTTCTATTTTTCCATAGCAACAAAAATATCTACTTTTTCTAATTCCTTCATATTATTTTTCACATATTCTATTACCTTTGTAGGAGTTTGCCAGTTCAAAGCATGCCCCTCTTGTTTTATTAAATAAACAATATTATCTTCATCATTTTTTATTTGTTCTATTATACCATCTTCACCATATTTACCTATATTACCTTTTAAAAACATATCATAATTTTTTATATAAACATCTAATGGTATATTATATACTGCTGCTTCCGCATCTAATATATATACTTTTTTATTTTCTTTCTTCATTCTATTTGTAAATTCTTCTATTGCTGCAATTCTTTCTTTTAAATTATTTGGCACTTCTATACCTTTATAATGTGAAATTTCTTTATTTATATCTTCTTTATTATACAACATAACATTTTGACAAATTCCAGAAACTATAACATCCACAAATACTATGCAAATTATTATAGTCATTGATTTATATATATACCTTACTACTGATTTTACTCTAGTTTCTTCATTTTCTATTTCCAACTCATTTAGCTTATTAGTTTTTGTCTTGTTTATAATTTTATCTACTATTTTTGACAATATTGTTTTAAAAAAGTATAACACTATATAAGTAAATTCAACCCAAACCATTAAACTTCCTATCAAAAAATGAATTTTATCAGCAATAGGATAAATCATAATTAACATTGGTAAACTATAAATAGTAAGTATAATTATATTTTTTTGAAATCTATATTTATTAAAATATTTAGCAATTGCTTTTTTACTTAGTTCATCTACATCTTCGTCTTTTTCTTTAACATCTTCACTATCTACTTTTATTCTTTTATAATTTTTTATTAGAAAAATTATTGTAATAATTATTATAAATACAATAACCACTGGCAATGTTCTTGCAAGTACTTCAATAATATTATTTTCTTTATACAACATTTTATATGGTATTGTATTACTAAATGTTGATATTCCATTAACAGCATAGCTAAAAAACTCACTCCACGCACCAGTCACTGTAAAATATATAATCAATAAAATTCCAGGTATTGCCATTCCACTTATACGTAAACCCATTTTTTTTAATGTTGACCTTTGAGTTACTGGGAAAATCAATGTAGCAATAGCAATAAAAAATCCCACACTTTGTTTAGTACACACCGCCAGTCCAGCTAAAACTCCTTGTAATATTTCATGGACTATTACCTTTTTATCTATTTCTTTTTTGTTATTTTTTGTTTTATTATTTTCCAATCTTGTTTCATCTTTATTTCTTCTAATACTACTATTATTTCTTAATTCCAAATATGCCAAAAGAAATGCTAAAAATAAAGTCATATAATTATAATCTATACAATAGTTTTTCCTTAACAAAAGTAGAAACATAAAAGCAACTATAATGCTTATATTGCTTTCACCTGTTACTTTTTTTAATATCTTATATATAGTATACACAATTGCCGTAATTAAAGCACTTGCCAATACACGCATTACAATAAGTTCATCTGCAAAAAATTTCAAAAATAAACTATTAAGCATTGGCAAAAAAGGTGTTGTTATTGTACTTATATCTTTATATGGAATTAACCCTTTAGCAATATTTCTAGCCACATTATAATTCCAAATCTCATCCAAATCTCCTAACGGATTTAATAATATTGTACTTAAGACAAATGCAAATACAAATATAATAAAAATATATTCCTTTTTAAAAAACTTTTTCATACATTTTCCTTCTTTCTATTAAAAAATACAAAAAACAGACATTATAAAACTTATAACTATTAAAAATATTATAATATCTGTTAAACAACTATCCTTTAAAATCATATCCAATATGTGCATAAGCTGGTGGTAAAACCATTCTTCCTCTTAAAGTTCTTGCTATAAATCCTATTTGAATCAAATATGGTTCATACACATCTTCTAACGTATCTACTTCTTCTCCTATTGTTGCTGCTAATGCTTCTATTCCAACTGGTCTACCCCCATATTGTACAATCATTGTTTCTAATAATTTTCTATCAATTTCATCTAAACCTAATTCATCAATTTCCAACTTGTTTAATGCTAATTTTGTAATCTTTAAGTCTATGTTTCCATCACCTAAAACAGCTGCATAATCTCTAACTCTTTTTAATAAACGATTTGCAATTCTTGGCGTTCCTCTAGATCTTCTTGCTATTTCAATAGCTGCCTTTTCATCTATTTGTACATCTAATATTCCAGCAGAACGTTTTACTATTTTAGCTAAATCATCTACAGAATATAGTTCTAATCTATGTACAATTCCAAACCTATCTCTTAATGGTGTTGTTAATGAACCAGCTTTTGTAGTGGCTCCTATTAAAGTAAACTTAGGTAAATCTAATCTTATAGATCTTGCACTTGGTCCCTTTCCTATTATAATATCTAAAGTATAATCTTCCAAAGCTGGATACAATATCTCTTCTACACTTTTACTTAATCTATGAATTTCATCTATAAACAACACATCAAATTCTGACAAGTTTGTCAATAATGCTGCCAAATCTCCTGGTTTTTCAATTGCAGGTCCTGATGTTATTTTTATATTTGAATTCATTTCATTTGATATTATGTTAGACAAAGTTGTTTTACCCAAACCTGGTGGTCCATATAGCAAAACATGATCTAAAGGTTCCCCTCTTTTTTTAGCCGCTTCTATATATACTTTCATATTTTCCTTTATTTTATCTTGACCTATATATTCATCTAACGTTTTTGGCCTTAATGAATTTTCTAATCTCTCCTCACCTGAATTTTCCAACTCAGGATTTATCAATCTTTCTTCTTCCATCTTCCATTAACATTCCTTTTCTTCTATTTAAAAAGATTTCCCATTCTTCTCTAATCACATTATTGAAGAATTATTAATAAAATCTTCTATAATTTTTAACATTTTACTATTATCTGATTTATACATTACAGGCTTAAAATAAGGTATTTTTTTTATTGCCTCTTCTAAATCTTTTACATCTTCCACACCCAAAATATATCCCTTTTTACTAAAAAGTTCCACTATTTCTTCCTGATGATTATTCACATGTTCTCCATATTCATGTTTTCTTGGTACCGCTATTACCTTTTTACCATATTTTAATGATGTTATTATAGAGCCCGCACCTCCATGTGTTATTACATAAGATGCTTCTTGTTGATATCTCTGTATTTCATCTTTTGATATTAAATCAAATATCTCCATGTTTTTGCTCTTATACTTTGTATAACCTGCTTGTACTATTACTTCTTCTTGTATTTTCTCTTCTTGTATTAAATTATCTATTTGCTCTAATAACCTATTAAAACTATTATTCTGAGTTCCTAACATTACTAATATCATCTTAATATATTGTCCCCCCATACACTGCTTTAGGATACAATTTTAACATTTCCTCCCATTGCACTATAAATAAATCAGCTATTGGATATATTAATTTACCTGTTGCTGTCTTTTTATTTGTGTTTGCTATTGTTTCTATATATACTACTTTGCTTCCAAACAGCTTTCCCAATATACACATTGGTCCTGCAGTATGTGTACCTGTAGTTATTATCACTTTTGGTCTTATTCTTAAATATAAATAAACAGTTCTTAAACACAAATAAAAATATTTAAAAATATATGTAAATAATTTTGCTCTTGTTCCATAAGGCAAAAAATACAATTTTTCTCCATATATTTCTTTTAAACTCTCATTTGATTTATCTTTCTCAGTTATTATATATGAATCATATTTAGAAAATAATGGTTTTAATTGTAGCAATTCATCTAAATGTCCACCTGTACTAGATATAAACAATACTTTCCTTTTTTTATTTGTCTTTTTACTGTTTTCTTTCTTTTTATTTTTTTCTATTTTTTTCATATCATTACCTTGCTTTTATCAACTTTTAATTTATAAAACTTATCCTCACTATTTAGTAAAACTTTATCAATTATCCATATTTAATTATAAAACAAAAGCGGACATTAATAACAATGCAAAAATAAGTTTCGTATTATTCTTCCTTATTTTACTATAAAAAGTAAAAAATAGCAATCAAAAAATTGCTATTTCATATATAAATCTAAAATTACTTATTATCCAAATAATCCTCTTTTCTTAATAGGAGGCTGTTCATTCATAGTTTTTGCAAGTTGAGTTAATAACTCTCTTTGCTCTTTTGACAACCTCTTTGGTGTCTGAACTGTTACTGTAAATACAAAATCACCCTGAGCTGTTGAATTTACACTCTTGAAACCTTTATTTCTAATAGTAAACTTTGTACCAGTTTGAGTTCCTTCTGGAATCCTATATGTTTCCTTAGAACCATCAACCATTGGAATTTGCAAATCTGCACCCAAAGTTGCTTGTGTAATTGTTATTGGTACTTCACATAATACTGTATTTCCTTTTCTTGAAAATACGCTATGCTTTTTAACTCTAACCGTAATATATAAATCCCCATTTGGTCCACCTTTTTCTCCAGGGTCACCTTCATTTCTTAATACAACAGTTTGATTATCATCAATCCCTGCTGGTATATGGAATTTTATTTTTGGTTGTTTTCTAACAGTTCCCTTTCCTTTACAAGCCTCACATGGATCTTTTATAATTTCACCTGTTCCATGACATTCTGAACAAGTTCTAGTTGTTTGAACTGAACCCAAAATTGTATTTTGAACTTGTTTTACTTGACCAGTACCTTGGCATGTTGGACACTTTACAGGCTTTGTACCAGGTTTAGCTCCTGTGCCATTACATTCTTTACAGTTTTCATTTCTCGTTATTATTATTTCTTTATCAATACCCTTAAAAGCATCTTCAAATGATATATCAACATGTACATTTAAGTCCGCACCTTTTCTTGGTCCAGATGGTCTCCTTCCAGACTGTCTACCTCCAAATCCTCCTGTAAAAAAAGAAGAAAAAATATCACTAAAATCGCCAAAATCACTAAAACCGTCAAAACCACCTGTATATGAATAATATCCTCCTTGACCGCCAAAAGGCCCTCCATTTCCTCCGAACCCTTGTGGACCATCAGGTCCAAACTGATCATACATTTTCCTCTTTTGAGGATCTGATAATGTTTCATAAGCCTCATTTATTTCTTTAAATTTTACTTCTGCTTCCTCTTTATTATCTGGATTTGCATCAGGATGATATTTTTTAGCTAATTTTCTATACGCTTTTTTTAATTCATCATCTGTTGCTGTTTTTTGAACTCCCAATACTTCATAAAAATCTCTTTTTGATGCCACTTATTTCACCTCCATAATTTAATATGTACCTAAAGTTTGAGGCTGGATAATTCCAACCTCTCACCTAATTAAACATTATTTATTATCATCATCTTCAACTTTATAATCTGCATCATAAACATTACCATCATTTTTTGTTTCTTCTCCATTTGCAGCATTTGGATCTACACCAGCAGCTCCATTTGGATTTGCATTTTTATATAATTGTTCTGACATATCATAAAATACTTTTGTTA
>OKRZ01001497.1_pt1 | contig 18065 bp, 18 predicted proteins | sample 1601141 | NCBI WGS metagenome assembly OKRZ01 (sample SAMEA3541524, study PRJEB24748) | human gut metagenome | biome: human gut; feature: human-associated habitat; material: faeces | place: China | collected 2012
AAGTGCATTTTTTATGCGGCAGAGAGAAACCAAATTCTTGAACACAATCCCTGTGTGGGAATATCGGGCAAGGGCGGAAAACCATCAAAAAAGAGAGAGGCATTGACAGATCAGCAGGTAGCCGTGCTTCTGGATACAGTCAAGGGGCTTCCTCCATATTTGTTTATTATGCTCGGTTTGTATTCCGGTCTGCGCCGGGAAGAAATCCTTGCACTACAATGGGATTGTGTATTTCTGGATGAGACTACCCCGTATCTATCGGTAAGGCGGGCATGGCGTACAGAGCATAACAGGCCCGTGGTTTCTACGGTGCTAAAGACTCCAGCAGCAAAAAGGGATATTCCGATACCGAGGTGTTTGGTGGATTGTCTGAGAGAAACGAAAGAAAATTCCATATCAGATTATGTGATCGCTGACAGCAAAGGAGAGCCACTGGCTGCTTCACAGTTTCAAAGAGTGTGGCAGTATGTAGTTGTCCGCTCCGCTAAGCCCCGGAACTATTATAAGTATGTAAATGGGGAGAGTATCAAATATACGGTTACTCCAACACTGGGCATGACCCAAAAGAATCAACCCAAAATCAAATATACGCTGGATTTTGATGTGACACCCCATCAGCTGCGGCACACTTACATCACCAATCTTCTTTATGCGGGTGTCGATCCAAAGACAGTGCAATACCTTGCCGGACACGAAAACAGCAAAACAACTATGGACATCTATGCAAAAGTGAAGTACAATAAACCAGAGGAGCTGTTTGGGGTAGTAAATGGTGCGTTTCATCAGGCTAGCGCTGAATGAAAAAGGGTCGTTTTTTATGGTCCGCACACCGGATAACTGAGAAGCAGAAAGCCGGAAAAGCCCGGAATATCAAGGAAAAACAGCTCAAAAACTTGCGTAGTACGGTCTCAAAGCAGCTCGTCGCGCTCCGCAGTTCTCAAAGAGATAAGCAAATCGAATATTACAAAGAACAATTTTCCCCCGAAAACATCAAGTTTTCGGGGATTTTTATTTTCGCGATCAGCTTTAATATGCCGTGCATCAGTGCGCTTGCAGCAACCGCCAGGGAAACTCATTCGGTAAAATGGAGAGCAAAGATCGGCGTATTTTATACGGCAGCAGCATTGCTGGTTTCCTGCATTGTGTACCATATAGGTCTGCTTGTTTTTTTTAAGAAAAATAATGCTTGACATCCTTAAATGGATTGTGTACAATCTAAACATAAAAAGATTGCGTACAATTAAAAATGAAACAATTTAAACACATTCATTTTTAATGACAAAGAGAAAGGAGGGTAAGAGATGGGCATTTATGATTATTCTGTGGAGCGGTCGGACGGGACAATGCAGCCGTTGTCCACTTATGAGGAAAAGTGGCGAAAGCGGCGGCGATGGGAATAATGCTCCGCAAAATAGATAAGAATTATAAGGAGAACCCCGACATCAAATGGAATTTTACGAAGTTCCTTGTGGACAGGCAGGGCACGGTAGTGGTAAGATTTGAACCAACAGGAGATATGAGAGAACTGGAAGAACAGATTCTTACACTATTATAGAAGCAAAATAACACAGGAATGGAGAACGGTATGGAACGAGTGGATATTGCCATTATTGGAACGGGACCGGCAGGTGTGTCGGCGGCGATTACCGCAAAAGTGAGAAATAAAAGCGTGCTGTTAATCGGCAGCAGGGAACTCAGCGAGAAGATGAGCAAGGCGCATCAGATTTTAAACTATCCAGGGCTGCCGGAAGTTTCAGGAGCAGATCTGGTTGCCGGGTACAAGAAGCAGTTAGCAGGTCTTGGCATCGAGGTGACGGAGAAGCGCGTGAACGCGGTCTATGCGATGGGAGATTATTTTGGAATCCAGGCGTCCGGCGAGATTCTTGAGGCGTCCACCGTCATTCTGGCGACAGGAATCGTCATGGGGAAACCGTTCCCGGGAGAAAACGAGTTGTTAGGAAGCGGCGTCAGCTACTGCGCGACCTGCGATGCGCAGTTCTTCCGCGGGAAGGAAGTTGCGGTGATCGGATACGGCAGGGAGGCGGAGCAGGAAGCAGACTATCTGGCGGAGATTGTCGGAAAGGTGCATTATTTCCCGATGGGAAAAGAGGAGCCGCAGCTGTCGGATGCCGTAGAGGTTGTGCATGAGCGGCCGAAAGCGATCACAGGCACGCAGACGGTAAGTGCGCTTGAGACGGACGCGGGTTCCCATCCGGTGGACGGCGTATTTATCTTAAGAGACGCGATCGCACCGTCACAGCTCGTGCCGGGACTTGCGACGGAGGAGAATCACGTAAAGGTCAATCTCCAGATGGAGACAAACCTTCCGGGACTCTTTGCATGTGGAGACATTACCGGAAAGCCGTATCAGTATATCAAGGCGGCTGGACAGGGAAATGTGGCGGCGCTGTCTGCGGTAGAGTACCTGGATAAGAAAAAAAGAGAGATCTAAGGAGGATTATCATGGTTAAGAAGATTCAGAACAACAATATGGACGAAGCGTTACAGGCAAAGGCAGCAGTGGTGGACTTTTCGGCAGTATGGTGCGGACCGTGCCAGATGCTTGCCCCGGTACTGGAGGAACTGTCAGGCGATCTGGACGGTAAGGTGGCATTTTACAATGCAGATACCGATGAGAATACGCAGCTTGCGATCGCAAACGGCATCACAAACATTCCGGCGCTTTTATTCTTAAAGGACGGCAAGGTGGTCGGCAAGAATGTCGGATTTATGCCGAAGCCGGAACTGGAAGCATGGGTAAAAGGATGTATGGAGCAGTAACAGTACAGAAGATGCGAGGTGGGCGCATATGGGATTTTATGATTACGAGGCAGAGGATGTCAGAGGAAATATGCGCAGCATGTGCGAGTATGAAGGAAAAGTTGTTCTGGTAGTCAACACGGCGACTAAATGCGGATTTACGCCGCAGTACGATGAGCTGCAGAGCATTTACGAGCAGTACGGTCCGCAGGGATTTGAGATTCTGGATTTTCCGTGCGACCAGTTTGAACATCAGGCACCGGGAACCAACGAGGAGATCGTTGCATTCTGCGATGCCAACTTTGGAATCACATTCACGCACTACGGGAAGATCGATGTCAACGGGGAGCATGCGCTGCCGCTGTATCAGTATCTGAAGTCGCAGAAGGGATTTGCGGGATTTGATGAGGAACATCCGTTAGCGGCGATCGTGGAAAGCATGTTAGAGCGCACGCATCCGGATTATAAGGAAACGCCGGACATCAAATGGAACTTTACCAAGTTTTTGATTGACAGAGACGGAAATGTGGTGGAGCGTTTTGAGCCGACGGCGGATATGGATGTTGTCCGCGAAAAGATTGAAAACTATTTATAAGCGACAGGTGCCGGAATGAAAGATAAGTATAATGCTTTAAAATTAGAAAATCAACTCTGTTTTCCGCTGTACGCATGCTCCAAGGAGATCGTGCGGCGCTACAAGCCATATCTGGATGAGATTGATCTGACTTATACGCAGTATATTGCGATGATGGTATTGTGGGAACGTGGCAGGATCAATGTGAAGGACATGGGGGCGCTTCTGTACCTGGATTCGGGGACGCTGACACCGGTGTTAAAGAAGCTGGAGCAGAAGGGCTACCTCACCAGAGAGCGCGACCGTGCAGATGAGCGTGTGTTAAATGTGACGATCACGGAGGCGGGAGAGCAGCTAAAGGAGCAGGCGGTTGATATTCCGCGGAAGATGGGCGGCTGTATCGGACTGTCCGGGGAGGATGCGAGGGAGCTGTACCGCATCCTGCACAAGGTGCTTGCGTTGATGGAGCAGGAATGAAATGGCCACGGTATAAAAACAGTAGACAATATACAAAAAACTGATATAATGAATTCATACTTATTTAAAGGAGAGTTTGTTATGATTGAGAGAAGAAATATTGCGGTGTGTATTGTACTGATACTTGTAACCTGCGGAATTTATGGCATCTACTGGATCGTGTGTCTGACCAATGACGTAAATACGGTTTCTGGTGATGTGAATGGAACATCCGGCGGTATGGTGGTGCTGCTGACGATTGTGACCTGTGGAATTTACGGCATTTACTGGGCATATAAGCAGGGAGAGAAGCTTGACTTTACAAAGAATAACCGTGGAATCCCGTCAAGCAACAGCGGTGTTTTGTATCTGATTCTCCAGATTTTTGGATTTGGAATTATTGCATATGCATTGATGCAGAACGAGCTGAATAAGCTGGCATAACAGATCGGAAATATAGGATGACGAAAAAAGCACGTTTGAAAAAATTGCTGATGAATATATTTTTACTGGGAATGGCGGGACTGTTGTACGGAATATTTGTGTCGTACACAGGGCTCGCCATTCCCTGTCTGTTCCGGAAAGTGACGGGACTGTTGTGTCCGGGCTGTGGTGTGACGGGAATGTGCGTGGCTCTCCTACATCTTGACTGGAGGGGAGCGTTTTCCTGCCATCCGGTGCTGTTTGTGCTGCTGCTTCCGCTTACGGCAGTATTCATCTGCAGTGCGGCGGGGTATGTGCAGAATGGCAGATTCTGGTTCGCCCGCTGGCAGAATCTCATTCTTTACGTCAGCGTCGCCGCGCTTGTAATCTTCGGTGTGGTGCGCAATCTGGTGCGTTTTTTGTGAAAAACAGGAAAAAAATAGATTCAGAATAATTTAGCGTGGTCAACACATGATCTTCACATTGGCTTTCTATACTAACCCTATCAAAAGAAAACAGACATTGACAGAGTCAGAGAGGAATGAAGATCATGAAATGGAAAAAATTAGTAACATTGGGCTGCGTCGTAGTTATGACGGTATCATCCGTAACAGCATGCGGCAGTAATACAACAGAGAACCAGATGGTAGAAGCAACAGAGCAGAGTGAGGAGAACCAGAGCGATTCTGTGATCGTGCAGGTTACAGCAGTTGAAGGCGATCAGATTACAGCGGATGTAGGAACACTTACAACCGCAAGCGCAGATGCATCCGGAAATGGAGCACCGGGCGGAGAAAACAGTGGAAACGGAGCACCGGGAGACGCGCCGGGCGGAGACGCACCGGGCGGAGAAGCACCGGGCGGAGACAACAGTGGAAACGGAGTACCGGGTGACGCGCCGAGCGGAGACAACAGCGGAAACGGAGCACCGGGAGACGCACCAAGCGGAGATGCACCGAGCGGAGATGCACCGAGCGGTCAGATGCCGGGCGGCAGCAGTTTTGAGATTTCCGGTGAGAGCATTACCTTTACCCTGACAGATGATACGGCGATCACGTTAGAGTACCTGCAGGGAAGCGGCGAGGGAACCGCAGATGACATTGCAGTCGGCAGCGTATTGGAGGTAGTTCTGGACGAAGACAACCAGGCAGTGTCTGTCACTGTGCGCAACTTAAATGCAGGCGGCGGATTTGGCGGAAGCAGTGAGGTGACAAACGGAACTTCGGCAAATACGATTACCGAGGACACCGAGGTGGATGGTGAGACTTACACATCCACCGGTGATGATGAGAACGCACTTCGTGTCGACGGAGCGACTGTTACCTTAAAAGATATCACGATCGAGAAGACAGCCGGCGCCTCATCGAACACAGAGGATGGAGATTTTTACGGACAGAATGCCGGACTTCTGGTACTAAACGGCGCAACGGCAACGATTACGGGAGCAACAGTCAATACCAGCGTGACAAACGGTAACGGTGTGTTCAGCTATGGCGAGGGCACGGTTGTAAATATTTCAGATTCCACGATCCGCACGACAGAAAATAATTCCGGCGGTATCCAGACGACCGGCGGCAGCACCATGAACGCTACAAATCTGGATGTCGAGACACAGGGAAATTCCGCAGCCGCAATCCGAAGCGACCGGGGTGGCGGTACGGTCAATGTGGATGGTGGTTCCTATGTGACAAACGGAACAGGGAGCCCGGCAATCTACTGTACAGCAGATATCAGCGTGTCAGACGCAACTCTGACAGCGAATGCCAGCGAGGGCGTTGTGGTAGAGGGCAAGAATTCCGTTGCACTGACCGACTGTGATGTGACAGGAAATATGAGCAACACCTATAATGGAGACTCGGACGAAAACATTCACTGCATTATGATTTACCAGAGCATGTCCGGTGATGCAGATGTCGGAGAGGCAACCTTCTCTGCAGAGGGTGGCAGCATTACGGCGAAGACAGGAGATATGTTCTATATCACCAATACGGATTGTGAGATTACGCTCAAGGACGTCGCATTTACACTTGCCAATGATGTATTCCTTCGCGTGGAAGGCAACTCTTCCTCCCGCGGATGGGGCACAGAGGGCGCAAACGGCGGAGATGTGATGCTGACGGCGGATTCACAGGAGTTTACGGGCAATATTCTCGTGGATGAGATCTCAAGCCTGGTGCTTACCATGAAAAACGGTACCAGCTATGAGGGCGCCATCAATCCGGACGGAGACGGCGGTACGGTTGACGTGACCCTGGATGACAACTCCACCTGGACACTGACCGGTGACAGCTATATCACAAGCTTAGACGGTGATACCTCCAATATCACGGCAAACGGATATCATCTGTACGTGAACGGAGAGCAGGTACTGTAACAGATTGGAGAGGCAGTTGAAAAGAGGCTGCCACATATCACAGGTGGCAGTTGATGATAAGTAATATTACAGGAAGCACATGATGCAGATTCCGGGTGGAACTGCATAGGAAACATTCGTTGGAGAAAAATGTGTGTATTTCTTCCAGCCGGATGACTGCATCTGATTCCGTGTCTCTTCCACGTTTGGACACTGACGGGTGCATGTCCGACACACCGGAGACAATGGGCGGACTTTCTGGCAGCACTAACGGCACTCCCTCATAGACATTATAAAACCGCGCGAACCGAAACTCGCCGTCATCTGCTATTGAAGTTATGGCAGATGACGACTCAGACATCGGCTTCGCGCGGTTATGTTCTATTGCGGGAGTGCTGGTAAGTGCTGCACGAAAGTCCTACAAATTGTCTTCCGGAGTGCGGACATGCCCCGTCGGAGTGCTCCAAACTTGGAAAGACACGGATCATCGCAGATGCAGCCACCGGCTGGTTAGAAATGCCGCATTTTTTGAACAGAATGTTCCCTAGGCATTCCACCCGAAATCGTAACGGTATGCTTCTCATAATATTACTTATCTCGTCAAACAGGACGATCTGCTGAATGCGGCAGCTTTTTTTCAAGAGAGAGATTATGTATTTTAGTGGAATTATATCAGATGCTCCGGAAGCATTTCGGATATGTGGAAAAAGGCAGCAAAAGTGTGCTATAGTGAATGAAAAGAATACAATTATACTGGAGGGGAGCAGAGATGGAACTGCTGGATATTGTGGACGAAAAGGGAAATCCGACAGGAGAGACAGTGCCGCGGGAGGTGGCACACCGTGAGGGAATCCGGCATCGCACGGCGCACGTGTGGATTTTTCGCAGACGCGGCGGCGTAGTGCAGATCCTTTTGCAGAAACGGAGCGACAATAAGGATTCAGATCCGGGCTGTTATGATATTTCAAGTGCCGGTCATATTCCTGCAGGGAGTGATTATATTCCTTCAGCGGTGCGGGAACTAAAGGAAGAACTGGGTGTGGACATGAACGGCGATGAACTGATTTATTGTGGACAACGCCGGTTCCGGTTTGAGAGGGAATTCCACGGCAGCATGTTCCGCGATAACCAGGTCAGCAATGTGTATGCACTCTGGCTTGACCGCGAGGAGGAAGATTTTATACTGCAGGAGGAAGAAGTGTCTGGGGTCCGGTGGATGGACTTCGCGGATTGCGTATCTGCTGTCCGGGAGAACCGAATTTCCCACTGCATTTACATGGAAGAACTGGAACTTCTGAAAAATGCACTGCATCTGCATTGATTCGAGGGGAGGCAGGGAAAACGGCTCAGTATTTCCAGCGGAGATCCAGCCGGTAGTGTCCGTCCTTCACTGTGATCGGCAGATAGTCAGAGTATGTCTCCTGTGCCTCCTTGGAGTAATAGCGGATGGTGACTGCGGTTGCCCAGGGGGTGTCGTGATATACGGTAGTTCCCTCCAGCAACGAAAGATCCCCCACGTTTTTGCGGAAATACACCAGATCATCATGAAAATATTCTTCTGTGTCTTCCGCGGTTACAGGGATATCTCTGCCGTTATAGGAAAGCGCGGCGAGGGAGCCATAATCCTCCTGCTGTAAAAGCGCGCAGACCTGTGCGGCAAAATCATCGGTATCCTCCCGGCAGACATATTTGCCGGTTGAAAATGGGAGAATGTGCCGTCTGGCCGGAATGTACTTCAGGCGTTTTGGATCGGAACTTTTATAGAAAATGGTGCCAAGTACAGACGAGCCGTCTGCACCGGCGCGTGCCACGCGGTTTCCGGTGAAAAATGCCTGACCGAGTGAAAGATCTGCAGTATAGCGCGTTCCATCAACCTCATATTGCACGGTTACCAGGTAATCGGAAAAACGTCTGATGATACCGGAATCGTAGGCACCGATACTCTGGTCATATTCGGTCTGCTCCACATGAAGGACTTCGTAATCATCCGGCGTGAGCCGGCCGGTATAGGCGATACTTAAAAAGATGGTCTGAAAAAGAGTAAAAACGAGCCCGAGTACAACCAGCCACAGGGCGAGATAGAGAATACCGCCATATCTGGATTCGTTGATGAAACGCCCGAGACGGGTCGCACAAAAATGCGAAAAATGGGGGCGGAACCATCGGTTGTGATTGCCCGGGCTGTCTGAAAATGTCGACTTCATAGAAATTCTCCTGAATATAATGAGCTATAAACGGGTTTGTGAAAGCTGTATCAATAGCAGTATAGCAAAAAAAGGCGGAATTTTCCACTATTTGACAGGCGGGAAGAGCTGTATTAAGATAAGGGACAGATTTCTGACAGAGGGAGAAGACAGTTGGAACAGATAAAGTATTATATGGCACCCATGGAAGGTGTCACCGGATATGTTTTCCGGAATGCATACGCAAAATATTACGGCGGGATCGAACGCTATTTTACGCCGTTTGTGGCGAATAAAAAGCTTGGACACCGGGAGAAAAATGACGTCTGCCCGGAACACAATGCGGGAATGGCGGTCGTTCCGCAGATACTTACGAACCGCGCAGAAGATTTTCTGGCGATCGCAGAGATTCTGCGGGAGTATGGGTACGATACGGTCAACCTGAACCTCGGCTGCCCGTCGGGCACAGTGGCGGCAAGAGGGCGCGGCGCCGGATTCCTTGCGATGCCGGACGAGCTGGATCATTTTTTGGAAGAGATTTTTGAAAAATGTCCGCTCCGGATCTCCATCAAGACACGGATCGGAAAAGAGAACCCTGCAGAATGGGAGCGGCTGCTTGCCATATATGAAAAATATCCGTTAGAAGAACTGATCGTACACCCGAGGGTGCAGACCGATTTTTATAAGAACCGGGTCAATCTGGAGGCATTTGCACGGGCAGAAAAAAACAGCAGACATTCGCTCTGCTACAATGGCGACATTGTGGACGCAGCGTCTGCGGCACACATCCGGGAGGGCTTTCCGTCGGTGGATAAGTTCATGATCGGCCGGGGACTGATAAAGCACCCCTGGCTTCTGGAGGAACTTTCCGGCGGCAGACAGGAAACGCAGGAGCGAAAAGAGCGGTTTTTCCGGTTTCACAATGCGATCCTGGAGGGATACCGGCAGCAGATGTCCGGGGACAAAAATACCTTATTTAAGATGAAGGAACTGTGGGCGTACTGGGGAGAGAACTTTGCGGATGCGGACCAGCGTCTAAAAAAAATCCGAAAATGTGAGCGGGTTGCTGAGTATGAATGTCTGGTGGACGCGCTGTTTCGTGAAAAAGAGCTGTGCGTGTAGGAAAAGAGTGGGGTATGCGGCAATAGATTTGTGTGATATAACAAAAAAGAAGCTTTCCAATCTGTAACATTTATATAAAAAGACGAAAGGGACTTTTTATTTGCTGTAAAAAGTATTATACTGTACTCCGTAGTATGCTTCATGAGAACGATAGGGGAATTGGGGAAGAGGTTTTAAAGAGGGTATATGGAAAGCTATACGTTAGAGGAGAAAGTGCTTCGCAAGGTCATGCGGAATATTCCGATGGGACTGATTGTGAGCAAAGAGGGGTTTCGACGCAAGATTTATTATGTCAATGACACGGCGTGTGAGATTATGGGGTACACGCGGGAAGAGTATATCAGAAAGATGCAGGACGGATGGGCGGATCTGATGGATGTCGATCTGCGGGAGGTCATCCGCGAGCACAATGAACAGATTCGTTCCGGGACGCCGTTTGAGGTGCTCTCAAGACCGCAGACGAAGAACGGCGGTTACAAGTGGATATTAAGCAGGGTGAATGTGCAGATGCAGGAGGGACCGCTCTGCTATGTCAGCTTTATGGATGTCACCGACCGGATGGAGCGGGAGGAACTGTGCCGGCAGGAGAACGAGGTGCTTAGGGAGCAGGCGATGCAGGACTCCTTTACGAAGCTTCTAAACCGCGGCGCGCTGGAGAAGCATGTCTGCGAGGCGCTTCAGGAGAGAGGCGGCGGTGAGGAGGATGCATTCATTCTTCTGGATGTCGATAATTTTAAGCAGATCAATGACATTTACGGTCACGGAGTCGGGGATATGATTCTGATGCGGATGGCGGGAATCTTAAACGAAGTGTTTGGAGGGAATTCCTGTATCGGCAGGATGGGCGGCGATGAATTTGCTGTTTTCCTCAGAGACATCGGCGACCGGAGAGAGATTGAAGAGAAGATTCAAAAGCTTCTTACGGAGGTACGCGCCGAAAAAGAACGGATGCACCTGAGCAAGGAACCGACCGCCAGCGTCGGCGTTGCATTTGTGCCGGAATCGGGAAGCACGTTCGTGGATGTGTACCGGGCGGCGGATCAGGCACTGTATCACGTGAAGAACTCGACGAAGAATGGAATGGCGTTCTATGATTTTGTATAATTTTTCCTATTGAAAAAAATCATCATATACTGTAAGATTAAGATGTTATATGACTGACGGAACAAGTGGAAGAACCACATGGAGTATAACGTATCTAATGCCGACCGTCTGGGCGAATGTACCCGGGCAGTCGGCTTGTTTTGAATCAGGGGGCTTTTTATCGAAAAGCACCCGGGATTCTCACCTCTGAGACAAAAGATGCTTTGGCTCAAAAAGCATAAAATACCCACTGAGAGTAAGACAAGACAAACACGCCTGGCAACAAAACTTGATATTGACAGGGAAAAGCACGCTATGCTATATTCATAAAGGTTAGACGCAACTAACCAATATCATGTTTTGGCAATGCTGCCTGCGGGCAGGGAACATAATCACATTACAAAGTAAGCAGGAGGAAGAATCATGCAGAATGAATGGAGAGGCTTTCAGCGGGGAAGCTGGGAGGAAGAGATCAATGTCAGAGATTTTATCCAGAAAAACTATACGCCCTACGACGGGGACGACAGCTTTCTGGAAGGACCGACGCAGGATACGACGGATTTGTGGAACGAAGTGTTAGAACTGTCGAAGCAGGAGCGCGAGGCAGGCGGTGTCCTCGATATGGATACCAAGATTATTTCCACAATCACATCCCACGGACCGGGCTATCTGGACAAGAGCAAGGAGAAGATTGTCGGCTTTCAGACAGATAAGCCGTTCAAGCGTTCCCTGCAGCCGTACGGCGGAATCCGCATGGCAGTGAAAGCCTGCGAGGATAACGGCTACCATGTAGATCCGGAAGTAGTGGAATATTTTACCACACACAGAAAGACACACAACGCCGGTGTATTTGATGCCTACACACCGGAGATGCGCGCATGCCGTTCGGCACATATCATCACGGGACTTCCGGATGCATATGGACGCGGACGTATCATCGGCGATTATAGAAGACCGGCACTCTACGGTGTGGACCGCCTGATCGAGGACAAGGAAGAACAGCTCGCAACGACCCGTACGATCATGTACTCAGATGTCATCCGTGAGCGTGAGGAGCTTTCCGAGCAGATCCGCGCACTCAAGATGCTGAAAGAGCTTGCAAAGATTTACGGCTGTGACATTTCCAAGCCGGCGAACAACGTGCTGGAAGCGACGCAGGCGGTATATTTTTCCTACCTTGCAGCAGTCAAGGAGCAGAACGGTGCGGCAATGAGCCTTGGACGTACCTCCACGTTCCTCGACATCTATGCGGAGCGTGATCTCAAGGAGGGAACATTCACAGAGAAGGAGATCCAGGAGATCATCGACCAGTTTGTCATGAAGCTGCGCTGCGTGAAGTTTGCACGTACGCCGGAGTACAACTCCATCTTCGCCGGAGATCCGACCTGGGTGACGGAGTCGATCGGCGGAATCGGTGTGGACGGCAGACATATGGTGACGAAGATGTCCTACCGCTATTTAAATACACTCAACAACATTGGAGCAGCGCCGGAGCCGAACATGACCGTGCTCTGGTCGGTACAGCTTCCGGAGAATTTTAAACGTTTCTGCGCACAGACATCCATCAGGCACTCTGCGATCCAGTACGAGAATGATGATATCATGCGCGTGGTACACGGAGATGACTACGGAATTGCATGCTGTGTATCCTCCATGCGCATCGGCAAGGAGATGCAGTTCTTTGGCGCCCGCGCTAACCTTGCAAAGTGCCTTCTGTACGCGATCAACGGCGGTGTAGATGAGATCAGCGGCAAGCAGGTCGGACCGAAGTACCGCCCGATCACTTCCGAGTACCTGGATTACGACGAGGTGTGGGATAAGTATAAGGATATGATGAAGTGGCTGGCAGGTGTTTATGTCAATGCCTTAAACATCATTCATTATATGCATGACAAATACTGTTACGAGAAGCTGGAGATGGCGCTTCATGACAAGAAGGTGCGCCGCTGGTTCGCGACCGGAATCGCTGGTTTTTCTGTTGTGGCGGATTCCCTGTCTGCCATCAAGTACGCAAAGGTAAAGCCGATCCGCGATGAGAACGGAATCACTGTAGACTTCGAGGTGGAGGGCGACTTCCCGAAATACGGAAATGATGACGACCGCGTTGACGACATTGCAAAGGAAGTGCTTCACACATTCATCGGCTATGTCAAGGGCAACCACACCTACCGCGGCGGAATCCCGACGACATCGATCCTCACGATCACATCCAACGTATCCTACGGCAAGAACACAGGTGCGACACCGGATGGCAGAAAGAAGGGCGTTGCCTTTGCACCGGGCGCAAACCCGATGCACGGACGCGACACAAACGGTGCGGTAGCATCTCTCGCGTCGGTAGCGAAAATGCCGTTTATGGATTCCCAGGATGGTATCTCCAACACGTTTACCATCGTGCCGGATGCACTCGGCAAGGATGAGACGGGCGAGGAGCAGAACCTTGTGGCGCTGCTGGATGCTTACGTCGAGAAGGGCGGACATCACTTGAACGTCAACGTATTGAACCGCGAGACGCTTTTGGATGCACAGAAACACCCGGAGCAGTATCCGCAGCTCACAATCCGTGTTTCCGGATATGCGGTAAACTTTATCAAGCTGACCAAAGAGCAGCAGGACGAAGTCATTGCAAGAACCTTCCACGAGCGCATGTAGTTCATGTGGAAGTGATACAGACAGGATAAATCGCGCGAACCGGAACCGGTGCCCTGCTGCTTTTGCGGCGGGGACACCGGGATAAGCCGGCTCGCGCGATTGCATTATGAATATCAGATGGATGGGATCAAAAAGGAGGACTTTATGGGAAAAATTCATTCGATGGAAAGCTTTGGAACGGTGGATGGACCGGGAGTCCGCTTTGTGGTGTTCTTTGAGGGATGTCCCATGCGCTGCCTGTACTGCCATAATCCCGACACCTGGCATCTGGAGGATGGGCAGGAGATGAGCGCGGAAGAGATTCTGTCACGCATGGAGCGCAACCGGTCATTTTACCGGACCGGCGGAATCACTGCGACCGGCGGAGAGCCAATGCTCCAGATTGATTTTTTGACGGAGCTCTTTGCAGGGGCAAAGGAACGCGGGATTCATACCTGTCTGGACACGTCGGGCATTATGTTCCCGGGGGGTAGCGGCACGTCGGAGGAGGAGCGGGAACGCTTAAAGAAGGTGGATCTGCTGCTCTCGGTGACGGATCTGGTGATGCTTGACATCAAACACATGGATGCGGCGGAGCACCGAAAACTGACCGGACAGGACAATGAGAAGATTCTTGCGTTTGCAAGGTATCTGGATGAAAAACAGATACCGGTCTGGATCCGGCATGTGGTCGTTCCGGGGATTACATTTCAGAGGGAAGAACTGGAGGCTCTGGGCCGGTTTCTTGCAACACTCTCAAATGTGGAAAAGCTGGAGGTGCTTCCGTATCACTCCATGGGAAAAGTGAAATATGACAATCTCGGGATAGATTACGCATTAAAAGATACGCCACAGCTCACCAAGGCGGAGGCGAAGAGTGCGGAGAGCATCATTCTGGAGGCAATGCGTCAGGCGAGAAACGTCTGACCGGTAAAATGGATTGTACAAAAAAATACTGGAAATACAGGCGTAGCGGTGCTATTATGAGAACACAAAATGAATAAAAATGCATAAGATGAAGGAGGTACTCATGAAGCACGCGAAAGATAAGGCGCGGTTTGGTGTAAAGGCAAAACTGATGTCATTTATTTTGCCGGTGGTGGCGATCGCATTTCTTATATTGAGTATGGTTGCCTTTTTTGTTTCCAAGGCGAGCATCCGCGAGAAGACGGAGAGCCTGATGGATGCGGAGGGCACGGCGAGTGTGAATCAGATTGCGGGCTGGCAGAGTGATAACCTCACCACGCTGGACACGGCGCTTGACAGCATGGTCTATCTCAAGATGGACGATGAAGAGATTTTAAACTATGAGGCACAGTTTTTGGGAACCTACGAGGATTTCCCGAACGGTGTGTATCTGTCTTACGATGACGGCAAGGTGCTGGACGCTTCCGGCTGGGAACCGGAAGGAAAAGCGACGGAGACGACATGGTATCAGGAAGGTCTTGGCCATGATAAGTTCGCATTCGGCGATCCTTATGTGGATGCGCTGACGGGCAGCTACATTGTAACGGCAAGCCGCTATGTGGAGAAGTTAAACGGCAAGGGCGCAGTTGTGGCGGCGGATGTCAGCCTGGATATTCTCTCCGAGGTTGTGTCCGGCATGGAAGTGGCCGGAGATGGAGACGCATTTATCATGGATGCGGCGGGCGGAACCGTGCTCGCACACAAAGATGCGGATCTTGTGGGAAAGAAAGCAGAGGAGTGCGGAGATACGCTCTACGAGGAGATTTTTACGGACATTTCCGCGGGAAATGTAACGAAAAATATTTATACATCCAACCAGGGAACGTATATGGTGAATATTCAGAATATAAATGGGACAAACTGGTATCTGGTAGCCCGCGGTCTGGAGAAGAATATTTTTGCGGATATTATAAGACTACAGATGATTTTGACGGTGGTCGGCGTGGTAACGCTGCTTGTCATCGGAATTGTCATGGTTGCGGTGATCCGCAGAATCACGAACCCGATCCAGAAGCTGACCGGAACGATTGTCGCCGTCACAGAGGGCGATTTTACGACGGACATCGAGGTCAAGGGCAACGACGAAGTTACCGTGATGGCGGGTAACATGAAGGAATTTCTGGCGGGAATGCGTCAGATTCTAAGCTCCATTATCACAATTTCCAATAAGATCGACGATCAGGCAAAAGCGAGCAACCAGGTGTCGAGTGATCTGCACGACTCGGCGGTGGGGCAGGCGGATGCGATGGAACAGATGCGGACGACGCTCGAGGAACTGGTGAAATCCATCAATGTGATTGCGGAAAATGCAACCACACTTGCGCAGGTGGTCGCCGACACGAACGAGGCGGGCAGCGAGGCTCTGCAGAATATAGAGAATACGATTTCGGAGGCGTCCGAGGGCAAGAACGGCATGACTTCCGTGACAAAATCCATGGATGATGTCAAGGGCAGCATGCAGGTACTCGGAAAATCGATCGGCGATGTGGGAGCCGCTGCGGTCAAGATCAACGAGATTACCGGAACGATCCGTGGAATCGCGGACGAGACGAACCTGCTCGCACTGAACGCAAGTATCGAGGCGGCGCGCGCGGGGGAAGCAGGAAAAGGCTTTGCGGTGGTTGCAACACAGATCAAAAATCTTGCGGAAAACTCCGGGGAGGCAGCAGATGAGATCTCAAGCCTGATCGATTCGGTAACCAGTCTGATTAAGGAGACCGTGAACCAGAGCGGACGAAGCACAGAGCAGATCAATGAGAGTGCGACGGCGGTATTTGCCGCGGCAGAGCAGTTCAACAACATCTACGAGAGCATTGAGCAGACCAACCGGATCGTGCAGGGAATGATAGAGAAGGTGCATGAGGTAAACGATGTCGCGTCCAATATGGCGGCTATCACGGAAGAACAGTCTGCATCTGCGGAGGAGATTGAGGCAACGGCGGTCAGCATTCAGGAACTGGCGGACATTGTCTCCGAGAACAGCGCAGATGTGCAGAAAGACTCGAAGGAGCTGGAAAACACGGCTGGGACGTTGAAGGAACATATTTCCAGGTTTACGATTTAGAACTTGCAGAAGAGGTACTTTCGTATTATAGTGTAGATAGAGACTCAGATTAAGAAAGGAGCATGTATTATGAAGATCAAGAACATCACGGATATCGACGGATTTTTTAAGGTAATAGACTCCTGCCAGGGAAAAGTGGAACTCATTACCGGCGAGGGGGACAGACTGAACCTCAAGTCAAAGCTTTGTCAGTATGTATCACTTACCAGTATTTTAAAGACGGATGTGGAGATTCCGGAGCTTGAGCTTGTCGCTTACGAGCCGGAAGATACAGAGAAAATTATTAAGTTCCTGATGAAGGGCTGAGAAAAAGAACCGTCAACACAGGTTGGCGGTTCTTTTATGTCTTTTTAAAATTTAGAATTGAGGTATTTATGAAACCAGAAGAAACAGTATTTCACGAGATAACACTGCAGGATAAGGCATGGATGGATCGGAAGTTCGCGGAGGATGACCGGAATGCCTGCGAATACTCGTTTGCAAATAATTTTATGTGGAGAAATGTCTATCAGGTCAGAGTGGCGGAGCTCCACGGCTGTCTGGTAGTTCGGTTTATAGATGGAGAGATTCACTGTTTTTCATTTCCGGTTGGAAACGGCGACAAGAAAGCGGCGGTGGAGGAGCTGCTTGCGATCTGCCATGAGGAGGGAATCCAGCTGCTGATAGCGCCTGCCAGCGAGCAGGACCGCGCGCAAATGCTCGAGTGGTTCCCGGGAAGATTCTTAATCGAGGGAGACCGGAACGACTATGACTATATCTATACAAGAGAGAAGCTTGCGACGCTTGCCGGCAAAAAACTGCACGGAAAGCGCAATCACATTGCCCGCTTTAAAGATTCGGGAGACTGGTCTTATGAGCCGATGACAGCTGAGAACGTAGAAGAATGCCGCACGATGACGTATACGTGGATTCACATGCGCGAGGAAAAGTGGAATGAGGAGATGAACCAGGAGATCTCGGTACTCCATGAGGCGTTCGACCATATGCAGGAGCTGGGACTTGTCGGCGGAGTGCTCCGGAGAGACGGGCAGATTGTCGCGTTTTCGATCGGGGAGCGGCTGAACTCGGAGACGTTCGTTGTGCACTTTGAAAAGGCGTATCCGGATCTTCAGGGAGCGTATCCGATGATCAACCAGCAGTTTGTCCTGCATGAATGTGAGGGGTATGCGTATGTCAACCGCGAGGAGGACACCGGCGATCCCGGACTCAGAAAGGCAAAGCTTTCCTACTATCCGGATATTCTTCTTCCAAAATATGAACTGGAGGAGAGCAGTGTGGTCTATGCGGACCCCGAGCGGGATGCGCCGTATATTCAGGAAATCTGGCAGAAATGCTTTGGCGACGAGGAAGATTATATTCAGTTTTATCTGAAGCACCGCATGACGAGAGAGAATATGCTCGTGATTTTCCGGGATGCTACGAGTGCCTCGGGAAAAAGGAAGAGGCGCT
>OKRZ01001509.1_pt1 | contig 18012 bp, 18 predicted proteins | sample 1601141 | NCBI WGS metagenome assembly OKRZ01 (sample SAMEA3541524, study PRJEB24748) | human gut metagenome | biome: human gut; feature: human-associated habitat; material: faeces | place: China | collected 2012
GACTTTCATAGTAGCAGTTCTCCTTTGTTATAAAATCACAATCTAGAATGGCCTCCGCTTCGCTCTGGCCATAAATAGCGGAATCATTCTTTTTTATTTTGCTTTTGTCGTGCCCTGCGGGGCACGACAAAAGCATTTTTCACCGAAGGAGTCGGCACATGAAGCGGCATCTCAATCGCTGCCGTTTCGACCATGGCCTTTCTCGTGAAAAGGCAATCCAGAAAAGCCCGCAGGCTTTTCTGGATTGCAAATATAAAAATAAAATTTCCGCTGAATATAGCCAGAGCGAACGCGTCGGCTATTCCAAATCGTCCAATTATCTCTATTATACTCTTTCGGTGACCAGCTGGAAACCGGCCTTAGTCAGCTCGGTGCGGATCTGCTCGATCTGGGCGGCATCGCGGGTCTCCAGCGTCAGCTTGAGGAAGCAGCTGGAGATGGGCATATTGGGGTCGGAGCCGTCATGCTGCACCGACACCACGTTGCTGCCGCAGCGGGATACCACCTCGGCCACCTTTTTCAACTGGCCGGGCTTGTCCTCCAGCGCGATGGTCAGGTTTGCCTTGCGGCCGCTCATCACAAGACCGCGGGTGATGACGCGGTTCAGGATGTTCACATCAATGTTGCCGCCGGAGATGACGCAGGCCACCTTTTTGCCCTCCACCGGCAGCTTGTGGAACAGCACTGCCGCCACCGGCACAGCACCTGCACCCTCAGCCACCAGCTTCTGGTTCTCCATCAGGGAGAGAATGGCCGCTGCCGTCTCGTCCTCGGTCACGGTAACGATATCGTCCACATACTGCTCGCATAGCTGATAGGTCAGCTCGCCCGGGGTCTTGACCTGAATACCGTCCGCAAAGGTGGAAGCAGATTTCAGGGTCTGGTACTTGTGCTCGTGCAGGCTGCGGTACATACTGGGGGCACCCTCGGCCTGTACGCCGTACACCTTGACCTCCGGGCGCAGGGTCTTGATGGCAAAGGCAATACCGGAGATCAGTCCGCCGCCGCCCACCGGCACCACCACAGCGTCCACATCCGGCAGCTGGTCGAGGATTTCCAAGCCAATGGTTCCCTGCCCGGCGATGACCTGCTCGTCATCGTAGGGGTGGATAAAGGTCATGTCGTACTCCTTTTGCAGCTGCACGGCCTTGTCGTGGGCTTCGTCGTAGGTGCCGGGCACAAGGCAGACCTCCGCGCCCAGATTTTTGGTGTTTTCCACCTTCATCAGGGGTGCGCCGTCCGGCATACAGACGATGCTGCGGATGCCGCGCCGGGTAGCGGCCAGCGCCACGCCCTGCGCATGGTTGCCCGCAGAGCAGGCAATCACGCCCTTGGCGCTCTCCTCCTCAGAAAGCTGGCTGATTTTATAGTAAGCGCCCCGCACCTTAAAGCTGCCGGTGGCCTGCAGGTTCTCGGTCTTAAGGTACAGCTGGCAGTCCTTGGACAGCTTGGGGGCTTCGATGAGGTCGGTCTTGCGCGCTACATCCTTCAGCACAAAGGCGGCGTGGTAGATCTTATCCAGAGTCAGCATGACAGATACTTCCTTTATTTTTCGTGATGTCATCCAGTATAAGTTACAAAAATTGTTTTGTCAAATGAATTCCATTCACGATAAAAGGCGTAAAAAAGAGAAAGGCAGTGGTAAAGCGCCACCGCCTTTCTCTTTTTATTTTCATTACCGCCCACGGCCACCGCCGCCGCCGTGGCTGGAACCGCCGCCCATGCCGCCGAAGCCGCCGCCGAAACCGCCGCGCCCGGCACCGCCCCCGAAGGAGCCGCCGCCCATGCCGCCAAAGCCGCCGCGCGGAGGCCGGGGGCCACGGGAGCCACCGTAGTAGCCGCCCGGCGGGGGCGGCGGCGGGCCGCGGCGGCCACGTCGTCTGTAAGGAGGACGGGGTCCGCCGAAGCACCACAGCCAGCCGCAGGGGCTGGCAAAAACATAGGCCATTGACCGGATGATGACGATAAGCAGAACAGCACCGACCACAAGGGTCAAGATGTCGGTCAGGGTGCTGCCGCCGCTGCTCTGGCTGCCCTGATACCCGGGCTGCACGGTACTGCCGTTGCCCACGCCGCCGGAAAGGCTGACCCCGTAGATGTCCGCAATGGTGTTTGCCACGTTCCGGGCACAGGTGGTCACTGCACCGTCATAATCCTTTGCGGCGAACTGATCTTCCATGGTCTGAGCGATGGCGCTGGACTGCTTTGCCAGCGTGGTGTTGCGGAAGCCATCGCCGTAGGTCAGGTAGTAGTCGCCGTCCGCGTACTGCGCCGATTCCATTACCAACAAAATCAGCACGCCGTTATTCTGGGAGGACGAACCGATGCCCCAAGCGTTGAAAGCCTGTGTGGCGTAATCCTCTGTGGAATCATTACCCGTGTATTCTACTGTCAGTACACCGATCTGTGCGCCGCTGCAGCTGGATTCCAGCTGGGCGTTCAGTTCGGTGATGGTCTGCACGGTGCTGCTGCTCAGCACACCAGCATCGTCCACCACACACTCGCCCTTGGGCAGGCTGGGCAGCTGGGCGGCAAAGGCCGCCGGGCACAGCACCGCCGCGCTGACCACCACGGCCAGCACCAGTGCGCTGATGCGTTTTGCAAAGTTTTTCATGCGAAGGGTTCAACCTCCTTCACGCCGGACAAAGCGCCCAGCACACTGGCCGGGAAGCCGCCGACATCCTTCTGATATTCATACACCGCCGTATTGTACTGCAAGGTGCCGATGATGGTGGCTGCACTGTTGAACTGGCCGTACTGCCCCTGCACCGCGCCCATCTTCATGGGGTCGGCGGCCTGCTCCTGTAATTTTGCATACAGCTGGTCGATGGCAGTGCCCAGTGCCTGGTCGGCCTGATACAGCGCGTGCATCGTGCTGCCCTGATAATAGGGCAGCGAGGTCAGCGACTGGCTTTTGCCGCCGTTCTGCACCGCCTGCAGACAAGCGGAGAAATCATTCAGCGCCGTCTGTGCGGTCAGCACCTCGTCGCTGTCTGCGCCAAGGGTATTGGATGCGGTGGTGAGGATATTTGCGGCCGTGTTCTCCCGGGTGGTCAGTTCCTCGCTCAGGTTATAGCCGTTGTCGGCGGCGACTCCTGCGGTGAACCACTGGCGGGCGGTGTTGTACTTGCCGCGCAGCTTGGCGCTGCCAAAGCCGAAAAAGGCCGCCAGCATCACCACTACGCTCAAAGCCAGCGCCGCCGCCCGGGTGGAAAGCGCTGCGGGCAGCTTTGCTTCCAGTGCGGCCAGCTTCTGCTGGCGGGGCGTCAGCCTTACGGCCTGCTCCGGCTTTGCTTTTTCGCGGTAGCTGCCCGCGTCAAAGCCGCCGGGAGCGGTTTGTTTGTTCTGAGAAAAATCAGCGTTTGCCATTTCAGCTCCGGATCTCCATCATTTTGGTTTTCAGCTCGTCCTCGATGCGGGTCAGCTCCTGCTCGGCGGCGGCACGCTTTGCGCGTCCCTCGCTCTGGATCTTGTTCAGCTCGTCCAGCGTCTCGATCAGGCTCTTGTTGGTCTGCTGCAGGGTCTCGATATCCACGATGCCGCGCTGGCTCTCCTTGGCGGTCTCGATGGTTCCCATCTTCAGCGCCTCGGCGTTCTTCTTCAGCAGGTCGTTGGTCATGTTGGTCACGGCGCGCTCTGCCTGCATGGCCTGCTGGCTGTGTGCCAGACCCAGTGCCAGCACCATCTGGTTCTTCCACAGCGGGATGGTGTTCACGATGGTGGACTGGATCTTTTCTGCCATCATGGTGTTGTTGTTTTGCAGCAGACGGATCTGGGGGCCCATCTGCAGGCTGATATTGCGGGTCAGTTCCAGATCATACAGCTTTTTCTCAAAACGCTCGCACTGGTCGGCAAGGTCGCGGGCGGCCTGTGCGTCCTCCGGCAGACCGGAGACCTTGGCCTTGTCCATGGCCTGCTGCAATTCGTTGGCACGCACGTCGGCCAGCTTTTTCTTGCCGGCAAGGATATACATGCTCAGCTCCTTGAAGTAGGCCATGTTCAGCTCATACATCTTGTCCAGCATGGCGATATCCTTGAGCAGCTGCACCTGATGGGCTTCCAGCATGGACTGGATCTTTTCCACGTTAGTCTCGGTCTTGTCGTACTTGGTCTTGAGGGCATCCAGCTGGCTGGTTTTCTTCTTGAAGAAGCCCATGATGCCCTTCTGCTGTTCCTCGTTAGCGTCAAAACTCTTCAGCTCGCCGATGAGGTCGGTGATCATATCGCCCACCTCGCCCAGATCCTTGGTGGACACCTTGGAGAGGGCTGCTTCGGAGAAATCGCCGATCTTCTTCTGGCAGGCAGAGCCGTACTGCAGCACCTGCTGGCTGTTGGTGATATCGATCTTCTGGGCAAACTGATCCACCATGGCCTGCTCCTCGGGGGTCAGGTTCACCTGTGCTTCCGGGGCAGGGGCAGCGGCGGGCTTTTCCTCCTGCGGCACAGCGGCGGGAGTGGGGTCCAGCGTCAGGGTGGGCACTGCGGGGGCATCCAGATCAAAGTTCAGGGTATTGTCAGCCATAAGTGATTCCTTCCTTTCAAAATCCCGAGGGGATATTCTGATTTTACTTGCTCAGACCCTGCCCTTTCAGCATATTCTGCAAAACGGTCAGGTCTGCGGACAGGTCCATGCTCTCTGCCGCGTACAGGGCATCCAGCTGGTTTTCAAAAGCGGTGGCAATGGAGGCGGCGTTGTGCTCCACCTCGGCGCGGATGGCGGCGGCGTTCTCGCCCCGCACACCCTGCTTTGCAAGCTTTGCATACTGCTGCAAAACGTTTACGGCGTCCGGCAGATAGTAGTTGGCAAATCGGCGCACCTGCTTTGCCTTGGCGGGGTTTGCTTCCACGGCTTCCACGATGGAGCGTCCTGCCTTTTCCATGCGGGTCATGGCGGCGGACAGCTGCGGGTCGGGCAGTGTCTCGTTCAGCGCGTGCAGGGTGTCCAGCTTCTGCTGGATATCGGTCAACATCTGATCCACATCCTCCACACCGGTGTGGAAGGGCACCTCGTGCTCCACCACCCGGGGCGGGCAGGTCTTTTGTGCCACGCCAAAAGCCACGGCGGCACCGCCCAGCGCCACCAGCAGCGCCCATAATTTGTATACCGGCAGCACCGCGCACAGTACCACGAACACCAGCGCCATGGCGTAAAAAGGCAGCACGCTGGGCTTTTGGGTGCGGATGATCTTGCTCATGGTCATTTCTCCTTGTCCGGGGCAGTGCGCCCCTTATGATATCCATAATACAACGTCCGCAAAAAAACGCAAGTATCCCGCAAAAGAATTTACAGCCTTGTCATCATTTTACGATCCAGTCCGCCAGCGCAGCGCCCCAAAGTTCCTCCAGCCGGGCGGGGCTGCAGGCGGCGTTGGCGGGGCTTGTACTTGGCAGACGGACAGCCGGGATGCCGGTAAGCGGCTGCTGATATTTTGTGTAGATACGGTAAGCTGTGGCACCGTTGCAGAACACCGCCCGGATGGGTGCTTTGCGCAGCAGCCCGGCGATATCGTTGGGCACCACATCCCGGATGGAGGCATCCGATGCGCCGGTGATCGTACAGCTTTCCAGCGTATCCCACAGCGCCAGCCTGTGGCGCAAAAGCAGCTGCTTTTTGGCGGCGATATCCTCCCGCGCGGGCAGCGGCTCCCCGGTCAGCGCCGCCAGCAGCGGCCAGAACCGGTTTTGCGGGTGGCCGTAGTAAAAGGCCATCTCCCGGCTTTTGGGGCTGGGCCATGTGCCCAAGATCAGCGCCCGACTGCGGTCATCGTACACCGGTGCAAAGCTCATAAGCTGCCGCCTGCGCTTTCAATATTGCCCCATGCGGAGCCAAAATCTTTGCCGGAGGGCTCCGCGCGGGGGCCGTCGAACCACAGCTCCTCGATCAGCGCCGCCACGCCATCCTCCCGCACGTCCCCGATGATCCGGTCGGCAGCGGCCTTGGCGTCCGGGGTGCCGTTTGCCATGCAGGCACTCAGGCCCGCGACTTTCAGCATTCCCACATCGTTGGCAGAATCACCCACAGCCACGGCATCTGCCAGCGTAAGCCCCATCTGTGCACACAGGTCGGCAAGCCCTACGCCCTTATCCATGCCGCCGCGTACGATATCGTAGTAGCAGTAGCCATCCGCGTTCTGCGCGCCCGTCTGCATCCAGTGCAGGCCAAGGTAGCCGTATTTTTCGTGGAAGCGCTCCACTTCCTGCGGCGGCATGGCGGCAAAGGCGGCGTGGGGCATATCCACCAGATGCCTGTCCTGATCTTCTCCGTCCACGCAGTCCAGCCCGGGGCTGTTCATCATCTGATAGCCGGTGTGCAGATACTCGTACTCGCAGTAGGCGTAATAGGCATCCCGGAAGTTGAATTGCAGCGGGTAGTTATAATCCTCACAAAAATCCACCAGCACATACATCTCCTCGCTGGTAAGCGGATGCTCGGCTATTACGTTGCCCTGCCTGTCCACCACGCAGGCGCCGTTGCAGGTAATGGCGTAGTCGTACCGGATGCCGCCCAGCTGGTTTTTATCCCGGATGCCCGGGTAGGAGCGGCCGGTGCTGAGCACAAACTTACCCCCGGCGGCTTGCAGCTTTTTTACCGCCTTTACCACCGCCGGGCGGGGCTTTGCCTCCCCAAAGGGCATCAGCGTGTTGTCGTAATCGCTTGCCAAAATCTTATATTGCATGGTTCTCTCTCCTGTGTGCATCGTTTTCTCCCAGTATAACACATTTCAAAGTCCAGCGGGAGAGGGGGAAAAGAAAAATGGGACAGCAGAATACCCGCAGGCATTCCACTGTCCCGAAATCCAAAATATTTTCCTTATCAGGCAAACACCGCCACGACCACCTGCATGGCCACGCCCACAAAGGCACCGGCAGCCCATGTCAGGCCGGTGATGAAGAGGTTCTGCTTCCACGAGGGGTTGGCGCGCCACAGCACAGCCAAGCCCACACCCGCACCGGTGCACAGACCCGCCACAAGGCTGGAAAAGCGCAGCGCACCCTCCACATACAGCTGGGTCAGCAGCACGCTGGCGGCGCAGTTGGGGATCAGCCCCACCAGAGCCGCCACCACCGGCTGGAAAAAGCCCATGTCGCCCAGCATCTCGGCGAACACGTCCTCGCCCACGCCTTCCACGATCATGCCGAACACCAGACTGAAAGCGAAGATGAACACAAAGATCTCCAGCGTGTGGCGCAGCGCCGCCTGCCAGATGGGCTTTTCGTTGCCCTCGGCATCGCTGTGCTCCTCGTGGCAGTCCACCTCGTCCGCATGGCCGGTGTAGCCGCCACGCAGCCCTTTGGGCAGCACGCCCCGCAGCACAAAATCCAGCACAAAGCCCACCACGATGGCGTACAACACCTTGATGACCATCAGGACGGCCAGCTTATCCCAGTAGGCGGGCATGGACACCAGCAGCGGGATGGCTTCATCGCTGGTGGCAAGGTACACTGCCATCAGCGTGCCCAGCGTGATGACCCGGGAGGCGTAGAAGTTGGACGCAATGGCCGAGAAGCCGCACTGCGGCACACAGCCCAGCACTGCGCCCGGCACAGCGCCCCAGCGCCCGCCGCCCGCCAGCAGCGCCTCGATGCGCTCGCCGTGGCGGTGCTCGATATACTCGATCAGCAGATAGGCCAAAAACAGAAAGGGCAGCATCTTGGCGGTATCCACCAGAGTTTCGCCCAGAACATCCAGAAACAGTTCCATAAATAATCGCTCCAAAGACCCGCAGGGGGTCGTCTCTCAATAATTTGCAATCAGTTTGCATTTTCGTGCAGGGAAGATTATACACGATATGCTTCCCAATTGCAATACCAAATTGCAAATTGGTTGCAATTTTATGTTATGGAACGTTGCTGCGTGCAAAAAAGCCACCGGCATCTGCACATTTTTGCAGATGCCGGTGGCTTTTGGTATCCTTACCCCTTCAGCGGTACAAAGCCCACAAGGTCTTTGACGACCTCGCCGCCGATGATCAGACCGGCCACCGAGGGCACAAAGGCGTTGGAGCCCGGCACTGCACGGCGCACAGTGCACTTGCGCTGGGTGCCCGGGGGACAGATGCAGTGGTTCTTGCAGCTGATGGAGTCATCCTCGATGGGCGTCATGGCAGGCTCCTTGGAGTAGACCACCTTCAGGTGCTTGATCTTGCGCTTGCGGCACTCGGTACGCATCACCTTGGCCAGCGGGCAGACCGAGGTCTTGTAGATGTCGGTCACCTCAAAGCGGGTGGGGTCCATCTTGTTGCCTGCGCCCATAGAGCAGATGATGGGGGTGCCCGCTTCCTTGCACTTCATCACCAGCGCCAGCTTGCCGGTAACGGTGTCGATGGCGTCCACCACATAGTCGTACTGGGTAAAATCGAAATCGTCCTGCGTCTCCGGGCCAAAGAAGCACCGGTGGGTGGTCACCTTGATGTTGGGGTCGATATCGTGGATGCGCTGTTCCGCTACATCCACCTTATACTGTCCCACCGTGCTGCGGGTGGCGATGATCTGACGGTTGAGGTTGGTCAGGCAGACCCTATCATCGTCGATCAGATCCAGTGCGCCCACGCCGCTGCGTGCCAGCGCCTCCACCGTGTAGCCGCCCACGCCGCCGATGCCAAACACTGCCACCCGGGCGCGGTGCAGCTTTTCCATAGCCTCTGCACCCAGCAGCAGCTGGGTGCGGGAATACTGATCCTGCATTTTGTTCTCCTTACTTTTCTACGCGGGTGATGGTGCCGCCGCCCAGCACCACATCGCCCTGATACAGCACGGCAGCCTGTCCCGGGGTGGGGGCACGCTGAGGCTGGTCGAATTCCAACCGGAAACCGTTTTCTGCAGGGTAGACGGTGGCCTGCTGCTCGGCCTGATGATACCGGGTGCGAGCAGTGACCCGCAGCGGCTCGGTCAGCGCCGGAATGGCGATCCAGTTCACATCCTCTGCGTAGACGATGCGGTCAAACAGTTCACTCTCCGGCCCGACGGTGACGGTATTGGCCTGCATATCCTTGCCGCAGACGTACACCGGCGCACCCAGCGCAAGGCCAAGTCCCTTGCGCTGTCCCAGTGTGTAGCGCACTGCGCCGCTGTGGGTACCCACCACCTTGCCGCTCTGATCCAGAAAATCCCCGGCAGGGTAGTGCTTGCCGGTAAACTGCTCCATAAAGCGGGCATAGTCGCCGTCCGGCACAAAGCAGATATCCTGACTGTCGTGCTTTTGGGCGTTGATAAAGCTGTGCTCCTGCGCGATCTTTCGCACCTCGGTCTTGTGCAGCGCACCCAGCGGCAAGCGGATATGTGCCAGCTGCTCCTGCGTGAGGTTATATAGCACATAGCTCTGATCCTTACCCTCGTCCAAGCCTTTTTTCAGCAGCCAGCGGCCGGTGGCTGCATCCTGCTCCACCCGGGCGTAGTGGCCGGTGACCACATACTCCATGCCGTGCTCTGCGGCCCAGTCCAGCAGGTGGCGGAACTTCATATATTTATTGCAGTCGATGCAGGGGTTGGGGGTACCGCCCGCCTCGTAGACGCGGATAAATTTTTCAATGATCTGCGCCCGGAAATCGGCGGTGAAATCCAGCACCTGATACGGCATATCCAGTGCAAAGGCCACCTCGGCGGCGTCCTCGATATCCTTTTCCGAGCAGCAGGTCTGGTAGCCGGGCTGTCCCAGCGTTTCGTTGTGGGTGAGCCGCATGGTGATGCCGGTGCAGTCGTAGCCTGCCTGCTGCATCAGGCAGGCCGCCACCGAGCTGTCCACGCCGCCGCTCATGGCAATGAGGGCGCGGGGACGTTTTGCAGGGTTCTGAGTGGTCATAGATTCTCCTTTTATGAGTTCAACATACTAAAGCAGTAGTATAATACTACCGCAGCATAAACCGCTTGTCAAGACGCAGAAATTTTCTGCGCCGCAGCCAGTAGCACCGGTTTTTCGTTGGGATATTCTGCGCGGATGACGCCGTCCAGCAATGCTTCCAGCACCCGGCGCAGCGCAGGCCCTGCCGGGATGCCCGCTGCCATCAGGTCGCGTCCGTTCACCGCCAGCTGGCTCACCCGGCAGCATACGCCGTCCGCTTCCAGTTGCCGTGCCCGCTGCGCCGCAAGGGCGCAAGCCGGGGCAGCTTGCGGGTGCAGCGCCGCACACAGCGCACACAGCCGCTCCACGGTGCACAGCCCGTACCGCCCTAAAAGCTGCCGGATGGCAACCTCTCCCGCGTGTGCGGGAGTTTCTCCGAGGACCGTCCGCTGGGGTGGGACCCTGCTGCCGCAGGCAGTAGGGCGGGCGATGGAATGGCCCGATTCGTGTCCGAGGAGAAAGCTCCCGCACACGCCCTCCCCTGCCGTTTCCCGCACCAATACCGCGGTCTCCTCGATGCAGGCGTTGGAGCAGCGCAGCCGCTTGAGCACCCGGCGGGTGTCGGCCTCGCCCAGAGCGCCCAGCAGCGCCGCCCAGCGCACCGGCAGGTTTTCCTCCCCTGCCGGGCAGGCATCCACCACCGGCTTTGCGGCGGTCAGTTTTTCCGGGGTCAGCTCCGGCAACACCACCGCCAGCACGGCGGGTTCCAGATACGCCCCCGGCTGCGGAGCAGCCAGCAGCTTTGCCAGTTCCTCCTGAATGCGCTCGGCAGAGATGCAGTCCAAGTGCGGTGCCAGCTGCCGCGCCGCCCGGGCGGTGGCTGCGTCCAGTGCAAAGCCGAACCTTGCGGCAAAGCGGTACAGCCGCAGGATACGCAGTGCATCCTCGGTAAACCGCTGCTGCGGCTCACCCACCGCCCGCAGCAGACCGTTTTGCAAATCTGCCTGCCCGCCAAAGGGGTCTACCAGCCCCTCGGCTTCATTATACGCTATGGCGTTGATGGTAAAATCCCGCCGGGCAAGATCCTCCCGCACATCCGGTACGAACTGCACTTCGTCCGGGTGACGTCCATCGGTATAGCTGCCCTCGGTGCGGAAGGTGGTAGTTTCGTACAGCTGCCCGCCGTATTTGATGGTGACCGTGCCGTGCTGCAAACCGGTGGGGATGCACTGCTCTGTCCCGAACAGTTCCATCACCTGCTGCGGCAGGGCGCTGGTGCACAGGTCCCAGTCGTGGGCGGTGCGTCCCAAAAGACTGTCCCGCACGCAGCCGCCTACGGCATAGGCTGCGTAGCCCGCTGTGTGCAGGGCGTCCAGCAGGGCAGCTGCCCCGGGGTCAAGTGTCAGCTTCATTCCTCGTTCTCCTCGTAATGCAGGGTGATGCGTTTGCCGTCAAAGCCGCATTCTGCCGCCGGGAAGATGCTTTGCGCCTGTGCAAGATGCTCCTCCGGGTCGGTGATCATGGGGGAATAGTGCACCAGCCACAGCCGCTTTACACCAGCCTTTTCTGCCAGCGCCGCGCTTTGACCAAAGGTGCTGTGCCCCCACTGCGCGGCCTGCTCCTGCTGCTCCGGCAGGGCATAGGTGGCATCGCAGAGCAGAAGGTCTGCCCCCTGCGCTGCCTGTTCCAGCGCCGGGCAGGGCGCACTGTCGCCGGAAAAGACGAACCGCAGCCCCTTGCGGGGTGCGCCCAGCACCTCGGCGGGCTGCACCATACGCTCTGCCAGCGGGACAGCCTGTCCCCGCTGCAAAAGCCGCCACTGGGTCACCGGTACGCCCAGCGCCCGCGCCTTTTCCGGGTCGAACCTACCCGCCCGGGGCAACTCCAGCCGGTAGCCCAGACTGCGCACTCGGTGCTTTGTTGCCACCGGCAGCAGCGTTGCCCCGGCGGGCCATCCATCCGAAAGAGCATCCAGCGCCACAGGCTGCCCGGCGCGGCAGACCAGCGGCTTTACTGCGTAGGGCAGCGGCCCGGTCAGGGCATACACTGCCCGCCAGACCTCCAAAAGCCCCTCCGGCCCCAGCAGCACCAGCGGACGAGTGCGCCCCTGCGCCCCAAGGGTCTGCAAAAGCCCGGGCAGACCAAAGATATGATCCCCGTGATAGTGGGTCAGACAGATGGCATCCGCACGCATCAGGTTCACCCCGGCGCGGCGGGCAGCGGTTTGGGTGCCCTCGCCGCAGTCCAGCAGCAGGCTGTGCCCGCCGCACTCCGCCACAGCGGCGGTCAGGGCGCGCTCCGGCAGCGGCATGGTGGCAGCCGTGCCCAGCAGTGTAATGGTCAGCATAAGCAGTTCCTCCGTGGTTCTTCCCTGTTATCTTACCACAAACCCCGCCGGTGCACAATTCTTTCTGCCGCGGCATAAGCTGGGCAGAGCCTTGAAAAAGGAGGGCACAGCCTATGCAGCGTGACCGCAGAAAACGCTATTCCCCCGCCCGGCATCCGGTGCTTTTGCGCAGGGTGCTTTTGGTGCTGTGCATTCTGGCGGTGCTGTGGCTGGGGTACAGCTGCATGATGCCGCAGCTGCTTTTTTCTGCCCGGGGCACCATGATCTTTATGCCAGACCCGCCGCTGCGGGGGTAGCGGGACGATTTGGAATGCGCTCCACGTTTGCTTTGCGCATATTCAGCGGAAGAATTATTTATAATTCGCAATTCTGGAAAATCTGCGGATTTTCCAGAATTGCCTTTTCACGGGAGGGGCGTAAAGGCGAGCCTGCAAAAACACCAGACGCAAAAACAGGGCTGCTGCACGAGGTTTTGTGCAGCAGCCCTGTTCACAACTTATATACTTTCTAGCACTTTTTTCCCGGTCAGCGGGTCGGGGATGCCCAGCAGCGCCAGTATAATGGCCATGCGGATATACACACCGTTATGCACCTGATCGAAATAAGCGGCGCGGGGGTCGTTGTCCACGTCCGGCTTGATCTCGTCGATGCGGGGGAGCGGATGCAGCACCGGCATGGTGGGCGGTGCCTGCTGCAGCAGCTTTTCGTCCAGCTCATAGCAGCCTTTCAACCGCAGGTAGTCCTCTTCGTTGAAAAAGCGCTCTTTCTGGATGCGGGTCATGTACAGCACGTCCAGACCGGGCAATTCAGCTTCAAGGTCGGCGGTCTCTTTATAGTTCTGGTGCAGCGGGGTCAGGGTCTCGTCCTTGACGTACTGCGGGATGCGCAGTTCCTCGGGCGAGATGAACACGAACCGGTTGCCCTCGAACTGGCTCAGCGCGGCGGTGAGGGAGTGCACCGTCCGGCCAAACTTGAGGTCGCCGCAGAAGCCGATGGTCAGATGATCCAGCCGTCCCTTGCGCTGGCGGATGGTCATCAGGTCGATCATGGTCTGGGAGGGGTGGGCGTGGCCGCCATCGCCTGCATTGATGACGGGCACCCGCGCATACATGGACGCACGCAGCGGTGCGCCCTCCTTGGGGTGGCGCATGGCAATGACGTCTGCATAGTTGCTCACCACACGGGCAGTATCGGCCACCGTTTCGCCCTTGCTGGCGCTGGAAAGCTGGGCCCCTGCAAAGCCCAGCGTCTTGCCGCCCAGCCGCAGCATGGCCGACTCAAAGGAAAGCCGGGTGCGGGTGCTGGGCTCGTAAAACAAAGTGGCAAGAATGCGGCCGTCGCACAGGTGGGCGTAGGGCGCGGGGTCAGCCTCCATCCGGTCGGCAAGGTCGAGCAGTGCCAGCTGCTCGGCCAGAGAAAAGCTGCCGGGCTCAATAAAATGTCTCACAGCCATTCTCCCTTCAGCACAAACTTTTCGCGCTCGGCACCGGTGGAAACGAACTGGATCTCGTGCCCCAGCTGCTTTTCAAGGAACTCCACATAGGCCTTGGCTTCCTTGGGCAGCTCTGCCCAGCTGCGGCAGCCGGAGATATCCTTGTTCCAGCCGGGCAGCAGCGTGACCACCGGCTGCACACGGTCAAGGTCGGACAGGGTGTCGAAGCGGGGGACTTCCACGCCGTCCAGCTTGTAACCGGTGATGACCGGGATCTGCTTCATGCTGCTCAGCACGTCCAGCTTGGTCAGCGCGATCTTATCCGCGCCCTGACATTGCAGGCCGTAGCGGCTGGCAACGCAGTCAAAGGGGCCCACCCGGCGGGGACGGCCAGTGGCTGCGCCGTACTCGCCGCCGGCCTTGCGCAGCTTTTCGTTCCACGCTTCGCCCATTGCATTCTCTGCTGCAAAGGGGCCAGCGCCCACACAGGTGGAGTAGGCCTTCAGCACACCCACCACATGGTCCAGCTTGCAGTTGGGGATGCCCGCACCCAGCGGCGCGTAGGCCGCCAGCGTGTTGGAGCTGGAAGTGAACGGGAAGATGCCGTAGTCGATATCCCGCATTGCGCCCAGCTGCGCTTCCAGTACGATGCGCTTGCCGCTGTCGTGCGCCTGCTGCAAGAAAGCGCCCACATCACAGATGAAGGGCGCAAAGTACGCCGCCTGCTGCCTGCACCAGTTCAGCAGGGCATCGTAGCTCATGGGCTCCTGATGATAGCAGCCCGCCAGCTCCATGTTTTTGGCGTCCAGGATCATGTGCAGACGGTTCTGGGTGCGCTCCTCGTCCAGATGCAAAAGGTCGCCCAGACGCAGGGTCTTTTTGCGGTACTTGTCGCTGTAAGCGTAAGCAATGCCGCGCCGGGTAGAGCCGAACGCGCTGCCCTTTTTGGCAAGGCGGTCCTCTTCCAGCCCGTCCTGTACCTTGTGCCACGGCATGGAGATGGTAGCTTTATCGGAGAGTTTCAGGTTCTCCGGCTCCACCTTCACGCCGCGCGCCTCGATGGCCTCCATCTCCCCGGCCAGATGCTCGAGGTCGATCACCATGCCGGTGCCCAGCACGCAGGTCACCTCCGGGTGCAGGATGCCGGAGGGCAGCAGGTTCAGGATGAACTTGCCCTTCTCGGTCACAACGGTATGACCGGCATTGTTGCCGCCCTGATAGCGCGCAACGATATCGGCATTTTCGGCCAGCAGGTCGATGACGCGGCCCTTGCCCTCATCGCCCCAGTTGATTCCAGTAACAGCGGTCAGCATAAACTTCATTTACCTTCTTTTCATTCTTGTTTCCTGTTCGCGGTGTCTATTATACGAGCGTGCAGAGAATATGTAAAAAGTATCCTGTGTATAGCAGCAATATGTTTTTTACATTGCAGAGGCTGCTGCCCGCATCCGGCACAGCCGCACCGTAAAAAGCGCTTGCAATTCCAGCGCGCCGTGCTATGATACAAGAAGAGCATAAAGCCGCTTCTGCCGCTGGCCGCGCCGGAAGCCCGACAGGAAAGAGAGGCTGCACCCATGTATGTGGACTGGGAATACTACAAAATCTTTTACTATGTGGCAAAGTATCAGAACTTTACCCGCGCGGCGCGGGTGCTGGGCAATAACCAACCCAACATCACCCACGCCATGAACCGGCTGGAAAGCCAGCTGAACTGCGTGCTGTTCATCCGCTCCAACCGGGGCGTCACCTTAACGCCGGAGGGAGAGCTGCTGTATTCCCGCATTGCCTCGGCAGCGGTGCAGATACAGGATGCCGAGGAGGAACTGAGCGCCACCGCTACGCTGGAGCACGGTGCCATCAGCATCAGCACCACCGAGACCGCTTTGAACATCTACCTGTCCGAAAAGCTGCGCGCTTTCCACACCGAGTACCCGGGCATCCGGCTGCGCATCTCCAACCACTCCACTCCGCAGGCGGTGCAGGCGGTACGCAACGGCGAGGTGGATTTTGCCATCGTGACCACCCCCGCAGAGGTGGAAAACGGGCTGAAAATGGTAGAGCTGATGTCCTTTTACGAAGTCCTTGTGGGCGGCAGGACCTTTACGGCACTGGCCAGCCAGACCCTGAACCTGAAGGAACTGGCCGGTTATCCCCTGATCTGCCTGAACGAGGAGAGCATGACCCGCAGCTTTTACCGGCAGTTCTTTCTGGAACACGACGCGGTGCTGAAACCGGACACCGAGGCCGCCACCACCGACCAGATGCTCACGCTGGTCAAAAGCGAGTTGGGCCTGGCCTTTATGCCGGAGCCCATGGCAGCACCCCTGCTGGCCAGCGGAGAGCTGGTGCAGCTGCACTTGCAGGAGATCATCCCCTCCCGCTCCATCTGCCTTGTCTACGACCATCACCGCCCGCTGAACACCGCCGCCCGCAAGTTCCAGCAGCTGCTGACCAAGGCCGGGGCACGGAGCGCAGAACACAAATAAAGCCGCCCCTCCGGGCGTTATTACACGACTGCAATCCTAACGGTTTCTGCAAAAGGCTTCCCCCGGTCGGGGGAAGCCTTTTGTTCCGACAGCTTTCAGCCAAAAGGGGCTGCTGCACGTCATTGGTGCAGCAGCCCCTTTTTTCTTATTTCCGGGTGCTCTGCGTCAGCTCCCGTTGCTCCTCCTGCAGTTCCTGCTTCAGGGTGCGGTCGATCTCCCGGGTCTCCTGCCGGATGGCGGTCAGATCTTTTTCGATGATCGGGTTCTCTTCCAGTTCCTCCCGGATGAACATCAGCGCAAAGCTGACCAGCAAAAAGCAGCAGGAGATCCAGATGGCTCTGCCACCAAGCTGCGCCGCGCTCTTGCTGCCCAGTCCTGCCCCCAGCGCGAACAGGAATATGATGCCGAAGTAGCGCACCATTCTGTCCTTTGCGCGGGGCTCGTGGGTCTTGCGCCAGATGCAAAAGGCCTCCACGCCGCTGCGCAGGTCGCCGATACACATGGTACTGGCAAAGGCGTAGCCGTTCACCTTGCGGAAAGCCTGCACCTGCATGGCGCAGGAAAAAGAAACGATGGCGTTGGCCAGCAGGTTCTGCGATTGCGGCAGAAAGCCCACCGCGAACAGCAGCAGCACCTCGCCCAGCACCACCAGCTGCCGCCAGTGCAGCCGCTGCATTGCCTGAAAGTGCTCCCGCATTTTTTCCGCAGCCAGCACCCCCAGCGCAAAGGCGCACAAAGGCACCAGATAGTGCAGCACCTTGTCCCACCGGCCATCCATGATATTGGCGCTCAGCAGCACGATATTACCGGTCTGGGCATTGGCAAACACCTTGCCCCGGAACAGATAGGTGTAGGCATCCTGCAAGCCGCCGGACAGCGAAAGGAACACCGCCGTAAGAAAGGACTCGGACATTTGTCCGTGATGCTTTGTTTTCATACTTGTACCCTCTTTTCGGGCTCTATTATAATACATTTTGCAGCAGTTTCTGATATCATTTTTACATACCGGCTATGTTTTCCGCCCCAAAAGGCACAAAAACCGCGGGTGCCCTTCCCTATTTCAGCGCAATCTGTTAGAATAGGGATAGAAAATCTCGTACACAGGGAGGAGTTTTTAGTATGAAGATCGCAATTCCTTATGAAAACGGTCAGGTGTTCCAGCACTTCGGCCACTCTGCGCAGTTCAAGCTGTACACCGCTGAGGAGGGCCGCATCACCGGTGCCGAGGTGGTCTCCACCGACGGGCAGGGGCACGGCGCACTGGTGGGCTTTCTGGTGCGCAACGGCGTAAATGTGCTGCTGTGCGGCGGCATTGGCGGCGGGGCACAGATGGCGCTGGCGCAGGCCGGTATCCGGCTGTGCGGCGGCATCACCGGCGAGGCCGACAGCGCTGCGGCGGCTTATCTTGCCGGCACGCTGGTCTTTGACCCCAACGCCCGCTGCACCCACCACGACCACGAGGAGAGCCACAGCTGCGGCTCTCACGCCTGCCACGCCGACAAGGGCGGCTGCGCCGGCAATTGCCATTAAGAGCCGTTCCGCTTTCCGGCGGGACGATTTTGAATGCCCTCCGCTTGCGCTCTGGGCATAAGCTAAGGAAAAAATATTTATAATTTCGGAATACCGGAGCGTCTGCGGACGCTCCGGTATTCCATTTTCACAGGTGGGTCGTGGCTGAAAACGGCATTCGCAGCGCCGCTTTCTGCGAAAGCGCGGCACTGCGGGTCAGCGTGCTAAATTTTCTTTACTGAAATCAAAAGCTTTGCACCATCCTGAGAAGAGTGCTCCTTTCCCGTGAAAAAGGGGCTCAGGAAAGTCCGCAGACTTTCCTGAGCCCCAAATTAAGAATAATTTTTCCGCTGACTATGCGCAAAGCAGCGCGGCGCGCATTTCAAATCAGTCTCAGACCTTCTCGATGGTGATGCTCCACTCGCTGGTCATGGCCTCGTCCGGCTCCAGCACCTCGTGC